>Ga0326512_10000040_pt1 | contig 109743 bp, 104 predicted proteins | sample 1_2617_0518_D_FD_203652 | JGI IMG/M metagenome (GOLD analysis project Ga0326512, IMG submission 203652) | Bovine rumen microbial communities from UC Davis, California, United States - 1_2617_0518 | ecosystem: Host-associated > Mammals > Digestive system > Stomach > Rumen | place: USA...
AGCCCTTGTCGGTATGTTAAACAGTGATCGAGCCATTGCGATCATTGGTGATGTCTTTTCAAGACTGTCTATTATTACAGGCATGTCACTAACACCACACCAGTAGTGTATTAACATATATGACTTCACATCAATTGGGTCTGTGACATATATAATCTTACCGCCGAAATCCTTTTCGATCGATACATATGCTTCATGCGGAATGAGTTCTGCATTGAACACGAGCATTACATCAAAGGAACTGAGAAACCGGGTGTCGATTTTTCTGATATACTCTGCTTTGGGATTGAATATAGCAGGTCTCCATGAATCATATGGTTCAATTGGATCAACCATTTCTTCATAGAATATGTCTGCCCAAAAGACAACATTATTCATCTTTTCTTTCATCAAACCAACATAATCTTGACAACCATTCACAACGAGTATTTTCGGGAAAGGTGTTGTTCGTGTTGCAGCACTTATAGCGAGCTTTTCTATTTGTGTTCCAGCAACACCACCAACGATGATTGATTTTGTGCTGTTATCAAAGAACTTGTCCAAATAGTCAATCATCTCATTTATTTCATATATCATGTAAATCACTCCTAAGTGAAAAGAATGTTATGCGGGGATAATTCCCCGCATAAATTCCTTATGGTGTCAATCAAGCACGATTGAAGATTGCATCAACAGAGAGCTCGGAGTTGCCGATGAAAGCATTGGGCTTTCTTGTTACAGCAACATCCCATCTGATTGTCTCAGAAGATGTACCGCGAACGCCGAGAATAGACATTGTGCCGTCGATCTTATTTGTTGTGGGATTTCTGAGCATATCCTCGATGATTCTCTCAGGACGGAGATAGAGACGGAATACGTTTGCTTCTCTGCAGTAGTTGAGCTTCGAATTACGTACGATCTCATCAAAACGATCTTCAAGAATGCCGAGCATATAGAGTCTCTGCATATCCTCAGGATTGTTACGGCACTCATTGATCTTCTCAGGATACATGAAGGGCTTGAGAGTCTCGATTACGTCAGAATCGAACTTTGTACCAGCTGCATACTCCTCAAGCTTTCTGTCGACATAGTCCTTAGCTGTCGAATCAACAACGATGTCCTTAGGGTTGAATACAACTCTCATTCTTACATAAGAGAGATCCGGAACCGCACCAGTCCATCTTGTGAAATCGAATGCTACACCGAAGCCGAGCTGATCCTGGAGATACTTAACAACTTCGGAACCAGTGATTGTGTAGTGATCGGTAGGGATCGGCTGGATACCAGCCTTGTTTACAACATTTTCCATTTTAGAATCCTCCTTGTGGATTAATTTTGTATACAAATGTAGGTTGCAAGAACTTTTATTATTGCTTGCTGATCTACATTCAAACCATTAGGTTTTTCTCCAAAGATTCCTTCGGAGAGACGGATGATTATTGAGTCCGGTATATCTGCATCAGGACCCATTTTTTCTTTAAGAATACCGAGATAGTTTTGTTCGAATACAGATTCAACGAAGGGGACGTTGATTGAATCGAAATGTTTTCTCTTATTCTTAAGAATTGTTATAAGGGTTTCTGTTGGAGCTTTATATCTCTCAGGTATATCTGTTGGTGATTCAGTTGATATGGTATCACCGAGTACTACATCTGTCGTGATTCGATTACAGAATTCCTGAAATTTTACCATCCCCAACTACCTCCCTTGGGAAAGTCGAGACCACCTGTACCACTGAATGATGAATAAGGTGTTGGACCACCTGTTGTTCCATACATCGGATTAGTGAATCCCTGGTAACAATTAGTACTCTGCTGACCAGACTGCATTCCACCCATTAAAGATGGATATCCATACGGAGAATACTGAGCAGGTTCATTGTAACCGTATCCATACTGAGGAAGCGGCTGATAACCCTGCTGACTAGGTTGAGTGTAGAAATTGTTACTTCCAAATGCGTTTCTCCTTGAACCATCGAAAGCATTCTGGACCTCATTGAGTGCTCCTCCGACTGCAGAAGATACTGCCTGTACCCCTGTCAGTACTGCACCAGCACCATTGAAGATCTGGTCGAGCTGTTCTGTTGATAAATTACTCATGTGATTTTCCTCCTTTTCATTATTAATCATACCGAATGTTTATTCTAAGGGCCATTCGATATACCCTCATGAATCACGTACATATCGGTTCACGCCTCCTTCATTTTAATTATACTATACACTGTTATATCCATACGGGGACGGACCAAACAATGGTGTTCCGTCATTTGAATAAAACATTGCTACTATATCATTGGGATTTCTCTGACCTATCCCATATTGATTACACTGATTCCAATAGTTTGGTGTTGGAGCTTGGTTCTGATACAACATCCTTTCTTCACGCATTTGACCAAGTGATTTATTACACCACATCGAATCCAAATCAGGAGATGTATTATACATTGGATATGGATTATAGTTATTTTGCCAAGGCTGAGATGTTACCATGTTATATGTGTTATACATGGGCTGTTGATACTGATAACCACCATGATATGATGCAAACGGCTGTACCGGTCTCTGTATTGGCATTGGAGCAGGTGCCGGCTGGGGTACAGGCATTGGCTGAAGTGGCATTGGGGGTGTCATCATAGGCTGGGGTTGATAACCAGTTCTTCTTGATTCGAAGATAGGTGTGGGTTGTGAATAACAGTTATTGTTGTTATACATCGGCTGATTGTAATAAGGAGTGCTGCAGTTGTTTGCATGGAACGGGATGATCGGGCCACATTCTTTTGCTTGTTTCATCTGCATGACAGTACTTACTAACTTTACCGCTGATAAACCAACAACAGCCGCTATTCTAATGATTGGAATAATGTTCATTAGTCATAGCCTCCTTATGCTATTATTTGTTTAATACTCTATCGACTCGCGATATCGACAGCGTGTTTACATATAAAACATATATGTCTTTAATAATTATTTTTTTATACTATTTCCTTTCCAATAGTACATTGAAATTATATAGGTCTTTAAATAAAAAATAATAGATATTAGAGGAGGTGCGGGGCATTATGCCCCGCAGCACATGATGAATGATCAACCCATAAGAGGTTTGTAAGTTTTCTGAATTAATTCAATAAACTCATCAGACATATCGAGTAGATTCGATATAGAGCATTCTATAAAATACCCGTCGTCATCAGAGTATACTGTTAACAGTTTCAACTCAAGATTGGTATTAAAAACATCAATCAGTATTTGAAGCAAATCGTTTTGTGTATGACATGAGAACATCACCTGAACATATTCATCAGTTTCATCAACATCGTCATTATATAATTTACCGAAATCACATGTGGTTGTTTCGACATCAACGATCAAACCAGTTGGATGAAACTTACGTAACATTTTCATTCGATTTTTATCATATGTCATATACGTTTCAAAAGGATTCCATGCTACTGTTTTACAGAATATTGATAGATCATTTTTATCTCCTTCTAACAAGAAGATCTTCAATGTTTCTACCAAAACATCTAACGAGTTGTATGCTTCATGTATTCTATCTTTAAATGCCGGAGGCAATACTTGTCTAATGAATTCCTTTGCTTCTGATATAGACAATTGCAGTGTGTATATATTACCTTCATTTTTATATGAACAATAATTGGTATATTTCCGTCTCAAATATCTATGCTCCCAGAGCAGTCTGTACAGAAAGTTTATCGGTCTATCATCCTGTATTTTTATATTGATAAATATGCTTTCAAAAACATCATCATTTTCAATATCTTTTTCTAAAAGCAGTTCAGCATATTTCTTTATGTTAGGATCCAATTTTCTAACATTTTCAACAGCTAAAATTTTCATGATAGCGACCTCCTTTTAATAATGTATCTGAATTGTTAATACTTCTTAAACTTATTATAGAAAGGATATGATATAATGAGCTTATACGATATGGCGTCTGGTATTGTTAAGAAAACAGGAGACTTTGGTGTTAGTATTATCAAAAACACAAAAGAAGCAGCAAAAGATGTTGTCGAAACAGCATACCCAAACGTGAAAGAATTTACCGATAATTATGTGGTTGGTGCTGATTATATTATTAACAGTGAACTCAATACAATCAAAGCAACTGCAGAAGGCGCTAAATTGTATCAACAATCCGTGATTAAATATGATACTGCGTTATTGAATGCTGTTAACGATTTAAAAAATACCGCCGGCGCAACATTGCTTACTGGAGCAGGAATAGTTGGTGGTGCGGGTGTTGATGCTTATCGAGATGCGAAAGAGACATATGGAATGAATCCAATAGGTATTGTGTCTGGAACAAGAGCGAATGTGTATGAAAAATTAAATAAAGCAAGACACGATGCGGCTAACGCAACAAGCGACTATTTACGAGATAAAAATCTTGGTCTTGCTGCTGATATATTAGACAGAGAAGTTGTTGTTTATGATACCTTACGAAACACATATGTCAAAGGTTGGGGTAAAGCCAAAGAGGTCAGAAACCAGGCAATCAGCACATATTTTGATACGGCCAAAAAAGTATGGGGTACTGCAATAGATGTTGAGATGACTGGTCTCAAGGAGATCAAAGATCGACGTGATAAAAATGCTAAAAATTTTATCGACGCATATGCAACCGGTGTAGAAACCATTGCAGGTTCCTACAAAAATGCTGCTACAGAAGCATACGATGCTCTCACTGGTGCATGGCAAGATACAAGAGCTGCTGTCAAAAGAGGTGTAAATGCTGCCTCGGAAATAAAAGAAGCAACCGCTGATGCTATTGCTGCAACACCCGAGTTATTAACAAATCTCGAAGAAAAAGTAATTCGTGGATTTGACAATGGTTCGAGTACAACAGAAATGAACAACGGCACTAGAAAAGTATCATATGTACTTCCTGGTGCGGGTGAACAGCTTGAATTGAACGAGAGTGATCCTAGACAAGGCATGCCACTGCTTCGATATTATTCACCAAGACTTTTCGGTGCTCCACCACAATTAACAAATCAATGTGATATGAGAATCAGAAGCTCCTATGGTCAACACCCAGGTGCTGTTGGAGATTTCTATCTTTCAAAAATATTACAAGATGCACAGCTCGCATATTTTGCAGTTGGTCGTGCTAGATTCATTGGTGGATTCTCATCAATATTCAACTTCTTGCATCAAGTTTACTGGTATGGAACCGCTCTGAAGAAATATAATATATTTGGATCAGATGATGTTTCCATAATAGGTGGAAATCGTGATGACTATGCTGATATAGTTGATGAAGAGGCTTACAAGACAGCATATGGTACACGTGATGATGAAGAAATCATCACAAAGACAGAAGGAAATAGTACTGTTCTTGATATGGACTTAACAGATGGAGTTTCACTTCTTGAGAAAATCACCAGCACAATTTCGACAGTTGGTACAGGACTCTATTCTGCATTAAAAACATCATTATCAGTACAGCAACCTTTTTACACATACGAAGCTGATTGGCCTTCATATATCAATAATGTCAAGATGATGATAAATACAGCAGTAATCATGTTGGGTCTTCAGAATGCTTGCGTTCGTGAAGGAGACTATTATTATCCGTTAAACATGAAGGTTAAGTTTGACAAAACTGATAGCAACGATGTATGGGCAAACTACAGATACATTACTTTATCAAGTTCAAAGGGTGCTGGTGATGTTTTAGAAAAAAATACCGATACCGGAGAGACAACACAATATGTCACATTCATGATTGATCCGGCAAGTGTTTCTGAAAATGTAAATAATGAAATAGGACAGTCTCAGATATATTCATCAGTAATAAACTCCGGATCATCCGTTGGTTCTGAAATAGCATTTATTACAAATTCTACTGCTGGCTCAACAAGTGATAAGGTTATAAATCTATCTAAGGAATCAAAAGCTGCTGCTGAAGATATTCTCAAAAATTTATCAAGTGGAAATGGTAGATTTACAGCTGCTATCGCATCATCAATGGCGAGGTCATTTACTGGTGATCATACAATATATCCAGAAGTATTCCAAGGACATTCCGCAACATCATCAATGTCAATGACAATTCATCTCACATCAGATGCTGGTGATCCATATTCATACTTGATAAATATACTTGTACCAACATTCTTCATTCTTGGTATGGCATTACCGCAGATGTCAAAAGACAATGCTTCCGCATATTCATATCCACCAATAGTACAATGTAACATTCCTGGTATGTGGGGTACTCGTCTTGGTATGATCGAATCCGTTACATTTAACAAAAATCCTCATGGCAAGGATGTATCAATCAATGGTTATCCGTTACAAGTTGATGTAACTATAAACGTTAAAGATTTACAACACGTTCTCGTTACATCACCAATGAATGACCCATCAATGTTTTTAAATAACCAGACTATGTTTGATTACATTGCGCAAATATCTGGTGTTGACAGATACAAATCAAATGGAGCAATGCGTACAATTGCAAGATTGGCATTAGCTGCATCAGCACTTAATACAAATAATTTACTCAATAATGTTGGTGATACAATTCTTTCAGATTGGCATTCATGGACTAACAGAGTTACTGCGTGGGACAGAAGATAAAAAATATATACGGGGGCATTTGCCCCCGTATAATAATTATCCAAGTTTCCCGAAGAAATGTAACATGGTTAAGCTATATACTATTGGATCGAAACCATTAAGCATCGCTTCCAATGGTATGGCATCCTCTAAAGGAATAGTAACACAACCATGCTTTGATTCAATCTTTATCGCAGGGAAACATTCATTCTGAGCATTGACCCAGGTTGCTGGCATTGCTGTCATTCCAGCAACAGACAAAGCTTTCTCAGTTTGGAATCTTTCGAGCACTCTTTCATCAGCTTCGAATTCTGTTTTACTGATATTTGGAAATATCTCAAACAGATTTTCTGATACAAGCTTTATTGCTTTTCCCAATAAAGATGTGAATACATAATATTTGTTTGATGGAAGATAGATTCTATTCTTATCAAATCCTTCCGATATTGAAATTGAGAATGACGGGAATATTATCTGTCTTCCGTTCTGTTTCGTTTTAATTGTGGGGAAGTCTCCGGTTGTATTGAAGTCATATGTATAAATAACCGACAAATCTCTGTTTATTGATTCGACACTTCCTCTGTAGATTTGGGTATCATAATACATAATTTACTCACTTTCCGAATCTGATATCGGATTCCATTCAGGAATCTTGTATTCAAAATTAACATATGCTGATATAGCAAGATGATCGAGTATCTTGTTGAAATCAACAATGTTGTCACAGTCAAATGTCAACGATACATCATTGAATTCATCACATATGAATTTGAATAAATCATATTTGATATTTGGATATTTGTTTATATTCTTACTGAGCAGAGTGTCAATGTTTGCCCATGGTGATATCATACCACTCTGTCCAACATCTTTGGATGATTCCAATAAATCAACCAGACCAATCATCGAAGGATGAAGTTGTTTTTGTGTAAAGTTGATTTTATGTTTATCCATTCTACCGAGCGAATTCGGCCCTTTCTTAGTAAAGCGAAGCTGTTGATAATAATCAAGATCATTCGCAAAGTCAGTAACATGAACTGTACCAAGTTTGTACATGTTCTTCAAGATGAGATCCGTATGAAACTTGAGTATCGGTTGCATCTCTTTCATCTTGATCAGTATACCGAACTTAAACATCTTTTTGAGTTTATCAGATACTTCAGCAGTTACTATTGTTGATATTACCTCATTCAGTCTGAGACGTTTATTCTCATATGAATAGATGTTTACGTCTGTAAACTCTGTTTCGAGTACATATCTCAACAATGATACCATTGTTCTTTTGTCAATTTCTGGTATGGGAAGAACCTGTGCTGATATCGTATCAAGCATACGTGCCACATGCATTTCATGACAAGCACCACGATGTTCGATTATGTTATCATAATAAGATAACTGATATACCCACCACTTGGTATCTCTCAGCTCTTCAATCGAAGGTGGCTGATATTTTCTGATAAGCTGGATAGCCATCACAAGGACAGATCTAACATAATCAAACTTATCCAGACCTTTCTTATATCCTTTTATATATATCTCCCTATCGGGTATTGGCTGGAAGTAATCGTACTGATCCTTATCATCAGAAACATGATCACAAAACTGAAGTATTGGAAAAACCCCAAGGTAAGACAACGGTGCTGGTATGTGCATAAAGCACGAAAGTATCGGTTCCATCGTTGTGAATATCTTGACCATACCAATTTTTGAGTAGTAGATATGACCATCCATGGATGTTTCTGTAGCTTCTTCATATTTAATTACAATAGGAAGAAGTGACTTAAGTGTTATTGAATCTTTACCAGAAGGATATAACAGCTTATCAACGAGCTGGTACTCCGAGTAAAGTATATTCTCTATGAGATATCTTCCATGATCATCTTCTATGGGGATGTAGATTCGATTATGGATAACATCTGTTTCAAGGTTTTTATTCTTGTCACGTGCACCACAATAGATGTCAAAGTCAAGAATACCCAATCTTGAATTGCCTATAACTTTCGTAGACAGTTTATCACCAGTCTCACGACGACGATGTTGGATTTCTGCGGCAGATGGATATGGATTCCATTTCCAATTTCCAACATGAATGAATGGAGTTGTTGATATGTTGTCAATCGTGTGTAAACCGAGTACATTTATTATCTCGATATCCTGAATAGCCATTTTGACATATTGCCATAATGGTTTATCAACACCGAGATTAACCTGGATGTTACTCAATGGATTAACAGCATTTTTGATGACGTAATCGATCATTGTAAGACCTCCCATTTCTTTTAAATAGAGTATAGGGTAGTTGCTTCACTACGCGCAAAAATAATGTATGTGTTCAAAGAATAAAAATTTTTAAATGAAAGAGAGATGATATATAAATGGCTGATAAAGTACCTATGGAATTCTCTCCATTCGTTGGTCCTGATTCATTGAGACAAACGACACATTTATTGAAAAATCTGTATGATGTACACACAAAACGTTATTGTGGTTATACCGATATAAACGGATCTCAATATGAAGGAACTCTTGAAAACTGGGGTTCTGAAATGTTGCTTGAATCGAGAAAACTGTTGATGGATAGACCTGCTTTAGAAAACATATTCATTGAAAACACTCTTGATTTCTACTTTGACATTCAATATTCAGGCATCATCGATAATTACAGTCAACAGAATATGTTGTGTGGTGTATTGAAACCAGATACACTTTTATCCAACAGACAATACTCTATCATATTTAATGATATTGAAATGGTCAGATATCCAAGATCGGAGAGTTATTCAGACCCAGCTGTTTATGTTGATGAATATATTCATACAACAACAAATCCTGTATTACGAGTTATAAAACCTGGTGGTACTGTTGAGGATATTCCTTTGAAATTGACCGATGAGTCTGGTGCTATAACTCATTACTATTTTCATCTTGCAGAAGATACAATTGGAATGTATGATCCAGACAACGTTCCTACGTCGGGAACATTTGAAGTTCCTATCAATAATTCATATGTTGGTTTCCCTTGTATCTGGATGGTTGTTAATCTGCTGAGAACTCTCCCAGTGATAGGATTCAATAACAATGAATTTGCAGGAAAGACATTATTGGAGATAGGAACAAATGGTCATGACAATGCTTATATGTATCCATTGTTTAATAACACTGATGAAGATTTCGGTGAAGATTATTATGTGTTGAAAGCTGTTGTTGATGAGTACGATATGTTCTATCCAATAAATACGGATTATGATGACGCGGACAGCTCAGAAAAATCTAAACTCGATTTCAACTTCTCAATCAGAATAAAAGAAATCCATTTACTGAGATATGATTCTCCATTAACCGATTTCCCAACACAAACACCGATTAGTGACACGGTTATTGAATACGATAAAACGTATACAAAGATAACGCTCGCTAATTTCTCATCATCTAGAACAATTTCATCTTGTTCGGGTAAATGGTTCTTTAGGATTCCTCAACCAGGTGATGTTGATTATGATGGTACGACATTTAAGAACAAATGTTATGCATATACTGATTTGAGATCTTTCCAAACAAACATGAACGATGAATCGTTTGACAATGATGAAAAGGTGTATGGATTCAGAGTAATATATGATGATGCTTATTTGCATCCATATGAAGGATACTGTGAAAATGCATATTCCGGTATTCACATAGATACAACATCAGACTATTCTAACAACGGTGTTTCTAAGAAAAATGGTACTATTCACAACATGGGTGAGTTTGATGGTCTTCCACCATACTTCAGATATCAAATAGACAAAACCATGCATCGAGCACATGTTGAGATGTATGCCATCCGTGATAAACTGAACACGTATAAATATGAACAAGCTGCTGGAAAGAAACAGACCGCAGGAATAATTATCGATTCAGCATTACCACAGAACGATGTTCAAAACCCGGGTGAAATGCCGATAGTTATCTATTACGATATTGATAGATTAGTGGGTCGTACATACACTTATACACAAGACGACCCAAATATATCAAAATCAAACAACATGTCTGAGATAACATTTACTGATCCATATAATTTCGGTAATTCAAAGATGTCTGCTCATTCAGGAGAACAAAAATTCATATATCACGGTAACAGACATTTCTCTCTCGGTCTTACTGGATTTGATCCAGAGACTGAGGTAGGACGTGTTTACATCATTTCGAATGATTCCAGTTCATATGAAAATAACCAATTATCGAATATACCTAAAGAACCAAGAACGTTTGCAAGAATATGTGATATACCAACAAAATTCTCGCAATTGGTAAACATAAAGGGTATGGCACCAACATTGGTGATTGATGAGGATTATGTAAGAACACAAGCATCGTATACAGTTGATGATAAGTCAACAGTATTCAACAAGGACTTGATTGACAAGGTTTTGAAAATTGATCATAATATCATTCAACAACACGTCCCTGGTAATCCACAAACAATCATATTTGCAATGCAAGAAAACTTCTACAAATACATCAATTTGAATGAGTATATTGATTTGACCGATCATTCAGAAGCAACATTCAGTGTTTCTGGTTCCGGACATGGTTATGCTGTTGATGACACATTCATATTCTATATCGGTGGTATATCCGTCAGGGGTAGAGTTAAATCTATATTCGATGATGGTAAAGTATCTGAAGTTCAATATATGTATTACACATCATCTGGTGAAATAAATTATTCAGATGATTGGAGTTTCAGTGTAGCTTTGATAAATAGGTCAAATCTTAAATCTGAAATAACAGCTTTCACGACAGAAACAACAAACAACTCCAGTACTGGTTCCGGTCTAACAATAACTGTTGAAATAGACCATAATACCTGGATATCAACAAATGGACCTACTGTGAATGGGTTTGTTGATGGTGTATATTGTTTGATACTGGACGCATTCAATAACGTTTGGGTTTGGTTATTTGATAATGATACAATGACTCTTGTTCGTCATAACCAAATAACTGGTAATGTCGTATATGATAATACGTATGAGAACCAAATGACATTATCGAAGTATACATTAAAAGATGTATTCTTGTACGATATATTGAAACCCGTGTCAAATGATTGTATGCGTATCAAGGATAATAGTTATATCGAAACGAGTAAAATCGTTCATGACACAATCAACATATTTGAACCAGAAGATCATTCGGACAAAATTAATGAATTAACAATTAATGATCAAGATTGTGTATTCGTTATAGGTGATCAGATTGCTGGTAGTCAGTACCATGGTATTATCAAACATGAAAGAAATCATATCGTTTCATCACAGAAAGACTTGAAGATTCCTTCTTATAGTGATCTTGGATATATTGGATATGCTAATAAATCAAATAAGATACACTTCAAATCTTTGTCAGATGACAAACAACCGGAACTGTGGTTATATCATCCAATGGCAGAAGTAACATTCACCGAAGCAACTGTTACGACAGGTGTATCAAGAGTAACTTCAGAAGATCCAATTCTGTTAGCTAATATAATTCTCGATGATGAGAATATGCCAGCTGATACTCTTGACCATTCTGGAATACTTGGAAGAAACATTTACATGTCCGACGAATATACAACAGAAGAGCTTGTTGAAAAGCGTAACATGTATAATGATTACTCAAGAGATGATCTCATCACAATAATAAGAACTGATTATCCAAAATCAAATATTCTTGTTTACGAAGGAACACCATATGAATATTCCAAGGAACGAATCATTGATTATCTTGTGTCAAGAATAACAGTGAGAAATCGTCCTGCAACATATACTGATGGACCAGAAACAATGTACAGAAGACCTCCAGTGAAATTATTCCGTACAAGTGGTTCTACCATCGTTACAAAGGCAGGAGAACCTGTTGGACCACAACCGACAGGTCGTTTCGATAATATAACTCAATCAAGATATAATCCAAATATAACAATAAACAACCGGGCTAAAGCTATTGCAGAAAAAATATTTGCATTTAGATTAGACGGAGTTGATCCACAAACATTAGGATCATTCAGATTGTATGATCAGGATGGTAAAGATATATCGGAATACTCTATCCTCTTAATAGATGGATATTTCTACGTATTCACGGATAATGAATGGATTAAAGTTAATACCAATGAAAACACAAAGGAGGTTAATAACATATGAGTTCTATTCCGAAAAAATTGTTTTGGATGCTTGGATATAATAACTTATCAATCATTCTTGAACAAGAACGAAGACATTGGTTATTGAAAACCGATAAAAACAAAAGAATCCAAGACAAACTCACAGGTGATATGTTTCAGGGACAGATTGACAACATCGGATCCGATGTTGTCATCGAATCCCAGAAGCTTCCATATAAGTACACAATAACATCATCAATCAAGTTTGATGATGACGCGGCTAATGATGTGCTCAGCATAAACAATTCCGCATTTCCACATTCTGCCATGGTTAATGGTTTGATGTTTGCAAGAATAATGTCAACCAATTATGCATATGGAAATAATGATATAAATCATTATAAAATCAAATTCGAAAATGCGGAAAAATGCATTATTCCATTTGGTGCATCCGTTTCATCAGAAGAAGTATATGCGGATACATGGATTAAAACATCAACCGTTCCAACTGTTATGATTCTTGATAGAAATACAGGAACATATTCAATCACAAAACCACTCAGATTTACTTCTGACATAACAAATCCGGTATGGTATTATCCTTTATCAGAAACACTCCAACCTTTGGGAATTGTTGACAAGGGTCACGGTACATATGAAATGGATGCTGTTAATGATGATGGTTACATAGGATATCCGTTATTTTGGTTTACATGTGATCAGACAAACATTGGATCAAATCTGGTATTCGGTTCTGATAATAAGAACAATCGTTCAGAACAAATTTTCTTTGTATCAAATGAGGGGAATGCATCACCATTTGATGCTAAAGTATATACAGGTATTGATGGTAATTTGGATGCAACACCAGATGGTACATCCACATCAAATTATATCATCAAGTGTCTTGCCAAATTTGATAATCCTTTTTCGGGTAATTCGTCAGATTTTGAAAAAGCTCTGGATCCAAATGGTATTTCATTAGTAAACACAATATCCAATGAGGTTACAACTATTGAATTCATTTGTGGTACAGGTGATAAAATAACAATGGATGAAGATGCACCATGGGAATATGATTCAACCAACAATGTATATACAATAGATATGTCATATTTCGACCAGAACTGTATAAAAGCCGTTGAAGTATCAGCACCACTGGTATCTGCATTCAAAGTAAAATTTGATTCATCAATACCATTTGTTCAAGAATCAACAGATGTTGGTCTTGCCGGTATACGTCTTGGTGCAGCAAATCCAAATTCTGACGTATATGAAAGATATCCATATAATCTGAATAAATGGGAAGGTCTTCCTGAATGGTTGAATGAATTGGATGATGGTCTTACACCGGAGCATGCCGTAATGTATGCATTTCATCAGCCACCGACATATGATCCAGAAAACCCCGAAACAATGCAAGGTGCTGGTTTAATACTCGATCCAGGCAAACATGCTTCGGATGATTCTCCGGTTCAGATAAACGATGAAATAGGTCGTGTGTATGTATTGTCAAATGATGATATCGAATACAAGAATAATGCGACTGAAAGATATCCCAAACCCGCAAGAACTGCAGCTAGAATATGTGATATACCAACATCAGTAATTCAGCTCTCAGGTACAACAGGTAATTCACCAGATCCAATTGTTGATAAGAAGTATGTAAGAACTGAAGCAAGTTTCACGAACGAAGATCTTTACAGATTATACAATATCAATTCATCCAGATGGGTTCGTCCTACCGCATTGACATCAGATGGTACTTCGGTATATGAGAAATATGATACTGGTAATATGTTTGCATTCAATTCATTGTCAGAATTAGAAGCCGTGGACATGTTTAATCATAATGATTTCAGAAAGTGGGAGAATCTCAATCCAATGGTTGATTCATCAAAGGTTTCAATCAGACAGGTGTCGAATGGTGGTTCTGGATATCAGTATCGGGACCAGGGTGTATGTATCATTGGTGGTTATCCTTTCATATATGAAGTACAGGAAGCAACACCAATAGATCCAACAACACATCAAGGTGGTGTTGTTCTTTCGGCTGCGATAATTCCACCTGCAGAAGAACCTTCATCTGATCCAAAGTTGATCGCCTTGGCAAACTTTGATATGATGTCTGGTTCAACTGGATTCACATATGATTATGGAACATCACCAACTTCAGGAAATGGTAAAGGTCTTAAGGTATCATTTATGATAGATCGTGAGCATTATCTCAGTATACTTCCATACAAGGGAGAATTCTTCACAGATCTATTTGCATTCGTTAGAGAAAACGAGGGTGCTTATGTATATGAATATCATATCGATAATACATCAAGAACAACACCAAAAAGTGGTACATGGACAAAGACATTACAGATTTCTGAATATGAGATAACATCTTATATGAAGAAGGATGGAGGAGTATCAACACATGAATCCTTCATCAATTCCATACTCCCGTCTATGAGAGAATTACCAGTTACGATGAAAGCACCAGGTTTACCACAGACCAATCTCACTGTATCCCAAACAGCGTCATTCTTGAATGTAATTGATAAAACAAAATCTCCAGTAGTACCCGATAGATCCTCAGAAGATCCTGCATCATTGGAAAACATTGTTGATATAACAAAACTTCATTGTGATGGATTTATATCTGCGACTGCAGCAAGTCATACTTTACCCGCTATAATGAATAAAATCAAAGAGTTGGGTTTAACAAGATATGATTGCTATGTGCTTTGGAGATGGGTTAATCCCAATGATTCAACAAACAGAGATTTCGTATGTGGTGTTATCTATAGAGGATTCATCAATCAAATGACTGATGATACAGTTACAATGTTACCATCAACGAAATTGTGGGATGATAATTATGTTCACACAAATCCCGGTACAACAGTAGCATGGGATGTTCCTGGTGTTGGTACAATGGTATGGGTATATGATCCATCATATAAGATGAAGGAAAACTATTATATCGATCCGGAAACAATGGAACTTCATGTCGAAAGAGTTAAGATGAATTTCGATAACATCGATGTTATTAGCAATGGTGGTTTGATAGAACAAATTATTGATAGTGATAGAAGATTGTTATGGAATGTATTCACCAACAATATCATCAAAGCACCAACAGATCCAATCCCGATATATCAACAAACAAAAATGTATCAATTGAGATCTGCGCAAATAGGAACATCCATAGATCAACTTGCATCAGACGAAGAATTGTGTGGTAACTGGAGATTGGTATTACCAAGAATCGATTCATACAAACTCGTGAACGATATAACAAATACACAATATATTCCGCAGAAGCTTGAGGTTATCAAGACTGATATATTGGATACAGATAATATTACTGACTTAAACGGCAATATTGTGAATGCAAAATGTTTGGTAATGGATTCTGATAATGGTGCTGTACGTTTCAAAGCGTATAATAAAGCAACCAAAAAATGGGAAACAATATAAAAAATATGCGGGGCAAATGCCCCGCATACTTTATTCATACATCAATGTCAATAGAATGCATCTTTGGTGTGATGTATTCCACATCATCTTTCTCGTTCATTATTTTCTTACAGAATTTCATGTAATCTATCAGAACATAGAGTACTGATGAAATTCCTAAGATGGTGAATATTGTGAATATTGTTGCGATTATCTTTTTCATATCAATTACTCCTTATTTATTTTCATTAGGCCATTTCAATATAAATGGATATTTCTTAGATTTTGATAAATCATATTTGACAGATCTCAAATATGATTTACCTCTCCTAATATCTTCAACCATATATATTGTTAATTCCGGAATAGAAGATTTTCCGATATTATATGATTTTCTACAACACCCATTATTTTCCATTAAAATATCACGTATCATGTCTATTTCAAGGACAGACAACTTGCATGGTTGTGGTGTTTTATCGAATTTCAACTTTGACAGATCATATTTTTCTGATTTGTTATATGTTGAATATTTATTTGATTTTATTTCTTTAACCATCTGAAGTGTGATGTGTGGATACATCTCATGATCTATTTTATCATATGCTATTTTACAGCTATGATCATGTGATTGAAGTAATAAGTCCCGAACCATATCCATTTCAGCAACAGTCATTTTACCAGGATGATATTCTTGTTTTGGATTTGTTCCTCGATTATAATACCATTTACGTTTTATATTGATTATCAGATCCCTATTAATTTCTGGATATTTTTGATAATCAGCATATTTACAAACCAATCTCGGATATTTCCATTTATCTAACATCATTCTTACATAATTTATCGTTTCTTCAGAAATATGGTCTTTTAGATATGTCAATATAGCATGATATGTATTTCTTTCAGTGGATACATATTCAAGATTTTTTGGTTTATTATTTATTTTTATACCATCAATATGATTCACAACATCTTTATGATTGTTGCGTACTAGAAAATGTTTCGCTATTAATGAATGTAGGGATACTGTTATAAACTTTCTGTTATTTGATTCACACGATGATCTCAGTAGATTCACATTATAATACCCACGTCCATTAATATGTTTATTTATAAGGGTATTTTTAGTTATGTCCATTATATTACCGAAATTAGATATCTTATATCTATTTTCAATTATTCGATTATCATGGATAATTTTCCATTCTTCAACGTCTTCAATCCATTGTAAATTATCCAATGATATATCACGTGTATCACCATTAATATGTAATACTTTAATTGGTTTATGTTTTAATTCTTTTGGAATTGGAATATATGTTAATGCGATGATATCATCTATTGGAAATAATTGTAATTGTTTGTCTTTATTATATAATAACATGAAATCATACCCATTTGTTGAATGGTATGTTGGTTCTTTTGTACAATCCTTATCATCAACATCGTTTGCTTTGATATATCCTTCTGGTGATACCAAATATCCTGGGAGTATGTCTGGATGATTAACTTGCTTCCATGTAATATGTTGATTCATATTTTGTGATCTCCTTTTTAATATATTTATTTTTATCACGGGGGATAATCCCCCGTGATAAATACTTTAATAATTCGAATCATTATTCCAATCAGACACATCCATTTCGCGATAACCACCTGTTGCTGTGCGGAAAATGACATTCTTTATACCAGCATTGATTATTGCTCTTTTACACATCATACAACAGTCGGCTTCAACATACTTATTGGAATCGACATCGATACCACACAAGTACAATGTTGAGTCATTCATTTCATGAAACGTTCCGGATATAATAGCATTCATTTCCGAATGGACACTTGCACATGTTTCGTATCTTGTCATATGTGGTATATTATGTTTCTTTCTATAACATTCACCGATATCACAACAATTTGGTCGTCCTTTTGGAGAACCGTTATAACCTGTTGAGATTATTCTGTCATTTTTAACTATAACAGATCCGTATCTTATTCTCAAACAAGTACTACGTGTGGAGACAGTTTCTGCCATCTTAAGATAGTATTCTATCTTTGACGGTCTACTGGCGACAGGTTTCTTCGGAATATTATCACCTGTTTGAACGATGTACTTATCAACAACTCGTTCCCATTCACCCGTTGATTCAGCGAGTGGTTTCTTTTCTCTATCGGCTTCATGAAATCCGAGAGCGGATTCAAATGAAGATCCTTCTGATTTGTTTTCTGGAATATTAACACCCACAATGATAACCTCCTATATTATTGATTTCAATCATTTATTATTGTAACATTTTCTGGTGCAGCATAATACACAGTACCATCATCAGTAACAATTCTTATCTGCTGATTGTTATTTGTTGAATACCAGTAATCAACATCAACAGTTATGCTTTCACCATTGTCGAGTTTTATAATAGCACGTGTATTACTATCAACGGGTCCACCATCACATGCTGTTATTATAACAGGTATGATGACTGCAGCAAGTACACCGATTATTACAAGCACAACAATGAGTTCGATTAATGTAAAACCCTTCTTTTTCATAACATCCTCCATCAATTATTTATCATCAGCCGAATGTATTAATGTTATATTTGTCGAATGAACCAGATACGTATTTCCATCTGTATCTTTAACCTGAATCTGATCTCCATCTTCATAGTCTGTCCATGAATCAACATCAATTGTTATCCATTCACCACCGACATAGAGAATTGCTTTGTCAAAAGTATATGACGTATCTATGATCTGTTTATTACAACCAGTGAAGATCATTGCAATTAATGCAGCAATCATTAAGGTTAGTAACACAGGTGGAGTCATTTCTTTTAAAAGCTTTTTGTTAATTGACATATTTAATCTCCTTTTCTTTCTTTTCTATTGTAACGAATATTGATTCTCTCATAGAATCGTCGATATGCATTATATAACCAGCATTGATAACCCTCTTGAAGAATTCGTCATAACCCTTCATTGTTGATAAAGATATAATGCATCTGTCTTGATCACGTAATAAGTTTGTAACCTTACTCCAAGCCTTATCACATTTCTTTTTGTTTAACCTGTTTAGTATACCCATGAAATCATCTCCTTATTATTTATCACTTGATATTGTTTTCACACTACCGAAGATATTATCAATGTTCTTATTGAAATTACGTTTCATTTCACGTCTAATATCCTCCATGTATTGTTCTGTCTCGGTCTTGGATGTAACAACAACATCATCATTTTTCTCCGGTTTCTTAGGTTTCATAATAAAGACTCCTTTACATAATATTCTTATCACGCAATATGATCTTATGAATATCAAGTTGATCGGCGGGTACACCACAATCCTTTGCAGCCAGATTTTCATAAATATCAATACGTTTAAAAAGTCGTCTTACATTTGGATCAATCCAAATTTTATTTATATCAAAATTAGAATCCTTAAAGATTTTGATATTAACACTGGAACCAAAGATACCATGATCAATGACATAATCAATTCCTTTCTTGTAAGCACTACCTAAGACCGCGATATATACACAGTTTTCAATATCCTTATAATTATAATATAAACCAATGACATCCATGATTCCTTCAGCAATTACTACATTGATTGGCTTCATGATATCGATAGGTGATGATATCTTATAAACACCAGCATTACGTATACGAGTTGACTTATACTTCTGCCATCTATTGTCAACCGAATCATTTTTGTATCTACCGATGATACCACCATTAGTCATCTGAAACCAGTATCTATCTTTCAATATACAATAATTATCACCGCCGAGATAATTATCAATATAATTCTTTGGATTACCGATATATTGGAAATACTGGAGATCTTCTAATGTTGGGATAACACCAACTCTTTCATTTATATAATTACAAACGCCATTGATGTTATCCTCATTAGAAACATTTACTTTTGGTATTTTGGTTGATGCATCACCAGATACATTCAACTTTCCTCCACCCTTAAACTTTTTAGGACATTCTAACTCATCACCCAATCCTAACATTTCAAGAGTCTGTTGATTCAGAAAACCACCAAATGGACATTTGAAACAATTATACTTGACAGGAGAATCATCATTTAAATTTATATACAAATATAGATGATATTTTCTATCACCACAATAAGGACATTCTTGAATTCTATATTCCGTACTACTCGTTCTTTTTGCGCCGTAAGTAAGTAGCTTATCTAATAATGATTCTTTGAATTTATGTATTGTACTATCCATCATTCTTCTCCTTTCTTCTTACATTTTCATTATATATAAAAATACTATACCCAACATGCTTAACGTCTATATTATAATATTTATGTATAAAATAGAAAAAATATTTGTTATGATTGTTCTTCCATCATTTTCTTAATACGTATTCTTTTATTTTCTTCTACATGTGTCATGGTATAGTCTAACAACATGGAATACCACTTATTGATTTCATTTGTTAAATCTGTTCTATCATATTCTAAATCAGAAGATTCAAATGTGATGTATTCAGTAGCACATTGTTCTTCTTCATTGAAGTTTGTAAATGTTCGAGGATTTGTAAAGTTTATCAGTTTATTCTTTGGGAATTTGTTTCTTATAAATACTGAATCGCTTGAACCAAATCCTACTTTAAAAATGGATGGAGAACATGATGTAATTTCATCAACTTCGGAAAGGTAATACGTGTTGTTACCAACACGGAGATATACTGGTACGACTAACTCATTTTTGTTTCGTATATCAATAAGCTTCATGATTGTTTCTTTGTCTTCGATGTTGAACATAAAATCATTCCTTTATACATATATTTTTAATGTGAATAAATCACGTTAAAGTGTTTTAGTAAATGTTCCTATTAAGAAGGGAGAGTATAATGAATGTATATTTATAGTGATTATCATCCAGAAGGAATTGAGAAAGTGTCATTGGGTGCTGTTAGATTTTTAGCAACACAGTTAGATGAGCTTGTCACATTATATGAAAAGAAAATATTATTGAAAACACCTGAAGAAAAAGAAGCATTAGCACAATTAAAAATCATATCTCAATTATTGAATGATGAGAGATATGATCAATTAATAACCGAACCAAAGTACGCAATAGATTTTTCTGATAATGAGGATTACTTACCATCATATTATCCTTTATGATATGACAATTTATCTATGCTACCGGGTTTTGTATGCTACAGCTATTATTTTGATTCTTCATATATATATTATTACTATGAGAAAAGAATAAGAAATACGTCTTGTTCAAATCTCTTCCAAATACCAAGGAGGTAATCATTATGACAAAAACAAGAATAAGAAATACCATAAGCAGAATAATTCCGAGAGCGATCAATGACAATATGTTCGCAGAGAAATCTAAACTTATAAGAACTCTCGTAAACACATGCGGAAACGCAACACAGTTCTGTCATACACTTGTATGGACAACAGAATCAGGAATCACAGCAACAGTGGACAACTTCAATCTCGTAATTGAGATTGAAGATGAACTCACAATATCTGAGTTAGTTCTCGACTTCAACAGAAAATGGATTGTTGCGCACATTGACTGTGCAACAAACGAAGTGCGTGATCTGTTGAATGAGATCTGTGACATCTATGATGTTGACAGAATATTCTAATCAATAATAAAAGAATCACGTAACGGAGGCAATAGCCTCCGTGAAGATTCTTTTTAGTTCGTTCAAACACAAACCCAATTCCAAGAAAGGAGTCTATTATGACTATAAAACCAAATGATTTTTATGCAAAGCTTGGAGAGCTTTGTAACGACAATATCATGGGACTCTTCTATGATCTGACGTCATATTTCATGTCATCGATAAAAATGGAAAACACCGACGACATCGAGTATGATTTCAATCATGCTGACAAGAGATTCTATATGACAATTGTCGGAAAAGAAGACTCAGCGATGATCCGTGTTCACCCTGAAGGAATCCCCAAGGGCGATGCGGTTATTTATGTCGAATACAGGACACGCCGTCGGGAGTTCGAAACCAATGGCAAGCGTATAGCGGTATTTGATGCTGGCCAGTGGGAGGTGAATTCAGACTCGTGTAAACCGATTGATTTTGAGAGGTGTACCACTTGGGCACACTCCGACATCACATCGGAGATCATGAAGAAATGGAGAAAGGGTGCATGAGCACCCTTCTTCTTTTTTCTTTTGGACGTATTAGTAAACCCTTAAAAGAAAGGAGGTCCTTGTCATGAATGAAAAAATTGATTTCATGAATGATGAAGAAATTTTTTCTAAAGTAACACAAATAATGGAGAAGCTTCAGAAAGATCAAGAGTTACAAGATCTTGCTGAAAGAAATGGTATGAGTGCTATTAATACATTCAGACTTACTCCAGCAACACAAGAAAATGTCGCTGTTGCTATGATTGCTTTGGAGATAGCTCGTAGATCGGGTGATCCAAAGTATCGAACACTTACCCAAGCAGGATTGCAGAAGCGTAAGCTGAAAGCGGAAGTTATAAACGACCATAAGGCTGAAGCAATGCAACTCATAAACAAGTATCGAGATGCAAAAGCAGTATAATCTCGATATATAACCACAACTTTGTAATTTACATCCAGACCATTAGTATTAGGGGGCTCTTACTAAAGTCTAGATGTGAAAATCTATAACTCGAAAGGAAGTTATTACACGTGAAGGTATCAGATATAATGTTGGACCTCGCTACTGGTGACGCTTCAGTTCATGACGCGTACATTCAGGAAGCTATGGGCCAGGTCAAAGTTTCTGCTGCTCTCTTCGATGCAGCAAAGCAGATCGCTACCGCTAAGGACGGCGAGATAGACAGTGTTGTTCAGGAATCCGTCACAGCAGCAGGACTTCCGGTTGATAAGGAAGGCGCACTCGAGCTCGTATACGAGTCGGTTGAGCATGAGATCCTCGGTCTCTCCAGACAGTTCTATACTGAAATGGCTAAGATCGACGAGCGTGCTACAAAGCCTACTACACCGTATGCTGCTATGAATGCTATGGCAAGAGGTCTCGGCTGTGAGATGAAGCTCGACGGCTCTCTCGAATATGCTATGGAATATGCTAAGGCTGTTTCTGAAGGCAAGAAGGAGACAAAGCTCAAGTCAGGTACAAGACACCTCAAGGGCAAGGCTGCTGAGAAGCAGACAGGTAATCTCATTCAGGGTGCATGTATTCTCGCAAACGCTCTCGGTATTGACACCAAGTCATTCCTCGAGACTAAGAGCATCAAGGCTGTTGTTCCCGGCGGTCTTTCCACATCAGCTGGTAAGGACGAAGACGGCAAGACATGTTGCTCACTCAATTTCTGTGTAAAGACAATCGCTTCTGCTGACAAGTTCATCAAGAAGGCTACATTCAAGGAGAGCGACTTTACCACAAGTCCTACTCCCGATGATATCGCAAAGGTTCATGCTTGTGATACAGCTGTTTCCAAGCTTGCTTCTTTCATCAAGAGCAAGTTCGGTGAGGACGGCGCTAAGATCGAGGCTCGTGTAAAGAAGGCCTGTGCTTCTTGCAATAAGAAGAAGATCTCTGATGCAGCTGAAGAGTTGAATGAGAAGAATGATGCAAATGTATCAAAGGTTGTAGAGGTTGCTAAGCACCTTCGTGCAGCTTGTGATGATTTCATCAAGGAATTCAACAACAGTGCAGATGCTTTGATCACAACTAAGAACGAAGAATAAGAATACGGCGGCGATTTAGATGTTATTATCATACCGAGCTGACTCATTCACGGTCCCACATACTTCAACATGTATTATACGTACAACCGGAGTGATCAATGATGGAGACATGATTGAGGTAACTTCACCGGTATTTGCATCAACGAATTTCTCTACCCGTGCAATTAATATGAAAGATTCCTTTTCTGTAATTGCGCGGGTATCCTCAGGAAGTATCACAAATGATGAACCTGATGGAACATTCAAGGGAATACTCGTATGCGATGATGATGACGTGTGTAATATGTATGTTCGCATACAATGATATGTATGATCGACATACAATGAAAGGAGTGATGTTCCGTGATGACGTCTGATGAAAAAACCCTATTACCCTCATTACTAAATCTAATTCGTTCAGATCTATTCACTTTCAAAAACATCACCTCTTCTGTTACGTTGATAGCTAATGAAGATGATATCCTCGGAAATCTCTCTGGTTGGGGAGCTGTAATCTCTATGATGCCTCTGGAATTTTTTGATATAATTAATTCCATGGAGGACATGGTAACCATCGAGAAGTTCGATAAAAAGTATATTCGAAATCCAAAGATGTGTGCTTATGAACGTTATGGCACCACTAACATGTGGAGACCATTAATGATACTCAATAAGTGTCCAACAATCATGAACTTTGATTTTGAGTATATAAGGTATTACAATATCGAAAGGCTGTCAAGTATAATATCTGTATTGATATCGAGGGTTCAAAGTGAGTAAGTATCACGAATACCATCCTAACAAGGATAATATCAATGACTTTAATGAGGGTATTACAGATCTCAACATACGTGAAAGGAGACTGAATTATCAGTATAACTCCTTATCACCCAGAGATCACGAACACAGTTATTCCCTGTCACTTGCATGTCAGAGTGGTACAGACATGATGCATTCAATTGGAAATGTAATGGCTGTCATCCAGGAGTTTGTTGTGGATTTATTTCCACAAAAGACTTTCTCAACAGTCATACCTTCTACGCAGTTAGCACATAGACAATTGAAACATACACCCCAACAAATCAGATCACAGGCATATCCAATGTGTTTAGTACAACCAAGAATATCTTTATCCGGTCTGGACAATAGACTCGCAGCTGGAAGTTTTGCAACAACAACTTGGAATACTACGTCGAATCGTTTTCAGAATCGCTCTGAGATGCCGGAATTATTTTTCGACAAACAGAAGAAAATACTTTGGCGCGGTAAGATCAATCGTACTGTTGTATACCTCGACTTTGTGTTATCATTTCGAAGTATGGCAGAACAACTGAACTGGGCGTCTTATCTAATAAATAAGATTCCTACTGATGGTGGGTTCTTTGATATAGATACTGCTTTGGAAATGGCTATACCCGATGGATTCCTAGAGGAGACTGCAAAATATGCAGGTATTCCTGTGAAAGATGAGAAGGGAAATGTTTCTAAGTTTGTGGATTATCTGAATATGAATTCGGAATTTCCAATATCATACCGATTCTCGTCCGGTAGACATAAGGATGCATTCTATTCATACTACTCAACGTCCATATTATGCAACATGGGTGAATTGAACTATTCAAACGGAACTCGATCAAATAACTTGGTTGATTCCGATTTTCCAATAACATTTACATTGAGATGTGAATTTAATACGATAGGTATGTACGATCTCTGCGTTCCGAATCCCGGCCCGTTTATGCGCCTGCAACCGAAGCAAAGTTCTATCGCAATTCCAATATTCTCGGACGTTTGGAATGAGAAAGACTTTCCTCTGTTGTATGGATGGCAGATACAGGCTCGACCAATCATCAAGATGGATTTCGACGAAAGAGAAGTATATATTGGATCATCATTTGGTAATGCACTGAATGAAATGATCGATTATCATTTAAAGAATCACCTCGATGTAGGTTTGTTCCTTTCGGTCAAGCTGAGAGAAAACAAATGTTTAATAGATGATGGATATCATGTGGACTGGAAAACCAGAACACTGATATTTGACAATATCAACTACATGCATACATACCGTCTCATCATCGCGGTCAACAAGCTGTATATACAGAACATGTTGAAAACTATGTATGACAAATAAAATCTAATGTAAAGGAGTTTTTACAAATGGCTGATAAGATGATTAATGATCTCGATTTCGACTTCGGTTCAAACGAAGTAACCCAGGAATCAGTAATGCCTGGCAGCACAGGCTTCACAGATCTTTTCCAGGAAAAGTTCACTCCATTCAACCCCGAGGCTATAATCTCCGGTGGTAACAACAAGCTCAAGAGTGCTATGTTCTCAATGGAGGTTGAGGAGACACCTGATCTCTCACTCGGTTACAAGAAGAATGATACTCCTCTTGAGCCCAAGAGACCTGGCAGATTCTTCTAATCTGAAGAGTTTATAAGTCGGCGATTTATAAAACAAAAAGGAATGTACGGGGGCAGAAGCCCCCGTATGATTTCCGTTTGTCTGTCCAAACGTTACTGTAACCTATATTATATATTTAAGAGGTGGCATGAATGTTTGATGTAGAAATACTAAATGAGATCGATCTGGTAAAAGATCAATCTGAAATAGATGTTATTGTTTCAATTGTTGAGAGTTATCAAAAAATACTCAATATAATAGAAGCTTCTAATTATGATGAAACAATAATTCAGGAAATGTGCATATTTACTGAAGCGGCTGATGGGTCTGATAAAAAGAAAACCATTGTCGAATCGGTTAAAGATATATTCAAAAAACTTTTTCAAGCAATCAGTCTTGGATTTAAAAAGATTGCCAATAAAGTTAAGAAAGTATTTACAACCAAGAAAGAGCAGTTTATCACTGTAACGAATTGCTTACGCATTCTTGATGTGTTGCAGAATACTAATGTGAGGTCTGTTGTCAAAGAAGGATATACTGAAATTGAAATTGAATTCGAGGGAATATATCAAGAATTCAATAATATGGAAGTTTATGATGATATTATTCAAGAAGGCATAACCGATAATATCAGAATGTATCGTGCTGACAAGCGTATAGAAAAAGCAATTAAACAACAAGACAAACCAATTGTTGATGAGCTTGTTAAATATTACAACTCCGAAATACGTCATCATGTTATGTCTAAACATGATATAGTATGTCTTGTTCGTGCATTGGTTATGACAAATCCTCCCGAAAAAATGAATGATGTTAAGAAAGCACTACAGCAACTGAATAATTCATCACAGATGAAAGAGTTTAGTGCTGAAACAATTCATAATTATGAACTTGCAACAACTCTTGGTGATGAACTCATCGCACGAAAGGCTGAAGAAATTGAAAATAAGATGAAAGAGAAAATGGGTTCTAATGAAGCCATGATGCGTCTTGATCTTATTGGTAAATTTGCGGAAACACTTGGTGGTGCTATTGATCGTCTCGGTGGTACCAATAATTTCTCAAAAATAAATACTACAAATATGATATATAATACAAATGTTGCCGAAAAAGTTTCTACAGTTACTAAAAGTGGTGTTGAATTGGTTGGTAATACATTTGTTGCTCTTGCAGATAGAGCAAATAAAACCATTCATAAACTCCCGCAAACAGGTAGGACGCTTGAACAGATAGGTGCTGATCTTTATCATTGTCATATTGATTTTGATGATGCTGTTTTTGATGATGAAGAGAAGAGAAAACAGCTCGGTATGAAGAGTGATAAACTTGCTAAAAGTTTCTTATTTTGTGCTGATGGCCTCAAAGAAGAAACATACGGTTACAAGGATGACTGGTTCAACAAGGATGTATTCAATCTCTTTAACCAAGGATTCAAAGGATTTGTAATCGGTATTCCTAAATGGATTGCTGGCGGTCCGATTACGTTATGCGTGACAATCTTGAGTTATCTCATAACTGGTACTATCGGTTTTGTTTCAACATATGCTGTTACTGGTGACACTAAATCTGCGGCTATAGGTGGTGCTACGGCAATGGGAACTAAATTCATTAAAGACTATTCTGTCAAAGCTTTGATTAGTGATGCCCTTCGTGTTACAACGCAATCACATTTTGCAAAGAGATTGACTCCTGATACTGATAGGGTTTCTAAAAGAAAACTTGCTGAAGCAAATTCTCGTAATGAAAATAGAACAGAACACCCACCAATTATACCCACGGATGAACCTATACCAGCAACATAAATACGAGGTGATATTAAATGTTTGAAGAATTTAATCATTTCTTTCAAGAAAAAACCGGTCCTGATGACACATCCGGTACATCTGATTTTGATGTAACAGATAATAAGGAACCTGATGATTGTTTCTGTGAAGCAGTCAGAACAAATGGTGTCTTCTTGAAAGGTGGTATGATAACAAAAGAGTCCAATATACCTTTCAAGAAGTTATATCATGGAACACATGCTCCATTAAAAACCCATAATGGTTATGCTATCGTCGATGGTCCTTTCTTTGTAACACCATACAAATCATTGGCATCAATATTTGCTGTTCGTAAAAACACAAATGAATCATTACCTTCTGAAATACCAAAGAAGATGATAACCAATATTGGTTATGAGGAGTGGGGTTCTCCAAGTGATACTATTTTGAACGAGGTTCATGAATTGGTTATGTATGCCGATGATACTCACTTTGATGATATCGTATCTATGGAAAAAGGATATGTTTATGAATTCGATGTAGATGCTGAGATTCGTGATCATATATTCCAAAGTGATGCCATGAAACGTGGTGGCAATCGTGAATATGTTATCGATAAACTTTCTCAGTTAAGAATCATTAGTGAAACACCGATTGATGTCGAATTGACATTACGTTCTATAAAGGATCATAATCAGGATCGTGTTAAACGCACACTGATGCGATATGGTATGGTTCAAGAAGCATACGATGCTATCACTGGTGAGGAAATTCCTATTGATCATGCATATACAATGGATGAGATGAAGGAACGAACATATACCGAAGAAGAACTGATGGATACTATTCAAGAAGCAAAACTTCCTGCTAAGAAACGTAAGGAATTACCTGATTCTGATTTTGCTCTTGTGTATACAGATAATCGTACTGGTAAGAAAGTACGCAAATATCCCGTACATGATAAAGAACATGTTGAATCAGCAGCAAGAATGTTCCCACGTGGAGTACCGTTAAAATACCAAGGTGAGGTTGCACGTAAGATATTACGTCGAGCTCATGAATTTGGTATCGATACTTCTGGATGGAAGAATTTAAATAGATTTAAGGAGAGTGATTAATAATGGCTAGAAAACCATTTATGGAAATGGATCTCGAGGAGTTCGAAGATAATGATACTAATGATAGTGTGATTAATGAACCTTCTCTTGATTTTGATTTCGATGAAGATACAACAGGTGATTCTACTGAAAGTGATGTTGAAACACAATCAACAGATGACATGTCTACCAAACCAGAGACTGAAAACATATCAGATGAATATGCAAAATATCTCGAAACTGTCAAGAGATATAAAGCAAATCCCCAAGAGGCTATTAATGATTTGAAGGAAAAGGTGAAACCTTACACACTTCCTGATGATTTTGTTAATGGTATAACAACAGACTTATCTAAATATGATAATGCCGAAATATCAAAAGATGGAAAAGTAATATTCTGTCTTGAAGAATTCAACAATATTGCTCGCATAATCTGTAATTATGATGAATTGGTTTTGGATAAAAAACTCATTGACTTAGGTGGTGACGGTTGGGGTAATTCATTAGTATTAAATCTTGATAATGGATCATATGGTGTATATTACCATGATAGATTTAAAAATGGTGAAAACATAACAATTCAAGTTGCATCGTCATTTGATGAATTGTTGTCTAACTTGAAAACAGAGGAATCAACGGAATCCAATGAAACTCCTGAGATTCCCGAAACACCCGACTTCGACAATCCCGATGACACATCAACAACCACCCAAGAAGGTTATGTTCAAGAAGGAATGTTTGATGCAGGTTTCAATAATCTTCGTTCCAAAATTGCACAGGCTCTTGGTGAAAAGTTCAAAGTAACAAATGTTGTCAAGGGTATGGGTGGTAAGGATAAGTTCGATATTACAGAACAGGATGTTGATGATCCTACAAAAACAACCGTTGAATCTACCGGTACTGCATGCAATGTAACAGTCCGTGGTGATGGTAAGATCGGTAGAAAGATTGGTATAACACTTTCGTCCGCGTTGGATAAGATTCTTGAGATAGTTAAGAAACCGGATCTTGTTCTTGAGAGTGGTTTCTATAATATATCACGTAATGTGAATGGTGGATTCTATCAGGAAGCTGATGATGAAACAGCTGATGATGAGGATTTCGACATCGATGCTGAACTTAATGAGCTTGATCTTGATGACGAATCGACATCAGATGATGACACCAAGAAGGATACTGATGAAACACCGACCGAAGAAACTAAAGAAACTGATGATACAGAAACCGAAGAGACAGAAACTGATATCGATCTCGATTCATTTGGTTCTGACACATCTGATGTACAGAATGAATACGATCAAAAGGATGTTGATGCACTCAATAAATTGATTGCTGCAGAATCAGAAGCAATCAATGATTACTTCGATGCTTCCAAGGATACGCGTAATGAGGATCTTCGTACACTGTTCTCTGATATCGGTCATGAAGAAAGATTCCATCTTGAACAACTCATGTACAGCAAGTCTATATTGACTGGTGAAAAGTATGAACCTCGTGATCCCGAAGTCAAGAAGGAATATGAGGAACTCATCTCAAACGGTATGGATGAGGATGAGGCATTATCAACCGCTGTCGAAAAACATCGCATTGATGGTGGTAACATTGATCTCGATGAAGTTGAACAAGAAGCAGCATACATTTATGACACCCTTCGTAACTCTGAGATTCTTACAGAATACTGCTGTAAGGCTATTGAACAGAAGCGTGTAAAGAATGCACTCATGTCTGCAGAAACGAAGTTTGTTGTTGAGGCGTTCATTCAGGAGTCTCTGGAAAATGTATCTCAAGCTTCCAAGAAGGATGTCAAGATCAAGTCACCTATTGATATACTCATAAAGGGTCTCACTCTTTCCGTGAAGGGTATTATAAGAATGGGTGAAGTTACTCGTGATGCACTTCACAAGAACAACCTCAAGAATGCAAGAAGAAAAGAATGGATAAAGAAACATGGTATCGTTGAACTCTTCAGATCCGGTGTTGCTTTGTACTTCTGGAATGATAAGAACAATGTTTATGATATCAATCTTGCATGCAGATATGTTGATATGCTCTACAGACTCTCAAAGGATATCGGTGCTAAATGTGGTGTAAGACTTACACAGGATGCACAACGTAAACCGATACAGAATCCATTGAAGTATTCAAGCATCGAGGATGGTATCAATATACTCAGAGGCGTTGTTCTCACAAAGACTAAGATAGTTGTCAATGAAAACAACAAGGATATCATCGCCAACACATTCTTCGGATATACTCCTGATAAGATCGATGTTGCTGTAACACACGGTAAAGATAAGAACCCCGTCAATGATTCGGCAAACATATACAACAGAGTCGATGTTGCTCTTGTTTTAACCAAGGACTACTCCGAAGTTTCCAATGCCGTTCTTGGTGCACTCAAGCGTCTCGAAGGTGATACAAACAGCGTATTCTATAAGAACAGAGCTCTGTTTGATAAGTCTGTTTCTCAGATGGAATTCGTCGTAAAGAAGTACCAAGAATTCGTATCATGCTTGGCATATGATTTGAAGGTTATGACTAAACTCGATAATGGTATGCTTCAGGAAACCCGTAATCGTGATGAAGCAGAACAGAATGGTGGTAAGAAATAAACAATAATCCGATATACATATTATTACTATGAATAATAATATGGAAGGAGTGTTGTCTATGCCTCAGATTATTTACACAGACACACTGGTTGGTAGTGATGGTGTACCACTGAACACAACCTATGCAGCAACATATGCAACAACGGATTTTAGTAATATCCTGGATGCAATTGCTCGAGGAGATATTCAGTGTGGTACCGGTCAAATACAACCAGTAAATTGGAAGTCAAATCCAGATGATGATCTTCCTTGGGATACGGATGGACCCAGTTCATCAAATCCATGGAAGAATTACTAAAATATTAGTGGGTCCCTTCGGGGACCCATTGATATATCATTTTTAAGGAGTGAAGAAAATGATTTCATTTGTACTACCATTTATAACAATACACATCAATGTCACAAAAACAGTATCACTAAAAAGTGATAATATTGAAGCATATGGTAATAAATCAATAACGTTCAAACCATTAGAATTGTCACCAATGGTTATACCTGGTGATGATGATATATTATTTCCATATACAACCAAAGTGTCAGTAAAATGGAAATACAATGTATCAACATCGACAATGGTTGAATATCAGTTGCCTATTGAAGACAGATATGACAATGGAATATTCTGGTTGAAACAACGGGACATAGTAGGACTAATGAACAAGGGATGTGAATACCTTGAAGCGATGATCCTTAATGATACAAATCTATCAGGACACATAAAGGGAGTTGATGATATTGATAACTAAAGCAGAACTTGATAAGTATCAGAAAGCGTATTCCGAAGGACATGCGATTATCACTGATGAAGAATATGATAATCTTCTTGAAGAATATCTCAATCAGGTTGGTGAATCTAACAGACCATTTCTCAGACAGAAACAGTCTGGTGATGTAAATGATGTTGTTGGTACACTTACAAAAGTTTATGGTGTAACAACACCAATGAGACCTGGTCAAAAAGTATATACCGATTGGATCAGAACTAAGAAGATTCCAAATGATGCTAAAATAATTGTACAACCAAAGTTTGATGGTTGTTCTGTTGCAATTGATGCATATCTCGGTAAATATTATACACGTGGTGATGTTGATAACGGTGAGTCAGTTGATGTAACAGCATTATTCAAAGACCATTTTAAAAATGGTTTTGGTGAAGCAATATCAGCTGTTAAGTTTGAGGCAATTATGTCTCATGAAGTATTTGAGAAACTCGGATTAAGCAAATCATACAAGAGACCTAGAGATGTTGTTGCTGCTACGATAACATCACAAAATACAGGAATGTCTCAATATATTACACTTGTACCTTTACGTGAATATTCAATGAATGATTCATTTATTCCATCTGAGTTGGAAGATTTATCATTGACAACAACAGCTGATGATTTTGAAGGAATTGAATCATTCATCTCGGATAAATTGAGTGATGGTGCAACTGTTAAATTCAATGGATGCACATATTCAATAGACGGAGTTGTTGTATCTGTATTAGATGATGGACGAACAACTGAAGAGGTTGCTATAAAGATACTCAACAATATCAAAGAGACAAAAATAATCAACATTGATTATCAGTATGGAAAGACTGGAAAGATCACACCAGTTGGTATACTTGAACCAGTCAAGTTTGATAATATTACGGTTGATCATGTTGGATTATCAACTCTCGATAGAGTAATGTCTCTCGGTCTCAAGTACAATGATACGGTTAGGATAGTATATAACATCGTACCATATCTAATAGACTCGTATCATGATGGAGCTGTTCCGATTCCAATACCTAAGAACTGTCCAATATGTGGAGCGCCTCTTAACTTCAGAACATTGAAGACGGTACGTTGTACTAATCCACAGTGTTCTGGGTTGAAGATTGGTTTGATCCATAGATATTGTGAGAAGATGAAGATGATGGGTATTGCAAAGAGTACCATCACCAAATTCTACGAAGCAGGTCTTGTGGAATGTATCGGTGACCTTTATCGACTTACACCAGAAAAGATAATGTCAATCGATGGGTTCAAAGAGAAGTCTGCAAATAATATTATCAAGAGTATTCATGATAACTCCCGTGATGTTGACTTAGCCAAATGGTTAGGTGCTTTACCAATAAAAGATATCTCCGCAAAGACATGGCAGCTTATTATCAATGCAAAGTATCCTTCTGATAATATGAAAGCAACATCAGTTTATCGTAATGCAATTGAGAACGGAACACCTGATTCATTCATGATGGAATGTGTTCCAAACTATGTATATGGATTTTCGACAAACACATATGCTGCAATGAGAGAAGGTCTTGTGTTATATTGGTCAGAAATACAAGATGCTATTCAGTATATCTCGTTCAACATATTAACAGATCTAAAGAAACCCACAAAGGGACGAGTAACACTCACAGGAACTCGTGATAATAAACTCATTGCTTACTTAACCGAAAAGGGTTATGAAGTAAATGATTATTCATCAAAAACAATAGCACTCGTAATACCCGAAAAAGGATATGTATCCAGTAAGGTTGCGAAAGCTGTTAAAAGCGGAATACCGATATATACAATACAAGAAGCATATGAGGCCCTCGTTTGAGGGCCTTGCGTGTTTTCTAATTAAGGAGGATTAATATGAAAAATGATGAATATGTATCATATGGATGGGAAAGATATAGGTGGATCGACTTTGAACGCACAAATCACTTTCTAAATTATTTATATAGCATGCTTCTCACTGGTGGACGACGTAATTTCAAATCATGGTACATCCGAATGATACAACTTGAAAGTCTGATCAGACAGCATCACCCTGATTGGGATGAACGGAGAATTAGAAAGCATGTCAATAATCTGACAACAAACTGTCATTATGGTATGACAATAAAGAATTCATTCTTTGATGAAGCATCTTTCAAAGTCAATGGTACCAAAGTATTCCATCCTGATGATAAATTGAAATTTGATGATGTTACATATGGATTCTCATGGCACAAACCGTCTCTTGATAATCTTGATTGGTATTGTTCATTCATGGAATATCACAATAATCCAAGAAAGTCACCATATTTCAAAGATCCTCTTTTTAGATATGCTCACGGTGATATTTCAATGTATGGAACAAGTCTCGATTATTTTGAAAGATTGAAAAGTTGTAAACGATTTACCCCTATAATACCATACAGACCTTTCAATAACACTGATAGCGTGGACACTAATGTTCATAAGTCATATAAGAAAGGAAAATGATTATGGCTACTACACAAAGAGAGAAGGAAGAGAAACTTCTTAAAAATCTTAAAGACCCAAATGAAGACCATTCTTCACAAATATCAAAACTCATAGATGACACCATCAAAAAGGGTCATAAAGTATACTGTGCAACAGACTGGCATCTATGGACCAGGTTGGTTAAGAACAAACCTGCTTGCAAAAAGCGCAAAGAGTTTGATAAGATCTTAAAGAATATAAATGAAACATTAACAAAAGATGATCTTCTTATATATCTTGGAGATCTTGTTGATGGTGAATTTCAAGAGAAGGAAGAACTCAAATCAATCCTATTAACATTACCAGGAAAGAAAGTAATGGTTCTTGGTAATAATGATTTGTTTGGTCCGGCATTCTACAAATCATGTGGATTTGATTATGTCGTCCAATCATTTGTTTGGGATGATGTATTATTCACACATATTCCTATAAGGAATTCAAACCATCTGAATGTTCATGGTCATTTACATTCCAACTTATACAAACCCGTATATTGGATTCCTTATAGGAACCATATAGACGTTGCTTGGATAGGCGGAAGAGAGAAACCCGTCGAACTCAAGGATGTTTTAAAAAAACAAAAATCCTACTCAAAAATCATCAAGGAAGATCCATCACACTTCGAAGAAGGTTACAATATCCAAGTCGGATTGTTTGATATGATCTGTGGTGCTTGGATACCCGATCCGCATGATGACTAAGACTTTTTGATAACCATTAAGAGGAACCAACGTGTTCCTCTTTTTTTATTTTGAAGGAGTGTGAATATAATGAATAATGAGATATTGAAATCCATCGATGCTTTAAGTCTCACACGAGAAGAGACCGAAGTAGCTGTCATGGAATCAATGATGGATTTCGTTGATAAACAGAGCACCGTCTCAGAAGAAAGTTTTTCTTTTTATCAAGAGGCCAAAAGTGAATCCAAATTCGGAGACACTGTTGCTCAGATATGGGATGCTATAAAGCGTTTCATAAAGAAAATCATCGAAGGCTTTAAAAAGATGATTTCCAGCTTTACAAATAACAGAGGAAATGTGAAGGGTGGAAAACCAACTAAATCGGTTTCTGCGATAGCAGCAGAAGTTCTTAAGCATGGAAGCAATAAACCCGATAATATAAATGGTTGGAAAATTCCAAAACCGAATAGCAAATACATCACAGAAAGCTATGTTGAAGATGAAATGTATGTCATGGAAGCTGATACCGAGGATTCTAATGAAGCACCACAACGTGTTCAGATCGTTGTTGATCCAAAGTCTGAAATAAAGGGTGGTACTGTTGAACTCAAAAGAAATTCACTTGATGTTTCTTATTCTGACGATGGAAAGACATTGAAGATTTCTTATTTTGGTTTTGGTAAGGGTTCCTTCACAAAGGTTAAAGGAAACGGTGATGATGTTGACATTCCCGGACAAGACAAGGAATGGTATTCTTCACCAAAGGTTGCTCTTCATATAATGACACATGAAGAGACTCGTAATAAAATAACAGATGTTGTTAATCTTGCTTTGAGAGTTATGAAGCATCGTAAGCCTGCTGACATTCAGGCTCTCAAGAAGGCTGATAAAGTTAGCAACATCGTTAAAATATTCCTCAAACCCGAATCACATTTTTATGAGATTCCTGTGTCACAACTAACAAATGTTCAAGCGTGGGCTTCTAAACTACTTACAGACATGGAGGCTTTCACAAGCACTGACGTAAATATCAATAAACTTGATGCTGACACGATCAAGTCATTAAACATGGTTGTTCGTTTGCTTATGCGTATTCAGATATCTCTCAATTACATATCATCCGCATTCAATAACATGGAAATTATTGATGCATCGTTCTATGGAAAGATTAAATCAATTGCATTGTTGGATGAGTTTGTTGGTAATTGTATCGAGAATGGTATTCCTCCGAAGTATGTTGCATATAATACGTGGCTGATAGCCAATGAATGTATTCGTGGTAATGGTCAATACAAACCAATATTCGGACATGCCCGTGCAACAATATTCCCGCCGAATGATAAGATTGTTCTTAAGATTGCTCTTTCTGGTCTCGGTACTGTATCAAACGAAACAGAATCACGTTTCACCAAGATCTTTGTTGATATGGATCGTATAGATCTCATTGCTCCAGTCATAAAGGATTTCAAGAATAATGCAATCGTTGCAATGGAACGTGTTAATGGTAACTTCGATCTTCCTTCATCAGTTCTTAAAGACTTCACAAAGAAAGCCAATGATGCTCTTGATGAATACCAGAAGAAGAAGGGTAAGAATCTCAACATTAAGGTTGGTTCACAGCATATCGGAAATGTTGCATACGATAATAAGTACAAATGTTATCGTTCAATAGATTACGGTGTACATTATAGAGAAACAGGAAGTGATAAGAATGAGAAATGAAATATTTGCAGCAATAGACAATCTGAATGATGTAACATTTGAAACACAGAATTCATTGACTGCTTCTATTGCTGATTATTATGAAAAATATCAGACCGTCCTTGAATATTATGAGGGTGATGCTACTGACATATTCATGGAGGGTGCTGATCTCGAAGCAAAAAAGGAACCATCCACATTAACAAAAATATGGGAATCGATAAAAAGATTTTTTAGATTATTAATAATGAATATAAAATACCTTGTTGATCGATTCATGAAATTGTTTGAAAGCAAATCAGATAATTCAAAAGCAACACATGTGTCGTGTGACAGTATCGTACTTAAACTCTTAACAAGATCTAAAGCTAACGTGCCGGATGACCAGAGTTCTTGGACGATTCCACAGATAAACCGAAATAAGGTTGATAAATATGATAAGAAAGAAACGGTAACAGAAGCAGCACAATATGTCACTGTTAACATTCCTTCGGGAAAAGGTTCGACTTTCTATCCCAAGACTGTTAAGGTTCCAAAGAATGATATCATCGCAGAAATCAATAATACTGAAAAGACAATAACATTCCATATTGTTGGTTTCAGTAAATTCACATCAACAACCGCATCTGGTGAACAGGGTGCTGTTAACCCGAATGCTATAACGGGTACAAAGAAAGCATGGCTTGTATCATCACGTCTCGCATTATATCTATTATCTGATCCAGAAGCTGTTAAGAAACTTGATGAACTCATTGATTTGATGTTGGAAATAACTTTCAACGGCAAAAAACATGATGAAAAATCATTCAATAAAAAATGTAAGAAAATTCTTGATTCACTTGATTCTGGTGCAAAACATGTTAAAGAAGATAAGGTTGTTGTGTCAATGAAAGATCTTACTGATTTCCAGAAGAAAATGAATCAGATAGGATTCAAGATTGATAAGTATGCAAATACAAAAACCGATGTTTCTGAACTTAGCAAAGAAACGATAAACAACATGAATGATATATCAATCAAGTTTGTTAGAATCCAATCATCGATGAATCTTCTTTCATCATCATTGGAGAAAACACTCGTTGTGTCTGAACATTTTGTTGGTTCAATCAAGAGTCTCGCGTTGTTGGATGAATTTGTTGCAACATGTGTTGAACAAGGAGTTCCTCCTAAGTTCATTGCGTACAATACATGGCTTGTTGCTGATAAGTGTATCAAGGGTGATAAATCTGGATATGAACCAGTCTGGGGTCAATCAAGATTCATATTCTTCCCACCAAACAAGAAATTTGTTTACAAGATTGCGATGAACGGATTGGGTATAACATCTAATAGAGCTGAGATAAGAACATCGGAAATGTTTGTTAAGATGGATCGTGTTGATCTTATTGCACCAATAATAAAATCGTTTGATCGCGATGCTATTGTTGTAATGGAACGTGTTAATAGTAAAACAGAGCCATCATACGCTGCAATATTAGCATATACAAAACACGTAAATGATGCAATTGCGGATTATCAGAAACTCCATAAGATCAAACTCAATATCAAAATGAGTGATCAACACAAAGACAATGTTAAATATGATAGTGAAAATAAATGCTATCGTTCTATTGATTACGGCGTCGCAACACGTGCATATGTTAAAAAGTGATAAAAGGGCGGGAAAACCCGCCCAATCACTATTCTATTATATTAACCATTCATATATATATTATTAATATGAAGAGAAATGAATAATTTCGCTTCTCATAAACTAAAACCCCGCCAAAAGGAGGAAAATTATGTTAAATAGGTTTGCAGAAAATATCAATGAACTGTGGCCCGAGATTAAATCGGGTGATGCAACAATGCTTTCTAATGGAGAGATGCTCATAAGAAAGTATGGAAAGTACAATCCGGGGATCTGTATCGTTCTCCCACCAGACAGTCCCGTACTGCCCGTCATGGTGGAGGGCTCGGTGTTCATGAATATCAAATTCGATTGTTCAATAATTGAGACAATTGAGGGTGAGTTCTGGATATCGAAAAAGGGAACCCCATGCTTCAGACCCAAGGTACTGGGTCCGGATATCCTTATCGAAACATCCTGGGGTGGATGTTTCGAGGCATCCAGAGGAAAAGAGTTTGAAGAGGTCTCCAAACTCAATGGGTGCAAATACTCAAAATTTGCACCATCACATGGTGGTGGGGAAGGATACTGTTATTATGTATTTCCCCGCACATACCAGAAAACCGTCGACCTTGACGAAATATAATGGAGGCACAATATGAATGAAAAAGATATTTTCGAAAGTGCTACAAACGGCATATCTGCTGTATATGCATACGCAAAGACTGTTCTTAAAATCATGGATGATTTCCCTGATGATAAGAATTATCAGTTAAAAGGCATCGCATACTTAACCACAGAAGTATGCGATAGAATTGGAGCCAGTCCGATCACACCAGCTATGCTAACGGCTGTTATACAGTACATGGCAGATGTAAAAGATGCCGATAATCTGCGTAATAATTGTCAGCTGATCATTGACGAAATCGATAAAGTGACGAACAACGCAAAGCATACGTTTGGCATGGCCAAATATATGGCTGACATGTTATTTGAGCAGGGCATCCACATCGATGCTTCTGATCTAAATGACGAATAAAAAATAAAGAACGGGCCATTGCGGCCCGTTCTTTTTTATTTTCATTTCTTTTGTTACGCAATATTTTTATTTTCAAGCATCCTTGATAATTGATCCATTGATACCTTTCTGACAATAGACAATGTCTGAGCACATGCTGCTGGTTCTGAAACAGTATCATCACCAAAGCTATTACAGATATTATCAAGATTGAATACATTGATTTCTCCTGCAACATCGGGTGCATCAGCAAGCAACTTTTCCAACTCTTCCTTTGCAGTAAGCATGAAAGTTTTGTATGTTGCTGGGTCTTCTTTAAGATCCCCATAGATATTCTTCCATGAGAACTTATTGGATATCTCTTCACCCTTCTCATCGATGATCTTATAACCACGACGATCACCCTTGATACGTCCTCTGTCTTCAAGGAACTTAACCAGTGTTCTGATATTATCAGCACCATTAAGTCTCTTATCAACAATGATTCTGAATCCAAGACCAGTCTTAGCATTACCAGATTCATTGGTAGAAACCTTTGTGGGTTCATAAAGAACTGTATTGCCCTCGAATCCATCAGTATTGATATGGTAACGAGAGTCATCCTTGATCTCACCTGTGAATGTCATGAGAGCAGAAGCATTATATTCAAGAACTCTACCACCAGAAATCTTGACATCCTTATTACCATACTGGAACTGCTTCTTGGGACCTGCAAATGCAGTCATTGCAACATTTGCATTCTCGTGAGCAATTGTGATGAATATGATATTTGCTTCTTTCATCATAGGAAGTATATCAGAGATAACACCCTTAAGAGTCTTAGCATTCTGCATACCATCAGTATTGGAACGCATTTCTTTCTGTTTATCCCATTCTTTTTTATCACGCATATCATACTCTTTGGATATGACATCTGATATAGAATCACAGAAGATTACTGTCGGAGGCATCAACCATATCGGTTTATTCTGATCATCAACTTCGCCAGTATCCTTGAGAAGAACAGCTTTGGCAGACATCTTTCTCTCATAGATTTCTGTTACATAATTCTGCAGAGTATCATATCCGATAGCACCATTCTTTATTGCATACCGAGGATACTCTCCTGTGAACCATGATTCAGGAAGCTTTGTAAGAGTTTTCGCTCTCTGAAGTGAGAGTCTGTTCTCAGCATCGATATGAACAATGTTTCCATTGTGAGCATATGCAATATTTGCACACATCTGCATGCCGAGTGTTGTTTTGAATGATTGTGTTGCTCCTGTAAGAACATCGAATGAACCAGCTTGCAAACCAAGACAGATTCTTTGTTTTATTATTTTACCAGATTCATCTCTGACATTAACCCTATAACCAAGAGAGTAATCTATAACAGATATACCGGTTGAGTAACAATAATCAACAAGGGTATTCTTTTCGAATACCTTTGATGTTCCTCCATTGGATAATACGGTCATAAGATCAACATCTTTGAGTTCTGCATCAAGTAAGCTCTGCTTCTTGGTAGCCATTATATCAGTCCTTTCGAGATTTTTGGTATACTACTGTTAGGATTCGAATCTGATTATATCGAACACCTTATAGAATGAATCTTTATGGAGTACTGTTTTGATTGTGCCGTTTCCATTTTTTATAGATATCGTATCTCCATCAGCTGTTATATTCTTTGATGATGTTCTAAAAGATATAGTGAGTTCTTCACATTTCAAGCTAACTTTGATACCTGCTTTGAATTTATCAAAAAGCTCACATGCGAAAGAACCATCCTCTTTTATGAATGATACACCATGTTTGGTTCCGGGAATGTAGCACATGTAGTTTAATCTATTGATGTTTGTGTCAACTGCATAATCATCTGTATTATTATTCATCATGTCTTCGACTATTTTCATTGGACCATTCTCAATGAGTTCTTTTGCATCATCTTTGTTGACTTTGTATGCTGCTGAGAGTCTTCCTTGTAAAGGCATGAAAACAGATAAATCGCCTTTATATTTGTCGGCGAGCACCGGTTTTTTATTAATCGGCTCAGGTATTATATCCTTTGTGCATTCTTTGGCTATAGCACTCGTTACGTATACCGTAGCCTCTGTCTCAGTTAACAATCTTTCGATTTCGATCTGTTTTTCGATTATATCATCTAATAACAGCGTTATTGTTTTGATACAGTAATATCTGTGTGGATCGGTTGGTAAGAGTCCTTCTGGTATCACCTCAGTAAGTATATCGAATGTAAGGGCATTCCCTTCCGCTTTTATAAGTTTACCAACTATTTTGTCATCAATGGTGTGTGCATTAGTGATCTTATGTTTGATCACATACAATTCATCGATTTTGTATTTGTTGACATCGAAATGCACATCACGAATGATGTGCATCTGTGCGTCAAAAGATTTCTGTGGTATCTTATTTCCCATAATTAATCCTCCTTATTTTCTTCCTTGAGTATTTGCTGTAGAGATCGATAACAGTGTTCCTTCGGATCCCATTCAGCATCATCGTCTCTCGGTATATTGTATTTTCGATATAACCTCATGAATTCATCTTTCGATATATTCGGGCAATATATTTGAAATTCCCTTTTTGTTTTTATGAGACTTCCGAGATTTATATGATGAATAAATCTGAAGAGTTGTTCCCGATACACTTCAACAAATCTGATGAATAATGGATTTGAATAATATTCTTCAAAATACTCCTCAGGAATCATATATGCCGGAGTGATATTCAATAATTCATCACTCGTTCTTATTGAACCCGCCAATGAGAATCGATGAGTAGAACCATTAGAAGGGGTCAAAATCAGATGTAGAAAGTTCGGATGTTTCCAGTTCCATATGAAACATGATTCTTTTTTGAGTTCATTGAATTTGTAGTTAAGTCCACCGAACTTGAGAAACATGTCATACAGAATCCATGGTTTTTCGATTATGTCGGATACATCTGCGGATTCAACGAGCATGTCCTGAATCTTTTTATCTTCCGACACTTTAGCACCATCACCAAAAGGTTTGTGATCATATGTTTTCATATCATTCATTTCCTTCATTTGCAGTTTGTTCATCACTTTCGATTATGCCGTTTTCGATACAGAACTTGTATGGATCCTTCTTGAGCTCCTTTATCTCATCAAGTGAGATATATGCTATTCCGGAAACTACAGGTACGTATGTGTATAAATCACCAAAATTGGTATCAATTGGTGATGCGGTTTTCACATGCTCTTCAATCGATAATGAGTATGGATATCTTGTTGGAATATCGAGAAACGCGGTTCCGTCGATACGATCACCAACTATCGCTCTAAGATCGATTACGAAATGTCTGTCTTCACCACCTTCAACCGGTAGTGTGTATTCTGCACGAACATTTTCTAAAAATCTCATAGTATTTTCCCCCTTAAGTATACATAGCCTCTTTGTTTGCTTGCTTAATAACTTCATCAGATACAACCCATCTGAATGTAGCATTCAGTATTGCTTCTTCTGTTGGTCTGAAGTATCCATGGAATTCTGCAGTGTATACATATTCCTGGAATGGTGTGGCTTGGATACTAATACTACTAGTATTAGATGAAAATCCATATCTGATGGGGATGCGCTTTTCGATAACCTTGAACACATAGTTCCATTCACGATCATCCTCATCAGTAACATCAAATCCGACAAACAACTTGTTGTTTCTGTTGAAGATCCTGTTGTTTGCAACGAATTTTATTTCGATGCGTTCGGGTTCTTTGAATACTACTTCCGTTATAGTGATGCTGTGATCTTTATCCATATCGAATTTAGGATGTTCCTTCAGATAATCCTCAAGAGTTTTATCGGCATTGATGATCATGTTTCTCAGTTTGCTGATATGCCCGTCTGAGAAATTCTTGGATATGTTATCATGTATATCGTCTTTCCATGACAATGCTGTATCGGTTATAACGAATACAGTATTATCTATACTATCCAAACAGATCCTGAATTCTTTCGCATTCTTTATTGTTGAATCGGTGATGGCATAGATGTATACAAGTCTTGCATTGTCATCAGAAGTTCGTACTTCTGTCGGAGGTGATAACTCATATCTCTGAGCATAGCCAGCCTCTCTGCCTCCACCAACAGTTTTGTACCAAACTTCTCTGTCGGTTTTGATACTCTCCATCCAGATCTTGACGATCTGTTCAAGTTTATAAAATGAAATCATTTATTTACCTCCTCAGGTATTTTTCCATCGACAAGATACTTATGATATGCTTCCAGACCATACTTTTCGAGTATGTCTTCAAGTGTTGTTAAGAATACATAAGAATCTCCATACAGTACAGCTTCATATTCAGCTTTCGATTTAACATCATCTGGGATATCATTCTTGTTTATCTCTGTTGATTTTTGACTCATAGTCTTTTACCTCCTCTGACACATCTATATCATATTTATCCTTGACATACTCTATCAAAGCGGGTATTGGTTCTACAATAGCTTGAGGTGTTCTGTCCTCAATATGGTTATCAACATCCTCATTCGTAACTCGTTCGGACATTATCTGGTATTTCAAGAATTGATTCTTTTTATAAGCATTCATGATAGCATGATACTCAACAAGATCATCATTCTTACAATGAATGATGAATCTGTGTGGGTTGGTTATATCTTTCGATACAGCTTCTCGTAATTCATCTGGTGAATACACATCATGTGTTTCAAATATCATAGCTGTCTCATTCGGAATTGTTTCAACTTCGAATTTATCGTTACAGAAGAAGAATACTCTCGGTGTATCTTCACCATATTGCCAACGCAACCAAGGTCCTGTATAGAACGTGTTATTTCCAAAGTCAGTATAACCATGATAATGCCCAAATACACATATTTTAGAAATACTTCCAAGCTGTTCAACCGAATGAAGTATCTCATATTGTGTTGATTTACATGGTTCATTTGTTGTTGATGATATTGGTCCATGCCCAACAATGATGTCATACTTCTCAGAAAATGCTTGAGAGTAATCTATATCACCGTATTCTTGTGGTAAATATAACACAGTCGCACCGTTGGTCAATGTTCCTTTACATGCAGACTTTGTATAAAAGATATTCACATTTGGAAGTTTCTCCAATAATGGTAAGAATATCTCATACTGTTCATTGTCATGTGTATATGTACCATGGATAAAATGTACTGGTACGTGCTGTTTACCATTTCTTCCACAATTATTACATACAAGATTTACCAAAAATACTGATGCAAATTTGGCTTCTTCTATTGTAAGTTTGTGATCAAACAAATCACCTGCTACAAATATACAATGACATTCTTCTTTGTGTTTCTTAATGAGATCGAAGAATTTATCTAACGACTTCAAGAAGTCTATTTGTGGTAATTTTACTCCAAGATGGAGATCTCCTATAAAAGCATACATAAGTTATTCCTCCAGAAAATATTGTTGTTTATACGTTCTCTGGAAGAAATACATTAATTCTCATGATGTCTGTTGAGCCATGCTTCAGTATCATCCTCAATAATATCATCATCACGATGAACACTTCTGGTGTATCGTTGTTTTATAGAAGATATCTTTTGATATATGCCATATCCTATAAGTACAATTGCTATCAATACCCCTATCAGTAAGATAGTTAACACAGTAACCATTGTTTCTTGAGCGGGTGTTCTGAATACTTTAGGAGTATTAAAGTAATCAACAAATTGATCGATAATCCATCCAATCATAATTAAAACCTCTTTACCTTTTTAAACTCAGCATCTTTATAATGCAATTTAAGATGATCTTCATACGTTAATCCAACCGCTGTATCAGCAGCACATTCCTCTGGAAGATTGAAATACTTCTCGATATACATCGCATCATGTGGTGTGTCCTTGTATTCAAGATTCAAAAGATCTAACTCTTCTTTGTTCCTTTTGTTTGCCTCAGAAAGCATTTCTTGTGCTTTATAAGCATCACATCCAGCTTTTTCATAGAAAGCGTTGTTTGCTATACAATGACCCATCTCATGGCGTAATGACATCTTTGATTTCCAAACAACATGATCAAATCCATCAGGGCCTGCAACAAGTAATGCTTCTATCAGAACCTCATCTGCAACATAGACAAATTGAAATGATTCACCATTTTCAAAGAAACCAAGATGTTGTGTTGTCATATAATTTTCTGCAGAAATAAATCCTTTAACATGTTTCAAGAAACCTCTTGTCATTCTAAGACGTGGATAATCCTTCTTGACAGCTTCATAAAACACTTCAAGAAACTGATCATGTCTTGATATTATCAATGGCACATGATCGACATTTTTATCTTTGAATTCCTCTTTCAATGTTTTCCAATATTCCAATAAAATATCTATCAGTTTATTGAAAGCTTCCTCAGCATCCATTGTTTTTACAATTTCATTCATATAATATATCCTCCTGAGATAAATAGTTGATAGATTGTTCTATCCATCATGAATATAATATATCTGTTAAAATAAGAAAAAAGAACCCCCGAAGGGGTTCTGAATCATCATGCTTTTTCATTATACCTGTTTGCATAAACAAGATCCTTGATACGGGTCTCATACATCTCGTCTGTTTCATTATTTTTCTTTTTATGATTCTTCTTTGCAATCTGAACCTTCTCATTGTATGAGAGAAGTCCTACTACACGTGAATTCATCTTTGTTTTATCAATATTGATATTTCTGAAATCGTTCTGAAGCTCGGTGATGTGTTCTTGAGAGGGATACTGTTTCGTCGTGATATAATAATTAAGAACTCTTTCGATCACATATCTTGTCTCATTTCTGTCAGTGACTCTATACTGATCTTTGAACTTTGCAGTCCAAGGAATAATGAAGTCTTCGACAATTGTTTTATATGCGATACGAGCAACATCTATTTCACCATTTTTATTATTGATAGTGAAATAATTGGTATTAATATTTTCCGATGTTATTGCCTTAATAAGTCTATCACACAACTGATTGAACTCCATTGCTGGTGAATAGGATATACCTATTTTATCAAGATTCTCCATCATTAACGTTTTAACCTTTTGAAGATTTGTAACTGTTGCTGTTTTGATACCAACAGATTCAGCCAATTCATCTAAAATATTATATGCGGCATATCTTGATATCTTCTTTTTTGAATTTTTAATCGGTGATGTATCGAAGTTTATAACATCTTTCAATGGCATTGTTCTGGTATCAACACTACTGAAAACAGTATTCTCAGAAATTAACCATCTAAGATATTCTCTTCTTACAGAAAGATCATTATTGACCTCATACAGATATCTGTCAATGTCTTCGGCAGATGCATCCTGATGCTGCATTATTATTGTCGATTTTTTGACATTTGGGATTAACTTAGGGATGTTTCCGGAGTATTTCAGTTCTGATATAGCATAACCGTCGCATGCCATTTCAACCAATACATCTTCTCTCGATGAAACACCACATCCAACTTTGTCTAACCATATAGAAGGTTTTGTAGTATCAATAAAACCTTTCTTGAGGAATATACGCCCGACCTCATGATAGAAATCAAATAGAAGTTCTTTAAGAGGTCTTACGGGATTGACGACATGAACCAACCATTCACCAGTAGTAGCATAGTATTCGGTATCAAGATAACTACTTTCTACATCGTTATCAATTTGAACGAATACATTGGTTCCTCGAATATTTGCGGTCATTTTTTCCGAATCATAACCAATTCCAGCATAAAATCTTTCGAGATTACTGTTGTATGTTGTTGACATTGTTAATTCCTCCTCAATATTGATGATCTATGAATCATCTTATTCATTATAAGTATATATGTGTGTTTTAAAAAATAAAAAAGAGCGGGTTATACCCGCTCTATGAATTCGTGATTGATGACTTCTATATGTCTATCACACAGTTCATCAAACCCATCATTGTGGGATATGATTATTGCTGTGATCATGGGATTGCTATCGAGAGTGGTTTTGAATGCTTCCAATGCCATTCTCTTGGTTTCATCATCAAGATTTGATGTTATCTCATCCATGATGAATAATCTGTTGGGATTGTGTTCCATTTCGATTAATGTTCTTATGATATTGATTCTCTGTTTCTGACCGGATGATATCTTACAACCTCTTTCTCCAATCTGAGTATCAAATCCGTCCTTTAATCCTCTGAACCAGTTGATCATACCCAGCTTCTCCAGGTAGCATACTAAATCTGCATCAGTTAATCTATAAAGATTATCAAAGAGAATGTTGTTTCTCAATGTATCAGACAGACACTCCGTTTCCTGCCATACATAGTATACATTTGTGACAGGGACCGTTCCTATTGTCGGTTCGATTCCTCCAGCCAACAGATTGGCTAATGATGATTTGCCCTCACCACTGACACCTGTAACAAGGATTCTGTCGCCTCTCTCGATACAAAGTTTGTCGATGTTGAATTTGATGGAATCCTTACCGTAATCAAACCAAACATCGTTTAATATTAAGCCGGAGAAGTCTTCGTCAGTCTCTTTATCATCACCTTTGAGATCCTTAATAACATCTTTCTGAGCTTTCAGTTCTAACATGGCTTCAATAAGATTTATTAAGTTTCCTCTGACATTATTTAGTGTCCATGATGATAATAATATGAGTGCAATGAGCTCGATGTTGTTTCTGGCTAGATACACACATAATACTGTCGGTGCCATTCCGACAATATCAACTAATCGGAAATATAACACCTGTCCGGGACGCAACATTGCGTCCCATGTTTCATTCTGACATTTTCTGAGTCTGTTGATAGCAAACTTCTTCTGACCCAAATACTTTAATGTCTTTGAATTCATGAAGTTGTCTACAGTGATCTCCTGCAGTATTGCTTTCTGAGCTTTCTGTTCATTATTGAACCCGAACAGCTTGTCAGATATTAATGCCAAGAATGTACCGATCGCGATAGATGTCATAGATATTGCTACCATTCTCCAATCAACCAATGCTTCCTTATACATAAGAACCGCAAATGGTGCGACGGCAGGTATCATCCATATCAGATATGATGCCATATTTGCCTTTATTGAAGCAAGGTCCTTTACAGCATCGAATACTTTACCTGTTGATACCTTCTGAATTGCTGACATCTTTGAAGACAGCACCTGATCCAGATACTTTATATGGTATCTGTTGATTGCTTTGTTTTTGTAGGTCTTCAAAGCCGTATTGTTGAAGAAGTTGGCTATGACGACAGCTACATAGCAAAGTGCCGCAGTGAACAGCACCTTCACCGAGAAGCCTCTTGTTAAGGACGCTTCTGCGATGTTTGATTTTGATACAGCAACACCATCAAGGATGTTAGCCAAAATCAGAATCATCAATAATATTGGCTCGGGAATTGCTCCCAAAAAGTTTGTTATTTTCTTTCTCATAAAATGACCTCCTTAAAAATTCACGTGAGATACGAAGACGTGTTTCTTCTTTTCTCATATTAATAATATATATTTGAAGAATCAGAATGAAAGAAAAAAAGAGGGGGATAATCCCCCTCAATATTAGTTTTGTTCAAGCCATTTTTTGAAATCGGCCACATTTTCCAACGGACCCATTCCCTTAAGACGGTAAACCAGTTCCCTGAATGATCCATTGCCTGAACTCTGGTAATGATTACTCATTTTACATAACATTTCCACTTTATCTGGCTGATAATCTGTGTTGTTGCTGGTTATTATTCTGGGTCTTTCTTGGTATGGATATGGCTCGTTTATGATCCCTTTTATTATAGGAATTATGTTTGTTTTTATTTGGTGTTTGAGAGCTGCCTGTTTTTCTTTGTCGATGTCAATCATATGACCTTCTTCATCATAGAAGAAGTCTCTGACGTTGATTGTTTCTGTGATATCGCCAATAGAGAATGGAGCCATGTATTTTGGTTCCGATGAGAGTCTCCCAACTGTCACTTTTTCGATTTCGTCAACGGAGTCTCTCAATAATTCATGGCCTTTCGCAGCATCGGTCATTATCAAGAACCAGTCACCAGTGTGGACATCGATAAAGCCTTTGATTTCGTCCCAAAAACAGGAGAAAGCTAAACTCTTGTTTTGCATTAATTGGAACCATGAAGGATTCTCATCCTTTTTGAGTATGGCTTGGCTTCTTGCTTTTGTAATTTCCTCATCATGTAACTTACGGATGTGGTCGAGGGCTTCTTTGCTTATTATTGTTTTTCTCGGTCTCATACTAATACCTCCTTAAGGTTTCGGAAGAGATTTGAATAAGACGTGTTTCTTATTCTTTTCTCATAGTAATAATATATATTTGAAGATTGATTATAATCCTTCGGATATCCAGTAGCATAGAAAAGAAAAAAGAACGGGCCCACACGGGGCCCAAATAAAGAAGAGATGAAGTTTGGATTTTTGAGTCCGCTTGTGATAGTAGAACGCGGATGGTTTCTGGGGAGGGATTTGAACCCCCGATCATGGAGTCAAAGTCCATTATCTTAACCGCTTGATTACCCAGAAATATGTATGGGTGATGTCATTATTACACATCACCCCATGTTTGTTACTTGTGAGAATAAGTGAAGAGTACAATTTATTTATATAGCCCAGATCATCTTGTGGGCTCCATATTTTTGGAAATATGTATTTGGAGATCGAAGTAACTCTTCTAACTGCTTCACAAATAATTTTTAATCAGGTGAACAACATGGATTGGGATCCTGATTTATTTTGTCTGTTTTATTATGTTTTGCTTCGATGTCATCCCACTGCTTGATGTATTCTGCAGCAAACGAGATTTCCTTACCAGTCCAACCAGTAAGCATAGCACATCTGTAGCTCATAGATGGTATGAGTACGTTGTCGTAGCCAGCTGTCTGAACAGAGAATACATTAACTTTGGGATTTACACGCTTTCTGTATTCAAGAATTAACTTGTATACATTAATCATGGAACTGAGATAGTATGTATGCCAGCTCTTTGAACGATCATCCCAGTATCTACCACGACCTCCAGAGAAGCCGTAAGCTTCACGATACTCAGTCTGATCCGTTCTTGTACCATACAGACCACCTGTACCAGCCTGCATATCAGAGAAGATGAAGATGTTATCATACACAGTCTTGTGCTCGAGAGCGTCCTTAAAGAACTTCCAGATTCCTCCTTCGGTTCCACCACCAACATCGTTACTACCATTAGCATCAATGTCCTTTGCTTGAGAAAGAACACCGTTACGATGGCTGATTGGGAATACCTTATAGATATCGCCAAACTTAACAACCCATCCTTCATCAGAGCACTGAGCTGCGATTACAGATGAGAGGTTGTCGATGTTAGCAACCTTTGTAGTACCATACTCAGAAGTGAGAGCACCCCAAGCAGAACCACTGTTGTCTGAGAGACATACTGTCTTACCCTTGAGCTTAGGCATGTTCTCGACAGAGATGTCGATGCATTCCTCAAGCTTGTCAAGGATGTATGTTTGATGGTTTATACCACGTGCCTCACGGATAGTTCTCCAAGCAGACTCGTATCTGAAGGGGAACTGTTTACCAGTAAGAACACCATCCTTGAGATCTTCCATATATGCCTTACAGAGCTCGAGATCATCGATCTCAGTGAAGACATTACGGATGTTTCTGAGAAGAGCCATGTGACCAAGCTTCGTAGTAGCGAGGATTTCTTTCCAAGACATACCACGAGATTTCTTCTGTTCCCATGTTTCCTCGTCTTCCTTAACATCAACCTTACCAGTTCTCATCAACTCATCCAGTACAGGAGAGTTTGCATGAGTAAGACGAACTGCATTGATCATTCCGATCTCTGCGTTCTTGTACTTATTAACCTGGTATCTACCGAGATTGGAGAGTTTATCAGCAAGACTTCTCTTGAGTATAGATGGCATGTTAGCCTTATCACCTTTATTGATGAACAGGTAGTAAGCACACTGAGAAGCAGGTTCATCTGCTCTCATCATAACCTTTGCATTATACTCATTGAACTTACCAGGGTTCTTTTCAGACCATTCTTTCCGCTTGGGATGAATGGCTGCACGAACCATGATTACCTGAGGATTCAACCTCATGTAGTAATCTTTTCTTAATTCACAAGCAAGCTTGAGCACAGCCTCGAAATTATAATCGAGTGCAGCATCAATTGCTTCTGTGAATATCTGTGTTGTTGTTTTGTTCTTCTCTTCTACAAAGAGAGCATCTTCAACGATCTCATCAAAGGGATCGAATGCGGCATCTGTGATGTTCGCTCTGTAGTATGATGGCTCACCAAAGATACTTGATGCAGCAATCATCTTGAGTGTCTGAATTGGATCAAGTTTATAGGATATTCCACCCATAAAGTTCTTGACCATTTCCTTGGGTTTGAGCTTCTGGTTTTCAACCATCTTGGAAGCTACTTTTGAAATTCTGCTCATAATATTTCCTCCTTTAATAATATTATGGAATTGACAACAATTCTCGAGAATGGTTATTCGGTCGCCTGACGATACCAACACGTCGTCACACCCCAGAGGAATGTGCCAGGATTCGAACCCGTTCGCCCAAAAAAGATTTAAATTGTCTTTGTGAATGAAGTAACCGAATAGACTGCTTCGAAAAAATTGTTATGGTGGATGAGGTAGGAGTCGAACCTACGTTGTTTCTAATGTCACGGATTTACAGTCCGCTGCCTTCGCCAACTGGGCATACTCATCCATACGTGTCGGATCGGATGAAAGAAAGGTGGTGAACACCCGACCCGACGAAAGGATGTTTTATGGCAATATAGCATTGCCGTGGTGTGATACTAGTATAATGAGAATATTGATACGGTGTACTAAACCATTATGCAATGGCTCGGCGGGACTTGAACCCGCATGCTCTCTTGAGCGAAAGATTAACAGTCTTTTGAGTATACCAATTTCTCCACGAAGTATCCGTATCATCTGCTTCATTATAATAATATCATTGGCGCCTAGAGTAGGACTCGAACCTACGGCCCACTGGTTAACGGCCAATTGCTCTACCGTCTGAGCTATCCAGGCGTGTGGTACCGCTGACCGGAATTGAACCGGCACGAGTTTTACCTCGAGGGATTTTAAGTCCCTTGTGTCTGCCTATTCCACCACAGCGGCAAATTGGGGCGGAGTGCTGGATTCGAACCAACGACCTCGGAGTCCTGATCTCATAAATATTGAAGTAACCCATACTACTGCTCCAGCAAGCTGGGAAAAATGCATGAGTGTCTTAAACATTGTTTTTCGCGCTCTACCAACTGAGCTAACTCCGCCATCATTAAATACTTATATGTGAATGTTTATTATAAAATAATTTGGTGACCCCGGGCAGAGTTGAACTGCCGACCCCTCCGTGAAAGGGAGATGTCTTAACCGCTTGACCACGGGGCCACTTGGGTATCACATGCTAACAAACTCGGAACCCCTGAACATAATTCCGAACATGTAATACCCTTCGCAATAATCACATTCAAAACATTGTGAGGTGAGATGTGATAGGTGTGCAACAAACCTATCATTTACCGATTACGGTCAAACAACGTATCGGTTTTGTGATGTATCGAATGTGATTTGGTGGAACTTATAGGATTCGAACCTATGGTCCTCGAGTTATGAGCTCGATGCCTTAACCAACTTGGCCAAAGTTCCATTAAGCGTTGTGAGAATATTAGCACGGTACAAACCCTTGACGGGTCGAGTTGGATTTGAACCAACGTAGATGATGTTGCAGATCATTGTCTTAACCTCTTGACTATCGAAGTAACCGTACTGACTGCTTCACAACGTCATTGGTGAGGGAGGACGGGACTCGAACCCGCATAGCTTTTGCAAAGCGTTAGATTTACTGTCTAATTCCGAAGTAACCGTTACCAACTGCGTCAGATTAATCTGAGAATACTGACAACGGGTTTTAACCAATTTGGATACTCCCTCATATTACATAATAATTATATGTATTTGAAAATTATAAATTATAGGATCATGTCATAAGGTAGATGCCGAACTCGAATCGACGACCCCTTTTCATATGATGTATAGATATCGTCAATCATACTACTTCAGTGCTCTAACCATCTAAGCTAATCGCCCAAATGACATGATCATTGGTCCGGATGACAGGACTTGAACCTGCGGCATCTTGGTCCCAAACCAAGCACTCTACCAAACTGAGTTACATCCGGATATATTTGATTGCTGATGTTTTATGATAAACTATACACAACACATTGGGTAGAGCTTCTACCAAGATACCCATGTACCCATCAGAGGGTTCTTCAGCAATCTAATATACTAATCTCACAAATGATTTACATGACCTATTGGTCAAGACCGTTAACTGTTATCCAGAGTGACGAGCTCTGAGTTCCATGAGTGTGTTTCTCATGACAGCATCCCTCTTTTTACGACGTATCGGTTTATCGTTCATGCCGGAGCACCAATACACCGTGTGAGATTATGAGTTTAAACTATGATTCGCTACTAACGATGTGGCCACCACTCGGACCAAGATCATCGCCGTCATAATGGGTTAGTTAATTCCCACACACCATCACGACTAGTAACCCATAATACCCGAAAGCTATATATCATTTCAAGACAATCGGGAGTCCTCAAGTGTGTTCAAACTCTGAGAAACATCCATCGGTCCATGGTTCATTTTTTATAACGCACATGATGAGCGAGCCCTGTGATGTTTCTCGGTGGTCCGGAGGTTCTTATCTGGGTCATCATGAAGAAGCTTTTCATTATACTAATCAATTGACATACGATCCAATCGACACCGTATAATGATTCCAGATCTCCGGTGGTAAATGATGACATGACGGTGCTCTCCCATATCCTGAGCTATCGAGGACCCAAGGGTCCCCGACCCCGATTCGAACGGGGGTCTTGCGTCTTTTGCCATCATTCTGAAGTGATATGGTGTACGGAGGATAAGGCCTGACAAGGGTGAACTAACCCGAACCTTATAATTGAACGTCATATCACTGGTATGATATCTGAAGGATCATATGAGACTTGAACTCATCCGTCGAATAATTCAATATTCAAACGTTGCTATGAGATAAACTCAATTATCTCAACCGTTCTCTTGGACCACCCATCAAATATCATTGGTGCCGATAGTGGGAGTCGAACCCACACGATGTTTCCATCAAAGGATTTTGAGTCCTTCACGTCTGCCTATTCCATCACATCGGCAAAGAACCGCAACATAGCACTTGCTTGCTGCGGTATTAGCTTGTTGACAGATAATTCTACAACGTGTTCAAACCACTCTGTCCATGGCCACGAGGTTTATATCAAACCCATCATGAATGCCGTTATTTCTCAAACAGATGCCGCATAAAAGCCGCCCTATTCATGATGGGTTGTGATAACAAAGGGGACTACCGGCGGAGGTCAATCCCAGGCTCTGGTGGTATCCCACATGATACTTGTTCATCCAGTTAGCTCATTTTACCGGCAGTCCATCAGCTGTTATTTCGGGCGATACTATCATAGCCGTTCGCCACGGGAATGCCGGAGATATAGCTCCGTGCACACCCCACATAATCTTATCAGTCCGGCCCAATGATTTCTCTAAACTCTGATTATGGAGTCGAGAACTCATCGAATGCCTGTCGACCGATCGACCCGGACCCTTACTTCTCTATACTGAGAAGCGTTGCGTGCACACAACATGGTCCGGGTTATATCACACCGTCAGAGGGACTCACGTGAGAATTATCCTGCATCCTCTTTCGATGTAATATATAGTACAAATTTCGGAATAATTATTATTATTCCCAATCATCATTGCGATTTAATATGACATCTGTATCATAATCAAAATCATCATCTGATAATAGATGAGTATTGTATATTCTGTCGAGAGATTCCAAAACACTTTCAAACCATTTCCTCAGTGCTTTGCGATCCCAATTAGATTTAAGGAAGAAATCCTCTGGATCTGAGAGATTAATCTCATACTCCAAGGGTTGTATCGACTTGTCAAAATGACCAATCTCGATAGCAGCAGGATGTCCTGCACGATGCATATCCTGCTGATTGTATATATTTGATACATCGGCTCCAGAATAACATTTTCCTCCCGGATATATCGTTACAAGAGTGGAGACTGTGTTATTTTCATCAGGTACATCCTCGTCACCATTGGTGATCGTCTCAGATGCTGTTAACTGAATCTTCATAACAAATGGAGGAAACTCTTTATCTTTTTCGTCAATAATTATTCTTATTGATATAGCCTGATAGAGTTCTTCCGTATCGGTCAGCACCCAATTTTTAATGACACGATCACTAAAATCTCCTTCAAGGCTGTTTGCAAAGTATCTATCTAAGGATTGATCGAAAAGTTCATTTGTCTTTCTTATGATGTCACCAACAAATGTTGAGAACTTGGTTACCTCGTTGAGTCTTTTTACAAGACCTCTTGTATAATTTTCAAACATATTAATTTTTCTCCTCTGTTTTGAATTCGTCGATATCGATAATATCAGCTTTATTTCCGAAATGATCCTGAGTGGTGTCATCTAAGCCCTTATTAAAGTGCTCAAGAATACTCTCAATACTATTGGTTTCTTCAGGAGTTGGACAAATGCTACTAAATAAGTCTTTGTACACCGAAGCTATTCTAGGCCATTCGACTTTTTCTATAGACATACTGGTACTGATTGGGGGTTCTTTATCATAACCACGAACAGATGCAATATATGTATCAATGTTCTTTCTGTCTTCGGGGTGGAACAGTGGTTGATCTTTGTCCAACATAAAAGATTTGCAATTTCCATCATGTCTACCGAAACGGCACACAACTGCATATGGTCCGTTCCAATCCAGAAATACATCCGAACAGAATCTGCATATCAGACAGTCACCCGGTTTACATAAAGGAATTGGACACGGTTCCTGTTTAGATACCCATGGAAATCTATATCCGTGTTTCAATTTCCATTTAATGTCTTTACGATGATTGAAGAACCCACAGTTCTTCAGCCTCTTCTTTTTTATTCGTTTATTCATAACAGTTTTCCTCTTCCCATAAATGAATGGTATCCACAGTATTATTATAAATATTTTCAGCAAATTCGAAAACTGCATTTTCATTCTTTGCGAAATAATTACTGCGAACAACACATGACTGTGTATTCACAACACAACCATTTACGTCATGTTCTATTGTTTTCTCACGAAGTCTCCTGATATATCCATCTATAGAATATATGACATGTATATCACGAGATATACATTCATATTCCGGATCATTGGTTCTGTCATGGGAGAAATCAACTGCATAACATGTAAATCCATTCTCAGAAGACTTAATGAACATGTATGAATCTTTTGGATGTGCATTGCATAAAGCAATTTCGTATGATGATAACTCAACCAGACATGATGAAGATGATACATCTTCATCCACAACCGCATCCAATGGAACCGCCGAGAATTTTACGAGATAATTTTTATCTCTAATCTCGACAAATTCCATCTGATAGATTGTCTCATCGATTTCCTTTGTCCAATTTATGTTTATCATCATTCCTCCTCCTTAACATATTTTTCCGATATCTTGATAAGTTCATCGAGAACTTGCTGGATTTCTTCCTCAAAAGGTTCATTACGTTCTTTCCGAGGAATGATGAGATTAATGACATCACCCCACGGATCAATGTCCATGTTCAGTATCAATGCCGTTACTGGTGATACATATACCAAACCCGGATATTTTTCGATGTCGGGGAATTTGGTTGCATCGTGTGTTACTTTTGGATGCAACGCTAAGATTCGCCCAGCTTCATCATATGTGGGTAGTTTTAGTGTATATATATCCGATCCTGATGAAATTGGTAAGGATGATGCATAACTGATTACTATTTCATCATCAGCTACAGCATCAGATGATAACACTGGAACCGAATACATGGTCGTTGGAATCGATTTCAACGCCATGATCCCCTTGAGATTCTCAGCTTCCTCGGGCCACAAGAATTTGATCTCACTGAACATATTATTCTTGATACAGAATGCTATCAGAAGTTTCTGGTCAATGATACCGATTCCAAATTCCTTTAAGATCTCGACTTCAAGCTTACAGCCTCGGGATTTCTCCCAGTCACCGTAAAGGACGATGTCAGTGGCCTTTCCGAGAAGTCCAATAGAACGGCAGAATCTATACAGGTCCTGTGCATTGTCAGACCGGAAGTTTCCCCTAACATCATACGGATCGTCAGGAGTGAGTTGATTGATTAATTCAACATTATCAATCTTCTCACCGATGAACGCACTGAAGACTTTATGCAAAACCTTACGCTGCTTCTTCAGTTTTGTTTCGTCATAACCGGTGAATGGCTGACTGATGAAAAGTCGTCTGTTACTCATATTAATTCTCCTTTTTGAAAGTTTATTTGGTATTAGTTATGCATATTAATAATATGCATATAGGAATATCAAATAATAAGTGACTATCTCCTCCTGTAGAGATGAAGATTCATGAAATCTGTACCAGGATGAATCTTAAGAATAACGAGACTTATTTCACTGAAAGTGTCTCCAGTAATAGTTTTGATAGTTTCTCCATCAGGAATATCAATATGATATTCCGACCATTCTGGATATGATATCGTTTTCGTGAGGTGTTCATTTGCCCATTCTGGTACCATGTGCATTATATATTTCTTTGCAGCAACTCTGCTGTTACCTCCACTAACATATGCTGTTGCATAAAGATCACGATCACGATACATCGATATGATATATGAATGAGTGTATGCCATTATTAATCCTCCCCATGACAAGATTCATTTACGTCATATTGATGCTCCTTCTTCTCCTTTGCTGTAAAAGCCCTGGGCATCTCCAAGGGTGTTGCATAGTATTTGATTTCCTTATACAATGCTTCAGCCCATTTGATTTCTTCTTTTGTTGAATCACCGATGTATCCGTCTTTGTTAACAACGAGAATGGCATCAGACATTTCTATCATGTCACGATGAATCTCAACTAACAGATCTTTGAGATCCGGTCGTGAGTCATTCTCATAATAACAATGAGGCATGAGCACAATCCAACCCATCAGTGTATATTCTGATGCAAGCTTATGAAATAAATCATGGAATCTGGAAGATCCACAGAATGTTATGACTTTCCTTTTATAATCTTTATTGTTGATCATTTTTCTTCCTCCGTTCGTTTATCTTCCAAGCTGTCTGAAAATTCATTCAGTTTATCGATGATCATAGCAGCCATTGATTTTAATGTATCTCTGTTTTCTTTGACATTGATTGTCACCAGTAATGTTGCATCTTGATCAGGAAACAACATGAGTGTTGCTGCTATATACGGTTTTGATGAACCCGAGGGATCTCCGACGAATACAACCTTCATTTCTGGTATATTTTCATTCAAAGAATGTTCCTTAACAAATTCGGCGATCTGATAACCTATGTTCAAATCTGTGTCATCCATTGTCCATTTTTCAATTGTAATGACAGCGTAATTTGCAAGACCTGTTTTAATTAACATTATTTTCCTCCTTACCATTCATTCACTGGCTTTTCCATAAACTCTGTTATACCATAAACCATTTGAAACAGACCATTTACGTTATCAGAATATCTTGATAAATCGTTCAGATATAATTTGATCAGTTTGTTATGTTTGCCTTCATCATTTTCATATTCATATCTGTACAAAAATCTATCGTCTGTTATGAGGTGTATGAAAGTTAATTTCTCATTATGAACATCATCACGAGAATCTGTATTTGTTAGCTCATAAGGAGCATCAACAATACAATCTTTGTGAGCTTCATAAAATGCTTTATATTCTTCCAGTGAATAAAATTGATCATGTAGACTTTCTTCTGATAATACCTGTCGATCGGATTTAGTCGGCCATCTGTGTACAACATATCTGCGTTCTTTCTCAAAAGGATCTACCGCACTTGCTTCTATTTCCCATATAGTGAAATCCCTTTTGTCATATACAATATTTCTATCAAACATGATTATCGGGCTCCTTTAATGTATTCTCATACTCATCAACGGCTTGTTTGATGAAATCGAGTTTATCTTGAATGGTCTCATTATAATCAAACCACAGATTTATTTCATATATGGGATTGTTGTCATTTGTGTCAAATCCTTCTTCTTTTATAATACGATCATCTTTACCCGGTACGAACTTCCTAATGATTTTATCATATATGCTGTATTCATTAACAAGTGATGAAAATGCTGCTTGTGGGATATCATTTTCACGAAACCTGATATATACTTTGAGAGCCTTCTTATTATTGTATATATTATAAAGATAATCCCATATCTTCATCGGATGATTACATATTTCATCAACCGTTTTGAGTGAATCTATTATTATTGGTAAATCGGTATCAAAGAATTCACCGTCGTCTTGAACTACTTTTCTGAAATTGTAATAGTATTCACCTTCACCAAGCATTTGAACAAACTCGAGATGGAATATAACGGGATGACCCAGACTATCATGTTCAACAATATTAGATCTTTCTAACAATTTAATGTTCATTCTCATTGTCCTCCTTATCAAATCTTATACGTGAATTTACGAATTCGGGTTCCTTTGAGAATATTGGTGTCCCATCAAGTATATCCTTGGGATTAGGATCGTTATTGGGAAGCGCGACAAATCCCCGTTTCTGATAATAGGGTAAATTATTCCAATTGATTCCCTGTTCAGTAAACAGTTTATTCTGCAACTCATTAGATTTTATTCCATCGAGTTCTTTCTGAGAATAATAATGTTGAGCCAACAGATTGATTGAATTTCTTTCAGCATCCCGCTGACGATCAATCAGATAATTATTGACTTCCTCAAATGGCAGATTGAAACAACGGGAATCAAATCCAACATTCTCCATGAGTGCTTTACGATAACGATCAGTTCCGTCATCTGGAAGAAGTGCTATTAATCGATTGAATGCTCTGTTAAATTCCGAGGTTGCCATCTTTGCTGATACCGACACGAGCTTTTGTATGTTATATCCAAACCATGCATCTGTATCGAGTTTCTTATAATCCTGAAGCACAAGTGATATCTCATCAGACTGAGTATAGCCAAGCACGCATCCCTGAATATTATTCACAAGCCATGATGTGGTACCGTGCATAGCAGCAACAAAGACGCCATCCCAAGGTTTGATAAACTTTTTTGTGAATGAATGAAAAGCGACACCATCGAGTCTGATGATAACCGGTGTTCTTCTCATGAGATATGTCTGTGATACAGCTTCATACTGTTTCATTCTTTCATGTAAATTCATTTTAAACATCCTTTCAAATAAATTAAAATATATTGGGGAGCGTAATGCTCCCCAATTATTATACGTTTATTCCGACATTCTTCCAAGACATACATCAGACCAATCGAGCAGCGGTAATGAAACTTTCTCAGTTACGTAGTTGGTCATGCATGAATAATGGAACTTGTCGAATTCCTGGACAATACCATCCTTCTTGGAACCAAGGAACAATGCATTCAACTGATCTCCATCGAAATCAGCGTTGAATCCCGGAAGGGGTTCTGGAGGTAATGATATTGTGTCATCATTTATTTTGAATTTACGGATCTTAAAGATACCGATTGATGCAAGATTGTTTGTGGGTTCACGGAGTATCATAACCCACTGTTCTTCATCAATTATCTCCTGAAGAATATCAACTACTTCGGGATGTATCTTATAATCCCTGACATAGAGATATGCCTGTTCAAGAGTCATGTTGCATCTGACAGCGAGGATGTGTGTAATCTTATACTGGAATGCAGTAATACACATGTAGATCGGAAGATCAACTTCATCCAAAGCAAGGGATATATCAAGTATGATAACCGCTCTTGCGGAGAACTTGAAAGTTCCTCCAACGATCTCGGATCTAACGAATCCATCTTTCTTGGATACTTCATTCTTGATCAGATGCTCAGTTGCGTCAATCCAGTAATTCTGAATATAATTCAAAGCCTGAATTGTTTCGATTGGTAATACCATATCCTTCAACTTACACTGAATTGCGACAATCTGAGAAAACCATTTGTTTATCTTAGGATAAAACATTGTCTCTGACGTCTTTGATACGGGTCTGAATGCCGTTGAATATATAGGTATTTTGGAAGTGAATACAGCATCCTTTTCATCCAAGAGGATTTGTAATTCATCCGATGTTTTCGCACACGATGTCACGATTTCTTCAAAGTTATTCCGGAAGTTATCATGACCAAGACCTTCATAAATATATTTAGACTTAGGCACTTTCTTCCTTATTGCTTGAATATCATTGGCGGCAACTCTACCAGTCTTTCTGTTCTTCTTATTTTCAACGAAGTTAGTATCGTTTTCATTATAAGGAACTGACTGGTCAGATTTGTAGTTACCAAGTATATAGTTGAGCATGTTGGGTGAAATTACTCTCTTGAGCATATGGTAATATATCGGAGATATTACCTTATGGGGTGATATATCAACCCAGCCAGTATATCTGAAGTTCAGCGATCTGAGAGTGATTTCAGTATTACATCTAGTGCATACACGACCTATTATGTCCTGACCGATAAATGCACCACAGTCACAACGATATTCAACATCCATAAATTTAGATGAGTTTATCAGTTGATCTACATTGACTGGAGTATACTGATCCTCTTCATCATTAATAACGAAACCATTGTTTGTTATCATATCAATGAGATACTCATTCTCCAGATTCATTCTTGTTAATTTAATGCCCATGTGTCTCTTTACCTCCCTGCTTTATTATCTCTTCATAACTTCAAAGAGTTCAACGATCATATCAAGAATTGCCAGTGTCATGTTTGCTGACTCATATACAAGAGGTGTATCAAGTAATGAATCATCATTATGATTGACAATCGTGTATGATGATAATACACAATGCATGATACTTTCAACAAAGATATTTACATTCTTTTCAGAAAGCAGATATTCTTTGAGGTTGTTGAGTTTAACAAACTTCTTGATTCCATTGATATCTTTTTGAGTGAGTGATCTTGTTGCTGATGATACTGTTTTGCCCATCAATATATTGATGATGGGGTTACTCAAAGTATCCTCTTCGGATAATCCATAAATATCCATCACAAGATGTCTTACGTAAAGAAGTAACAGGTACTTCTGTCGCATACTCAATGTATTCGTGGATATCGATGAATGGAACTTGTTGTACAAAACGGTGTCTATCAGTATTTTTGACAGATCATTCATCTGGGGTATATGTTCAAGATAATAGTCTACGGGACTTACATCTATCTCAAGTGCTATATGAGCAATGATAATATTCAAATCCTTAAGCATACAACAGTATTCACCTGGATTAAATGAACGAATCATTGAAATAGGTGAGTTAGAATTGATGTTATCGGACAAAAGCTGGGAAACATCATCAACATTTACAAGGGAATATCTCAGCTGTTTCTTTCTTGTAAGGAATGATGCTTGCATGATGATAGCTTTAATGAGACCTACACAGGAATATGTTGGTCTCTTATTTATCTTATCCCACACTGATGCAAATGTGAGTTTGATAAGTCCATCACATAAGAGAATCTTTCTCATAACATACTGGGTCGTTGTTGGTGCAGTAACACCTTCAACAGCCTGCATGTCATAGATGTTTGCATTTGATGAAATGCTCTGGATTACATTCTTATTGACGTAATTATACAACAGAATGTACATATTGGGATTTATCTGATTCATTGCATGTGTGAATGCACGGGCAAAAAGCTCATATAAATCCTTGGGTGAGTTACCAGTGGAGATGATGAAGTGTTCGATGAATATGTGCATGACTTTGATCATGAATGATACAATGTACATATCCCTCAAGAAATCAAGAGGGAACAAACCAACCGTATCATCACCAACATCATTCTCTTCAACCATCTTTTTTATCTTCTCCATAATTCTATCAGAGAAGAGTGTTTCGTAAAGTTGAATATAGTATTCATCGAATGTTTCGACGGTATATGTCTCCGAATCAGTGATATACTTCGCAATGAGCATATTTGTGATTAACTCATTATCATCGTCATACAAGGCGGTGAAGAAGTTTATCTGTTCGCATATATAATTCTGAAGATCATTTCTCTTTGCTCTGAGTTGGAAGACCCCTATTGCAGGATCTATAACATCATTCGGAAAGAGCGCTTCAAAATTGACGAATATTTGAGATCCATTGTGACGTATGATTATGTCTTCAGGAATAGGCTCCCAGTCGATGAAACGAGTCTTCTTATACTTTCTGCCATGTAATCCGGTAGGAAATCCATTATAAGGATATTCTGTACCATGTTTGGCATTATACTCATATTTCTCGTCTGGGTCATATGTGTATAAAAGTGTCTTGACGGTAGGCTCTTTCTTCGCCATGACGACTTTACCTCCCTCTTCTTTTAGTTGATTATACCAGCAGATATGATACTCGTATATCTCAACAGAATATTTGGTTTTTCTTGTAATACCTTTTCGGTACCATCTTCTACGATTTTTGCCGTATATACATAGTCATCACATATAACAGTACAAACTGGTACATCAGTCTTTTTCAGCGCACATAATGATTTATATGATGCGGTGATGAATGTACAGTTTGGATGTCCTTCCAGAAATTTAATGATATCACCGTGAATATATTTGACACCATCAAACCCGTAGGACTTTGTTGCTTCTTCGGCTATAGGGGAATATTTTTCCGAATATATGAATAGACTATCATGTTTGTCTTGATGTGCTGCTTGAAATACTTTGTATGTGTATAACAATGATGGTTGCATTGCCAAAAATGATCCCAACATCGTATCAGAATCAACATCAACATCGTATGTTTTCTTCAACCATATCGTATAATCTTCATCTTCACGATCAACGTAACTCAACAACACATCCTTCACGGATGTGTTGTCAAGCTTTTTTGAGATTCCTTTGCCATGAAAATATCGTGCTACATTGAAACCTATCATTGAAATAGTATCATCATACTGCATTATCAGTCCAGCATTGCCGATTCCTCTGAGATCGAACATATGTCATATGGGGAGCTCGTCTGTTTCTTCCCCACCAACAACCATGCCGAACTCTTCGGGATCGAGTTTGTTCACGAGTGCCTTTTTGTATGCAATCTTGAGATACTCTACGAATGTCTCAAATGTTGCATGAACATTCTTGTTACCACATGCGATTGAATCGAATGTGATTGTTCTTGAACCGAGCTTCTGTGTGTCGATTGTCATCTTGATAGAATTACCCTGACCAACGATCGTGAGTTTATCAGAACCGCCGATCTTAGCAAGGTTTATGTTGATACTTCCGAGATCAGGTGTTGCATCGATTGCAGATACAAGTGCACGAACGAAATCCATGTTCATGAAGAAACGGGGAAGTTCATTCGGCATCTTCTGCTCGAATACGTTAGCACCTGTCGAGGGGTCCTTACCTACAGCTGCCTTGATAGCAAGTATTGTCTTAACACCTGTATCAGAAACCCATACAGAAACATCGAGGATTCCATCGGAACCCCAGAGTTTACCGATCTTGAAGTTAGTCTTTTTCTTTTCACCAGACTGGTTGGAATTGTTGAAACTGTTATTGTTTGCAAAAGCCATAACAATTTCCTCCTTTCGATAATAGTAAATTTTAGTTCCTTTTTCGGAACATTTTATTATTCGTCATCATCTAATGATGCAAAATAATCATCTCTTATTGACTGAATAGTCATGAAGATATTTGGGATATCTTTTTCATTCAAACCCAAAGCTTCTTCAAACTGATTGTCATCATCTTCATCTTCAACAGTGAATGTGTTGAACAGATCATCAGCCATGATTTCATCAAGTGAGTGATTAACACACATATCAACCAACTCTCCCATTACGAACAATTGGTTTTCAAGTGTATCAAAATCGTTTATCTCATTTGGTTCGATACTCAAAGACTGTTTCATTGTATCAAGTATTCCCCTGAGTTCTGTGAGAACATACGTTGCAACAATCTTTTTGAGTTCTGGTGGTGATGGCATATCTTCCCCGAGATACATACCATATTCTTCAATATAATCAAGAGCCTCCTGAAGATTATCAATTATATTCTGAATACCAGACTCCCATGCATATGGTTCGATAAATGTATTCTCTTTCAGATTATTGATCTCTTCAGCGAAATTATATGAAACACCAGCATACTGTTCAAAGAATCCGTATATACGACTCCACATGGACATTCCACCTCCTTTCGATATAAAGATATATGTCTTTATCATATGAATACCATACGTGCAGGTCTGAAACCTCCCGGAACATCCGCGATATATACATCGAATGCTTCAAGTAACTGTCTGAAAGGCATCAGCAGTTTATCTGTTGCATATTCGATATCTATAACGACACGAATCCATTCTGGTATCGAATGATAATGTTCAGGTATACAGATATACGGATCATTCTTTTCATTCTGATTATCAATTAATGATAATCTCAATATCTCCGCTGTTTGAGGATATTGATCTGCATATTCATGTAACAATTGAAATGACAGAGGTATTACACGAACACGATCCATCGGGAGCATTTCTTCATCTGGCATTATATTATTCCAAACAATAGCTCCACGCATTTGTGCGGGTAATACTTTCGTTGGATCATATGCTGATATATCCTTTATTGACAATACTTTGTAATACGACGGGTCTGTGCCTATTTCATTCAAGAGCTTATTTCTTAAAGCATAGAACTCATCAAGAACTCCTGATATCGATACAGTATTACCAGTCAAGATATACTTATCATATATATCAAGCATGATTGGTTCGAGGAACTCTGCAGCATCACGTTTCTTAAATGATAAACCTGTTACCGCAATCTCATGAGGATTACGAGGATTACCTTCTTGAACAAACATAGATGATGCATACATCTTCTTTGCCAACAATGCCATTGATAAGAATGCAAATTCATTTTTGAATACAAACTTATCACGATAATATTTATCATTGATATTACAGAACGTGGCAATATCCTCAACCATTCTTGGAATAATATGTTCAATGAATAATCTCATACCAAATGCAGAAGATACAAGACACTGGTCCCTGAAAGATCCAGCATCAGATGCCTGGAAGTCATCTATATAATGTGCAAACTGAACCATGAGTGAATCAGTATCAGTAACACATACAATGATTCTATCCATGTTAGCAGCACGAACCTCTGCATCATTGGGTATGAATGGATACACACAATTGTCCACAATGATTTTAGATACTCTTTCTATTACATCAGCTATCTGCTCAGGTGGCTTTACACCATAACCGCATTCATGAACAGATTCCTTTGTAATATTATTGATATCAATCTGATGCGTTTTCAAATAAGTCATTATTGTGCATACATCATCAGCAACATATTTCCTCAATATCAGTCTTGGATTGAATGCAAACATCAACTTTGATAACTGATCATCTGATAAGGAAGCCAAGAATAAATTCAAAGTCCTTCTATCTGCTCCTGTTACATTATTCGTCCTGGACAAAAGCCATTCAGCAACCATGTCAGATGGGTATTTATCTTTGATCAAAACACGATCTTCCCTTGTATCATTTAATACAGAGAATATTAAATCATACAATTCATTGATATTATTCAACTTCGCCCATTGGTTCTTATTCTCAGAAAGGAACTCCAAACAGCAGATTAAGCTCGTGGTTATGTTTTTCGCACTACCGGTGGTAGCCGGAGGCAAATAACACGAATAGAATGGTGACAACGATGTTCCAGACCCACCGTAGTCAGCATTCATAATTACCTTTATAGATAACTGACCTACATTGGCATTGGTATATTCTACCGAGCCTTTGGCGTATCCGTACATCTCTTTCTTTTTCTTCTTACGATTCAATTGTAACTGCTCTAACATTTTAACAGTTGGAGCAAGATACTCTGAATGTTGTTTGAAGAATGTTCCGTTACCGGATATGATCGGATTACGGTTCTTGATCCAATCAAAAGTATCAATCATTGTTGTTTCAACTATTTCATGTGTAATGTTATTATGCATTTTACATGGAATATTACGAAGGTTTTCTTCTGTCATCTTTGAAACAATTGCTCTGACTTTTGACGGATCTGCATTGGGACGTGATTGCAAGTACATATCAATTATTCTTTCTTGATATGTTTCAATTACTGTACTCATGAAACAACACAACCTTTCTCTTTTTATGAAGGGGGTATAACTATGGCGGATTATAACCAGCTCGATAATAAACCGTCTGTAAACGGCGTCACACTTGAAGGTGACTTAGAGCTCAAAGATATAGGCATACTTGAGATGACTCCCGAAATGGTTTCTGAAATATTCTTAGAAACATTCGGTTATCTCTTATGATATATCTTCATCCATATGACTTGATTTGGACTGTATTGTCCGTGTCAATAAAATGATATATCTATATCAAAAATAATATTTGTAAAGGAGTTGGATTACATGCTTGATTATATCAAGAGCCAGGTTCGCGCACGTAATGCACAGACTGTACAAGAACAGTCTACGCCTGAGAATGTTCCAAATGATGTAATAACAGAGTACGCTCATCTCTTTCAAGAAATGGAGCTCTCTGAAGAGGGAACCGATGCTAACAAGGTAAGAAAGATGGCTGTCGATATACCTCTTGAAGAAGATCCGGAAATTGAGACTGTTGAACTTTCAATGGATGGAAGAGTTGTTGATGTCCCTGGTGATGCTGCTGCACCAACAGAAGAAATCACTGAGAGCTATAAGACAATGAAGACCTATGATCAGTTCTATCAGGAAGCTCTCTCACAGGTTCCGAGACTTATGAGAGAATCTGATGATCATTACAATGCTCGTGTTACAGAAGTTGCTGATGCAATGTATCAGGAGTATTGTGTTGATGCTGAGAAGATAGGTGACTTCGGATTCACAAAGATCAATATAACTGATGAGAAGGTTCCTTCTAAGATGTTGGTTGACTTTGGTGTTGTCCAGGAAGGTGCTACAAATACCTTCATGTCTAAGCTGAATATTTTCTATGCTACCGATGAGGATCACAATATCATCAAGAAGCAGCTTGATTCTGTTCGTCTTGTAAAGGATGGAGCTTTCCAGAACATCGGTTCTTCACTCAAGGCTTACATGGAAAGTGCACACAATGTATCTGCTGATACTAACGTATGGGATGTATGTACTCCTAAGAGTCTTATCGTTCCTAAGGGTAACGGCGATTCGTTCTGTGTTGTTCTTGAATATGCTAACGAGGTAACCGGTAAGAACGAATACTTCGGTTGGACCAGACCTGTTACAAAGACAGATGATGAGAAGTTTTCTGGTATGGAAACTGTCAACATGGAATCTTTCGTAAATGAAACACATTACGAAAACAAAGATCGTGTCATCCAGGAATCACTCAATGAAGCAGAACAGGAAATATCTGAAACAAGAAAAAGACCTCTGTCGCGTTTCTATCAGGAAGCAATAGACTTCGGTGGTGGTGATGGTGGTTCTGATCTTCCTCCTGCTCAGGATGGTGGAGATGCAGCACCTGCTACTGATGCCGGTACAGCTGATGCATCTGGTGATGCAAATGCTACTCCTGCCGAAGGTGAGGATGCTGACAAGAAGGTTGCTGCAGTAAATGATGTATCTGCTGATATAGCCAAGAAGGTTCAGGAAGATACTCAGAATGATGCTAACAATGCAACAATCACATTCCCTGATGAAAATCCTCCGGCTGATGCTGGTGCTTCTGATGCAGCTCCTTCCGTCGATACATCGGCTGATGCTTCAACTGAAAGTGGCTCGGATGATATAGGAGCAACCGACACATCTTCTCTTGATGATGTAGCTGCTGATGGTGGTGATACTGGATCTGCTGATGACAGTATTGATGGTATCGATAATACTGCTGTTGCTGACGACACAAGTGATGATTTCGCTACTTCCGAGGGCATGGGTTCTGATGAAGAAGGTCTTGAAGATGGTGACATGGATGTCGATCTTTCAAACATGACAATCGACGAAATCATGGATCAGGCTAACGAGAAGATCAAGGGTATGACTCTTGACGAAATAAAAAGCTTCATTGCAAGTGCTTCTCCCTCTGAAATTCAGGAAGCTTTCATTCTTACAAAAAAGAATATAAACAAGGAAGTTGATGTTCGTCTCCGTGAAACACTTGGTATCCTCAATGATAACAAGATGAACATCGATAGCCTCGTTAAGAAGTTCAAGCATGCCGGACATCGTCTCAACAGAGTTCTCTCGAAGGCTACAAAGATGAGTGGTGTTTACAGCTCTGATGAAGTTGGTGAGATCAAGAAGCTCAATAACATTCTTGGTCAGCTCATCATCTCTCTCAAGAAGAAGGATGATTCAGCAGCTGTTCCGAACATCAAGAGACAAATCACTGAATTCACCAACCAGAGTAAGATCGTTGGTGCTTTCGTTGAAGACAAGCTGAATGCTAAGCCTGTTCAGGAAGCATTCCTTCTTGGTAATATAAATGACAGAATCACTAAGGCTCTCATTCCTGTCAAGGGACAAATGGAAACCTTGAAGAAGGCTAATGATAGCGGTAATCTTACGCGTGGTAAGCTTCGTCGCATGTATGCTGTTTCCGGTGTTGTCGGTGCCGCTTCTGATGGTAGTGGTGGTGTAGCATACGGCGGAACATCCACTGGTACTCTTGGTGCTAAGAGAGGTATTTTCTCTGGTATAACAGAACCAGCTAAGGAACTCAACACAGCTCTCAAGCTTTGTAATAAAGCACTCAGAAAGAAGGGTGTCGAGAATTCTCAAGAGATAATGGTTCTTGCTGAAAAGCTTGATCTTGTATCAGACTATATCGAGACAATACTCGATAGCTCTAATGACAACGCCGAGATGCTTAAGCGTGTCGGTATTCTCGCCGGTGAACTCATTACTCTTATCGATGAATTCATTGATAACAATCCACAGTATGTAGAACCAACAGAGGATGCAAAGACTGAAGAGGAACCCACAACATTAAACGAAGAACCCAATTTCGACGTTGATGATGTTACAGGTGAAGAGCCATCAGAACCGTCTGAAGACAATGATACAGAAAATGGCGAGGAGGATGATGTATAATGGCTAACGATGTAAAAAATATACTCGATTCCATAATCGACGATACTGATAATTCATATCCAAAGGGTAAGGGTCCTGTATTCGATAAGGATACAGTTGGTGCTACATATACTAGAACCAACTATACACCCCAGACATTCGATGCAGGAAAATTCAAGGAGAAACTCAGCCTCTATGTTCTTCACGATCTCGTGTCGGCAATGATGCATGATGAAGTAACTGATCTTGATAACATGATCGATTCTTCTATTATGAAGCATATCCAGAATGATTATGATGGATCATGCTATGGATATCTCTGTGCTGCAAGAGACCGTCTCAAGTCACCTCTCCTCACTGACGTTGTTCAGGAGGTTGATGATGCTACTGAGGATGCAAAGAATGAACTCGAAGATACTAAGGATGATGATGCTCTTGCTGGTGAAATCAATATAGCTGTTCTCCTTAAGGATGTAACAGACTATGATGAGTTCCGTGAGAAGCTCAAACAACAGGTATCCGATAAGGTCGTAAATGATGTATCCGGTGTTATCACTAAGAGAAATGATGCAGTAGTATTCGACGATCTCGATGAGGAACTCAAGAAGGAAGATAAGGATGATGTCGACAAGGAGACACAGGAATCTGTTATCTTCAGACTCTGTGGTGCTATCGTAACTGAAAGTGCTATACAGAAGGAACCAATCTCAACAGAAGAAGGTCTCAATAAAGCAATTGTTGAGTACTGCCTCAATGAGATGGACTATCTGTTCAAAGCCACACCCAAGGTAAGCATGTACGATAGATACAAGATATGAAAAAGAAAAAATAAGGAGGGAGGGGGGCTTACGCCCCCTCTCCTTCCTTTTTCGATTCGGTGGAGACAAGCGAATCGATCTTATCTTCAATAGTTGAAAGGTTTAGCTTATTCAGCCTGTCATTTATATAATCCATCCTTACCGAAAGATTATCATAAATATTGTTCATATTTGCCTTTGTTTCTTTATAGTCTTTTCTCCATGTAATCTCGTCGATTACCTGCATCACAATCGATGCGACCGAGACTACTTCGAGGGTCGTCAGTTCCACGCGTTGGAACTTTAACGCTCTTTCCACAGCACTAAGCCGCCGGCTATTGATTATGTGCATTGAGGCCGAAAGACCATGTGCGGCGATTGATCCCGCCGCTAAGACTGCCATCTCCGGAATCATTGTTTATACCTCCTGAAAATTATTTGAGGATGCCTCCTCATCGGAATTGATCTCCTCATGCCTGAGGTCAATCGTTTCCTCTTCATTCAGACCGACAGCTTCTTCGAGTTTTGCAAGCTTCTCTTTGTGGAGTCGCTCTTTCTCTTCGAGCTCTCGGATAAACTTCCTTCGCCATAAATATCCGCCGATAATTGACGAAAGACCGATTCCGGTTACCGAAACTGAAGATGAGATGGCTAAGATCTTCATTTTCTTTTCAGCAGCCTGTTTCTCTTTCGCGAGTTTGTTTGCGTGTGTGATGTTGTAGATACTTGTTTTAATACTCATAATCTACCTCCTCCATGGATTAGTAAAGATACAATAGGCGTCCCTATTGTTCATATTAATAATATACATATGAAATATTAAAATAATAAATATATATTATTAAAGCGAAAGGAGGAAGGTATATGGCAAATATATCATTAGAAGAAGCAAAAGCCATGGTATCTCATGAAGCTATTGAAAAACTGAGGGAGGTTGTATCACCAAAACAAAACATTGATACATCTTCAAAAGTTAATAATGACATCATTATGGCAGCATTATGCACTGCTGTTGGTAATGGTGTTATTAAACCAATATCAATAGATGAGAGAATGGTCAAACTTCTCAACTCATCAACGAATACAGTATCGGCAAATAAACTTGGTGACATATTATCTCATATAAGAATTACACAACCTAACATGGTATGTGTTATTACTTTGAAATCTGGTGATATGTCAGAAGACATTGCTGATTGGGTATTCACAGGTCCTTCTGTATACTTCAATAAGATATTTGAATATGTTATTGACAAATTCGAAATCACACCTTCTTTGATAAGAACAGAAATGGTTAAAATGTTAAAGACCACTATAGTAAACAATGTAGCTCAGTTCGTTGCGAAGTATTCTCAGTTAACATCTGAAGAAGCTAAGCGAAATGAGTCCATATCCATTTCAACTATAACGAGATTGGTTAACATGTCAAACCATTTACTTGTTGCAGAATTCAAAGAAATGAGGAATTAACATGAGACGGGATATTTTCGTAATTCCAAAAACAGATGAAGGTACAGAAACAACGATGTTATTCTATGATGAATTAACAACCCCTATAGTTAATCCAATAACAGCGGGTAAAACGTCGAAATCATTGAGAAGGCCACATAATAGATTATGTCATAAAATAATGGACGTAATTTATCTACGCGCCCGATCAAATGATATAAGTAACATGAGACGTGAATGTCAAATGCAAAAATAAGATACGGGGGCATTAAGCCCCCATTGTCTTATTTCTTTTTTATTTTTATTATTTCCTTTAGTTCTTCCACAAATTTAGATAGTTCGAATACATCGTAAGATGTCAATCTATTCAATTCGTCAGATGAAAGATCAACATCAAAAGCTTCTTTTATTTTTCTATAAAGAAGCTCAACACGTTCTTCCTTTGTTTGTTTACTTGGATTATAAATCACATAATTCATTGATTCGATATGATCTGAAATATCATCCAAACAAACAAAAGAGCAATTTCTCAATCCTTTGAACATTTGTTTTCTTCACCCCCTTGCACTGATTTGTAACTGTCATCGGATGATTGTTGATTGCAATCACATTTCTCTCCTGGGTCAAGATTTGCACCACAGTAGGGACATGTCCAATAGTATGTGTTTCTCATTTAATCACATCCTTTCATCCTTGATAAATTTTTGAAGTAAAGGAGAATTCATTATGGCAATATTTCAAGAAGCTGCTGTTGATTTATCACGCGGTCTGAATTTCATACCACAACGAATGAGATATAGATTACCTACAAATGAACAGGACACCTCGATATATCTATTGTCAAACTCATTTGAGTATGATGTAGACATGATTAAGAAAATGCCTCTCCCAAAGATCGATTACAAGAACATCATTATCCCATATAGAATATTGGATAAAATAGGAATTAAACCATTCCGATATATTTCATCCCAGAATGAGTTTAATAGAAGAGTTGTATACTTGACAGGAAGAAAACTGTTACCAGTATTAAATCCAGTACGTTTCCCTTATCCAAAGACAATAAAGGAAAATCTCTACATTTCAATGTCTGATATTATTCCTAAAATAACACCATATCTCAGGTTATATTCTCGTCAGTATATTCAAGACCACATCTTTGAATTATTTACAAAAGTTATGAACTTCTTTAATTTTTCAAAGAATAAAGTCTTAATCATTGATACGGCGAAATATAAAATATATAAAACTCTTACACCGGATACATTCTTATCTGATCTGATAAATTCTTTATTAACAGCATACATACTCAATCCAATAGAAAAAATTAAAAAGTTAAACTTCATAATCATATTCAGAGCACCTGGAGCTGATTACAAGTTTGATTTGGCATTGTTTGAAAAACGTGATATTCAACGTATGAAAACAATGTTGAATGTCATTGGTGTTGATTCTGAGATGTCCGCTACAACAAATGAAGAAGCTGGTGATAGTTTTGATTCATTTGTAAACACAGCCGAAGCAACCGAAAAAAGTGAAAGTGATCCAGCTGTTGATGATCCCGACGTTGATACAGATGCTTCCGAAGAAGAGTCTGAAAATGAAGCAGAAGATATCAACAAGGTTAATGATACAGCAACATCATCAATCAAAAATACACTGGCCCAATTACAAACGACATATGGAAAAGATAGTTCTTCGGAAGATGCTGCTAAGGAAAGAACAGACGCAGAAAATGAGAATCTTTATAATATAAAGACAATGGATGTTAATGCACGTTTGATTCAGAAAATCAATCCATCAACAGAAGTTGTTAATAATTATAAACGCATAACATCTGACATGAACACAACTGGTCAGGGTAATGTTGAAAAAGATCTCATCAATGACAGTGTTAAAAAGATATCTGGTTCTGTTGTACCTTCTAACGAAAACACTATCATGAATGCAACAACATCCGCACGTGAACGTCAAATCAGAGAACAGGTTGGTCGAGTTAAACTCGGTAAGGTTACATTCGATACACTTACATCGATAACGGATATACCAAAACCAAAGCCTGTTAAATTGGCACATTTAACCACAACAAATCCTGGTGCCATCAAGGGTTCATCATTTGCACATGTTGCTGAAGAGTATGAACAAAAACTTCTCGATCGTGACATCGTTGCAACATTTATGAACTTTTCTAAACTTCCCGAAGGTTTCTATGTAACAAATGTTGAAGTTACTGATATATCAACTGTCACAAGTCTTATGAATAACTGGAAGGTTACTTTGAAGAACAAGGCAAATGATAAACAATCTGTCATCAATATACGTGTTCCAAAGGTTATCAATGGTCGTTTCTACAATAATGGTATCTGGTATAATATCGGTAAACAAGATTTCCCGATACCGATATTGAAGATAAATAAGAAAACTGTAATGTTGACTTCCAATTATAACAAGATAACATGTACGAGATATGATACTCGTTCTCTTGTCGATCTTGGTATGTTGGTTAAAACCATTGAAAAGATGACTGATGAGAACGGTAGAAACAAATTCATCAAGACTGGTAATTCATCTAACACAAACTCTCGTTTTGTATCCACGATTGAATACGATGAGTTTGCGCGTAGGTGGGTTCACTTTATAAACAAGGAAGCTAATCTGGAAATCTATTTTAACAGAAATCAATGTGTTAAATCATATTCATTCGTTACAGTAAATCAGAACGAGTTCTGTTGTGGTATGTTGAACCAGGTACCAATTGTTATTAACACGGATACTGGCATGACAAGAAGTGGTGAAACATTAACCGATCTCATCATCAGAACATTACCGGAAAATGTTCAAGTTGAATATCGTAAACAGAAGCCGGGTAAAATGTCGATGTATTCCGAAATAACAATCGGTGTTACAATACCTCTCGGTGTTGCTATTGCTGCATGGGAGGGAATGGGTTCACTACTGAAGCGTAGTGGTGCCGAGTACAAGTATGTGGATAAATCATTTGATGATCCCACATTCTTCAGAATACCTTTCAAGGATAAGATACTTGCAATCAAGTCTTCTATCCAGAATCAGTTGATATTCAATGGATTCTATCGTATCAACACAAAGGCATATATGTCCGCTGATTTTGAAATCCCGATAATGAATTCTAATTCAGTATTTGTTGATATCTTCAATCAGTTATTCTTCAAACAATACTCACAACTCACAACATTCATCACATATTACAACTTCTTTGTTGATGCAATCACATATGATGTATGTGAACATTATCACATTCCTAATGATATTGCTGGAATGCTTATATATGCATCTAATCTGTTGGCTGATAACAATCATACTTCGGAAAATAATGCTGCATTATATAGAATTCGTTCATCGGAAATAATCCCAGCAATCATACATTTCAGATTGGCTTTCGCAATATCTAAATATAATAACTCGGTTGGATCAAAGGCACGTGGTAATGCACTAGCGTTCAATCCAAATGAAGTAATAAATGAATTGTTGGCTGTTCCAAACGTTGAACCAATGTCTGCATTGAATCCAATGGTTGAAATGCATATCAGAGAAAACATTACCAAGAAAGGTTTCAAGGGTGTTAACTCCGATCGTTCTTATACGAAAGAAAAGAGAACATATGATGATTCGATGATTGGTAAGATGGCAATATCATCACCGAATAATGCAAACGTTGGTATCAATAGACAACTTGTTGCTGATCCAAAGATTGAATCGGTACGTGGCTATACATCAACTGATGGACCTGAAACAGATTTCAATGATCTTCAACTTGCATCATTCTCCGAATTGATGACTCCCGGTACAGTTACTCGTGATGATGCTATCCGTACTGCAATCGCCACATCACAAACATCACACATTGTATCAACCGCTGCAGCACAACCTGTATTGATTTCTAATGGTGTTGATGAAATCGTTCCTGCATATCTTACTGAAGAATTCTCTTATGTTGCACGTGAAGATGGTAAGGTTATTGATATGAATGATAACTACATGATCGTGGAATATAAGAGTGGTAAGAAGAAGGCTATCAATATAGGACATAAACCATCATTCAACTCTGGTTCAGGTTTCTATGTTGATAATAAATTAACATCAAACTTCGAAGTCGGTGATTCCTTTAAAGAAGGAGATGTTCTTGCATATCATGAAAAGTTTATGTCCAAGGATGTAACTGGAATGGTTAGAATGAACATTGGTCCTCTTGCTAAAGTTGCATTTGCTGGATTATATTCAACATATGAAGATGCTGGTTTAGTAACAACCAAAATGTCCAAGAAACTTGAAACAAAACTTATGATGATGCAATCACAAAAAATAAATGCAATGGATGATGTTGAAAGCATTGTAAAAGTTGGTACTGAGGTTGAAGTTGGTGATCCATTAATTGTATTCGGCTTAGGTGACACTGGTGATAAATCAGTTGATAATTTCCTTAAGGCATTCCAGAATGCTGATTCAAATGATGTAATCAATAATGCAAAAAGAATATATCGTGCAAAACATGCTGGTACTGTTGCTGATGTTCGTATATACACAACAAAGAGTCTTGACAAATTATCATCATCATTATACACAATCGTATCAAATCATTTTAAAGAGAATCTTCAGAAGAGAAAGATTCTTGATAAGTATGATAAGACCGATACAGTATACAAGATGGATACATTATTTGATCTTCCTACAGAACCTCTCAAGGGTACTACAATAAAGGGTCAAACTTGTGATGTTCTTGTTGAAATATACATCGAACATGCAGATGAAGCATCTGTTGGTGATAAGCTGGCAATATATGGTGCATCTAAACAAGTCCTTTCTGAGGTAGTTCCAGAAGGTCTTGAACCATATTCAGAAACAAGACCAGAAGAAGAGGTTTCCTTATTCGTCACAAGTTCGGCGATCTTAAAGCGAATGATTCCATCAGTATGTGTAACTGCTGCAGGTAATAAGGTATTAGTCGAGCTCAAACGCTCTATAGCTCGCATCTGGAATGAAAATTCCTGATTTTATTAAACAATTGATGGTCGATTTTGACCACCCATACTAGTACCCCACCCCCTCTTAAGGATACTATTCATAAATAAAAAAGAATATCCGGGGCGTAATGCCCCGGAAATATTCTTCGTTGTGTTTTTGGTTGTGTGACCTAAACGGGGCCAAACGAGACACACCGGTACCCCACCCTACGCTACCATCACAGCAGACAACACTGTTCAACGATACCAATGCCAGGCAGCACTATATGAGACTGTACATTACATTACCAGTACGCCAGATTACTAAACAGATCCCCATGCTACATAACCACCACTAGGCACGACGCTATACGACATTACACTACCAAGACCAGATGAAACGGAACATTTCTTAACAATACCATCACGATACTGATCTGAACAACACGAAACCGTCACACATCAGTACCGCACGTTACGACACAAACCCTCACCTGAGCGTCACAATCATTAATGGATATTACATAACCATGGCGAAACCGAATGCCACTTTATTCAACACTACCCTTACGACATGATACATTACACGACCGTGACTAAACTTGACCACAGCGTACGTCGCCTAACATGACCGTTACACGACAACCTATAACGCTACCATACCATTACCGACCTTCACTGCACTTTACGATACCATCGCAAGACGATAAGGCACGTCACGTCACCATGCGAAACCGCTACGTCACTCATCTAAACGGGACCGATACTACCCGTCACACACCAGCACTAGTCGATACAAAACCACCACAGCACGAAACCGGATGTGACGTTACCGTTATATGATAAAACACAATAACACATTACAAAACCGCCGCGAAACAAAACTGGATATGACGTTACGTTACCGAGACCTGACGAAACAGAACAGGACCTTACGTTGCTTTACCATTACCGAACAAACTAACCCGTATCATCACCACCGCGAAACGAGACGAAACTATACTGCACTTTGCTTTACCACAACATGATGCAAGTCAACCGCACATTACGGCACCGTTACTGCTCTTCCCCGGACATCACCCTACCAAAACCGCCGCGAAACAAAACGAAACCACACCGCACCTTGCCTTACCACACCGATACAAACCACGACGGTACTATACTCTACCCTACCATACCATTACCGTACCAAACATCACAGCACCCCACCAGACCTTACTCCACCTCAACAGTACTGCCCAGTACGACACTTCACCTCACCAGCACCGCACTCCTCTTCACGGGACCGATACTGCTCGATACAGGCCAATAATCTACGTCACCTCACCGAAACATTGCCAAACAGTACCCGACTCTACGTAACCTTCACGATAGCAAGACAAAACCTTTATAATACGTCCCACAATATATTTCTATATCATAGAAATACGGAACAACGACGTGATCATACAATCACGATTTTAAATGGTCATAATAGAACATCGCATCACCGCGTGATACAGAACCTTGGCATGACAATACACTGCCTTCTCTACCATACGTCACCTTGACTGGACGAAACCGTACTTTACACAACCAACACGTTACACCCAGATACTATACGTAACTAAACCATCACTTGGCTATCCTTAACTAGACCAGCACGTCATACAACTTAGCTAAACTGTACCGACACAGCACACCACATGTCCTAACCTAACCTTCATATTACCTTTGCTCAACAGTGCTTCACTGTACCGAACCTTGACTAAACCAAAACAGCATATCACCTATCTTGACCTTGTGTGACCATCACAAAGCCTTACTAAACAGGACCATCCGATACCGGAACGATACCTACCTCGAGTATACGACACCGTCACGACATGACACCTCGTATTACTTTACCTTACTTAACCAAGGCGTTATGTTAGGGAACAATTCTGCACCTCAACCAGACATTTCAACATGACACTGTACCGATCCTCACCGTAACATAACGTCGCTTGACCGTACCGATCACCACCGTAACCGAACCTCGTCTGACAGTACGACAACAATACGAGATATGGCTATACGTCACCCGTACATCCCAAAACAATACATAGGTCGGTCCACATTACTCAGCCAACACGACACCTTACATCACAGGTCGATACAATATGTTACTATACCTCACCAGCACCCTGCGCTACTGACTTACACTTGACCATACCGGTACGAAACATTATGCCGCGAAACATTCCACCAAAACAGCACTGCATGATACTGCACTCTGCCACAACATCACTATACACATCGTCCTATACGTCACCTATATACGAGTGAGTCACTACAGCACTTAACCACACTTTACCCGTACACTACATGTCGGTATACCGCAGCACCCCAACTGTAATAGCATTACATTCGACTGAATAATCAATTTATTCCGAATAACGCATTGTTTAACGCACAATGATGCGATCCCAATACAAATTGGAAGGTTTCAGGTTGTTGGCATCCTTATCGATATAACCGACTCTGTAGTCTGCTCTGTTACCAGGACACGGCTGGAAACATTCCAGAATCAGCGATGCTGCAGGAATCTTGCGTCTGCTGTTGGAATAGCAGACGCACTTTTTGCCACTGTATTCACGGATTTCAAATTTCTGACCGGCGATATCAACTTCGCCGTTTATTGAACAGCGAATTTCTGGATATCGCGGATGAATCCTCCAATATGGATTCGAAGAACCCATCATATCGGATATTACTCTACAATATCCATCGATCTCATTATCCAATCTTCTGAGATTCTCAAGATCTTGTGGAGCAATCTCTCTGATTATGTTTGTGAGTTTTCTCAGTCTTTTACGGAGCTTCTCCATGTCAATCGGAAGCTCGTCAAATTCATTAATAAACATATGATAATCTCCTTTCATGATATAAAAATATAAGCGGGGGCCGAAGCCCCCGCATATTATAATTAAAGATTGTTTTCATCGATATACTCGTAGAGCTTGTCGATGAATTCGGGATCCTTTGATGTACAACCAATGGTTGCTTCGGTGTTATTTGCAACGATATCACCGTTCTCATCATAGATCTCTGTTACGAATGCTCCATATTCACCAGAACCTCTCCACTGGCCCGTACCATGCTCGTTACCTCTGAGGATAACATCAATGATACCTGCAGAAAGATCCTTGGTTTCGATCTTCATATCATATTCGATAATGGTTCCTGCGGGAGCCATTTCAGATGATGCGATCGATGTGATTTTACCCTTGGCAGTTTCTGCCTGAAGGGGACGATCGAGTGTAGGAAGTTTGTACTGCTGGAAGCGTCCTTCTTTGGGGAAACGGACTGCGGCATATCTACCGTATCCTTCCTTCATGAACTGCTCCTCTGTGCAGTCCTTGATCTGGTCTTCGGGGATCTGAATGTTGATCCATGTGGGTTTTATAACCACATTTCCAACTATTCTCGTCTTGTGATTTGTGATACCCTTCGATACTGAACCATCCTGACGACGGGATGCCGTCATTGCTTCCTTGAAGTATCCCTTGATCGTATGCTGGCCTACTGCCGGGAGACCAGTCTTTGTTCTTCTGACGAAGACGTTAACGCCGCGTGCAGCAACGTTCTCGACAGTGTTAGAGGTTAATTCCTCTTCACGTGTCGGTGCATCCGGTGCATTTGATGCGATGAATCTCTTGTAGAGATCAGGGTCACCAGGTGCAGAACCTAATAACGGCTGGATGAACCACATCTTTACGTGATAATTCTCAACGTAAAGAGCCTCTGCGTCACCCTTAGCTGCCTTCTTGGAGGAAGCCTTCTTTGTGGATGTCTCTGTAGCTGTTGTTGTTTCGATTGCAGTTTCAGCCTCTGCAATTTTCTTTTTTCTTGGCATGATATAATGCCCCTTTCATAAAATGTGATAGAATTACATCTCATAATTCTATCCATATTAATAATATGCATATGAAATATTAAAATAATAGATATAGAAAAATACGGCAAAACGTTCATGTAAGCCTTCCTATTATACTATGAAAGGAGAATAAAATAATGGCTATAATGAATTACAACCAGTGGTTCTTTAATTATCATAAATATCTCAAGAATTCCAGAAATGGTATTGAGAGTTATGATGATACCAAATGGGTTCCTATCAATAAGAGATATCAAAAGCTCATTGATATGGAATCAGAATTAATGAATGAACAACCATTCTTGGTTCAAGGTAATAATACTGGATTTGATAAACTGCTCGATCTCATGGGTAGATCAAATTATACCTTTGAGGATATAGATGATGCTTTGGGTGAAACATACCGTGTATCACTCCAAAATGCAATGAGTAGAAATCTGGTAAATACACATGCTGTATTATTTCACACTAATAACCTTGACCGAAAGAATGTTACCGCAGATAAGTTCACTCATTATAAGATAATCGAAGCACCGTTCGATCAATTACATTTTGGGCATCGCGACGAATTCATTCGTCAAAAACTCCAAGAAATGCACATGAAGGCCGGAGACTATTATGTCGACATTAATAAATTCAATTCATCCGAATTTGTTAAGATATTGAATTTCTCAATCATATGTACAGTAAACGGTTTCTTCTGTAATGATTGTAAGATCGCTATCGATGATAAGGGATTCAAATTTAAGGTTGGTTGGCCTTATGCATCTGATGTTGATTTCATCGTATACAAGCTTGATCACACACAGATGTTTTCTGTCGATCTCCCATTGAATCTCGTACAGAACAAGACATTCATATCATATGCAAATCTCGGTATAACAGAAGGAAATCTTAATGGTAATAAATGCATCATCAATATTTATGATAAAGCATATATCAAAACTGTACCAACACCACCAAACTTTGGTGTATTAACCGACAAGGGTTTACAGTTCTACAATGTTCAACAATACACAAATGATATGTTGGTACGTAATAAAACCAAAACAGTTACTGTTGATATATACTGTATTAAGTTCCTTCATGAAGTATCCAATCTTTATCCGGCGATCAATTATTATGATATACTGGATTCCCGTCTTGTATATGATGAAAGATATGAGAAGATAAAGACTCCAACAGGACATCGAGTTGTGTCATCTTCAACAAACAATTTCAATTATCTCGAAACATGCACACCTCCTATATCATTGGATCGTGATAGCTCATACTCATTCAATATCGTCATCAATTGTCTGGGTTTGTATAATAAAATGATTTCATATGAGCAAGACATACAATCAATCGGTCAGGGTATTTTGTATGGTAATGATATCGACTTTGCCAGAATTCACAAACCGACAGCACGTCGAGTAAATCAAGCATTGTTGGAATGTTATAAGGAATATCAAGAAGGTGCAATATTGACATCATTAGTATCTTCGGAAGAACTCGAAACATTCTCAACACTCATGAAGAATTTCGATAAATTGATTGGCTGTGCAAATATCAGACAAGCACAATCATTCGAATTCCCTGAATTGTATGAATTCAATTATCGAACAACAGTAACAAAGATAACAAAACCGTTCCATGATGATAAATTGGCCAACTTTGAAAGCATGGGTACTTTATCAAAGAATTTCTTTCCTGTGGAAAAATCAACACGTTTCAACAGACCGATTTCTGAAGAGTGTTTTATCTCTTTAAAATATAATCGTGATAGTGAATGTTGGGTGTTTGATTATCCTGAAATAAAACCGTTCCACGGTATAGGAAATACTTTCTATATCAATAATCATCTGACTGGAATGGAGATGTATAAATTCTTTGTTCTGTATTCTGATACAGAGGGATCGGCAGAAGAAGATATTGATCACTTCGATTTGAATACTGTGTTTGACTATGATTTGTTTGAACAAGAAGTAGAAAAACACATGGGTTGTATTCGTTATTGGGATGCTGAAAATCGTATTATGAAAATATCCAAAATGATATATAGTAAATACGATGAAGAGACATCAGTTCAAGTGTTGTCTAAAATGCTTAAGAGAAAAATTGATGGTGAAGATATAATAAATAACTATCCATCAGAAATGAATTATGAAGAATCTAATAAGACTTCTGATTATCTTGAGTATTATACAGAGACATCAGATAGAGGACCTTTCACATTGAACTTCCTGTTCTATACATTATCAATGTTAAACAATAACAAGGATAAGTTACAAGCATACTTCTACAGGAAATTGACAAATAATAAATTCAACAGAAGATATGCCGACATAAACATATCCGATGTTCTTGATAGTAAGAGGTTTCCTATTAACTATTCAAAGTTTTATGTATCACCATCACGTGTTGGTTCTGATACACACAAACCAACAGGTGTTGCATATGCTTTCTACGGGTTACCGTTATTGCTGGATTCAAGTGGCAGTAATTTATATGAACCATATAGATACACTCTGAACGTATATCAAACCAATGTAAAGTATCCCAGTATATCACAAAACCGTGTTGATGAAACATATTATACATTATATGATAATCTCGATGATTATGCATGTAAGTATGTATCATATAAAGACAATATTGAACTTGGTAGACTGGTTTCGAAGTATTTATGTGTTGTATATGATTACATAAACGAACTTCAAACAAACTACAAGAGAAACTATTGTCAAGTCGACATCATTGATTCTGGTTTGAAAACCTTGACAAAACATGCATCCGACATTCATAACTTTGGACGATTTGCCCATTTCGAACATCCTGTAGGATTTTCTAATCCAGATGATATTGTTCGTAAGATTACAACATCGAACAAGTTCGGAAGTTTATTGGAAGATATTTCTGATACAATGAAGAATATTTACATGATGAGATTTAAGTTTGGTGAATCAATAAAATCTTATGTAAATAAGGTTGCCTTAGGAAATCTTAAAACTGTTTATCTCAGTAGAGGTTTCGATAATCATGTAATGAAGAGAACAAGAATGTTGTATCTACATCTCAAGAAAATAAACACTGCAATGAATTCATACGAATTCAGAAAGTGGATAAATGGTATTGATTATTATCTCTTGCAAGTTCTTGATAATTGTCTTGCTGCAAACCCAGATGCTCCCATCGGTGATGGTGTATTCACTCAGATATACAATGTTCTTACACAAATGAGAACAGAAACTCTTCCAGAATTGGATGAATTAGATGCTTTGTTAGCTTCTATTAATAATACATTCAAAGCGGATCACATCACTCCATTGGTGCAGTACTGTAATGAGGTAATCAATTATATCATATTTGATATGTATTCTATTGATCAAATCCCGATAGATTTGAGTGTTGAATACAATAGTATTCCTGTATTCGTTGTTATACAAATGCCAAATGATGTTCATACAAATCCACCGGTTGGTGATTCTGTTGCTGGAACACAGACCCTTGTATTCCAACCAATAATCGATAAGGTTGGTGATAAGTATGTAATAAAATCATTGGCTAACATATGTGAATATGTGTTCTTTGATGGTTCCGATATGCCAAATATGCAGGTAAATATTCTCAACGAATCTGGTGTTGTTATCGACACGCAGACTGTTACATTAACATTTACACGCATATGTTCATCTGCTGACAATGTAAATGATATACCACAGATAATAAATTCTGACACAACATGTGTTGAATTTGAAAATGGTCATGAATCGTTTGAAGTTGTCAATGGTAGAATCGTCAATGAAAAACATGCTGACATGAATTATGAAATGTTGATTGGTAATCATTTCACACAACTTGATCATGAGATTGAGTATGTGATGGAACCAAACACATGGTTACAAGGTTCGATAGACAGAATCTATATTGAAAATCAACAAATCAATCGTATGGCTGCTGCTGATTATGGACATAAAAAATGTTCTGATATATTCTTCAAACCAGTTCAGGTTCTTCATATAACGAATAACATGGATGGATCAATAGATTCCATTAATGGAAAATATTTCGAGGGTGAAACCATATATCTCAAAACGGTCGACGGTTTAACATGTTTTCCTGTCAAAATAACAAAGGTTGATCATTCTATCAACAAAGGATTCATTGAAGCAGATGTCGATGCTTGGAACTCTCATTGGTTTTCCATATCGGATAAAGCTAAGAGAACACAGTATTTGACAGAAGCAGTTCAGTGTGAAGTTATTGATGATAATATGAGAAATTTCCTTGATGAATTTTCTGATGAATTATTCTCATCATATAACAATCCTGGATATGTTCCATCTAAATCTTTGGAAAATGAAACGGTGTATACTCTTCCTGGAGATCCTATATTTGTATCTTCTAATTCTGATTACGTATATACACGCCTCAATTACTTCTTCAATCAACTCGTACCAAACAGATTTATTGATGAAGAACATAAAATGCATAGATTCATCTATGTCGATACTGGATTTATCAATAATGCTTCTGATACATTGAAGATCAATATGATTAATCATAACTTCAATGAGATGACACTTCCGGAACAGTATCCTGTATTGAGAGCAGAACCAAATGATCACAAAATATGGGAGGAAGAATATAACACATTCAGAAACATCAAAAACCAGTGTGTACAGGATTATGCAGTATTAAGCTATCGGATAGACCAGTTATATAATGAACTAGATGATCCAGACTTGTCTGGTGAAGAAATAGACCGAATCAAAAGAGATATTGATAGATATACTCTGCTTCTTAAGGGTGTTAGTGATAAACGTGCTCGTATGGAAAGGTATATGTATCAATTGGAAACACCAACAACATGGTTCAACGTCGTTACATATGATGCAACTCTGGTTTATATTGCAAATGGTAGAGCTGATAAGTTCTCACCAGCAATAGTATCAAACATTCGTGATTTGGTATACACCGATAAATTGGAAGTACATCTGTATGATTGGGAACACAAACAATGGTTAGATCCATCTACTTATACTGTCACAACTGAAATGGTTGACAACGTTAAAATTGATGAGTGTGATGATTTCTCAACAAATCGTGTATTGTATACAATGACAATTACACCCGGTGAGGATTTCGTATTCTCAAATAAAATCATCGTTTACTTCTCATACAATAAATCAGATGTGATGGATGAGATACAGATGAATCCAGATATATGTCATGTCAGATTCAAGCCATTAATAACCATTGACAGTAAGAAGGAAAATTATAACCCTTATACTGATATAAGAATCCGCAAACATTTCGATGGTTATGAAAAGTACACTGTTGATGCTTCTGACATACGTATCAAACGTGTTAAGAGAAGCGGTAAATACACATATTCTCCAGAATTCAGAATTCCGGATATTCATATTAAGGATGAAAACAATAACGAATACACATATTTGGACATTGCAGAATTCTTAGTACCAAATCCAATGAAGTTCTCTGAATCACAGAGAGTATTCCACACACAACAATACAGCTGTGTTATCACTGCAGAGATCGATTCATTCCAACCTGGTAAAGACATAAAGTTGATATGTATCTCCAATAATGAGAATAGTTCTTATGATGGAAATATATCAAGTATTATGTTCTCCGGTGTAACATCTATTGGTGATAACGATTCACAAGTAATCACGATTAATAAATCAACATTACCCAACTATGTGTCTGGATCTTTTGTATGCACTGTATTCCAAAATGATGAATATGATCCAGTCGGTGGTGTTATCATAGTAACAGTTACATCAACAGAAGAAGAAATATACACAAAGGATTGGATAAAGGTTCCAACATCACAAATGAGATATAGAGAAATTCCTAAGGAATTCAAAATCATCATGAATGATGATACAATTGAAGGAACTCTCGAAGTCACATTGAAGAACAATTACGTCAAATCAATCGATGATACAATCACAACTGATAATATCGATGACAACCCATTTGAGTATTATTATGATGCAAAGAATCTAATCAGGTATCCAATATCAAACACACGCACAAACTCACATAAACAACGTCTCGTAATTGACACAACAACGAATACGGATGTTTCTGTTGTGAAGGCTCCTTATATCGGTATATGTCGTTATTCACGAAATCATATTCCGGAAGATGGCGTAATCGATATGACCGGATATTTACCAACACCATTATCACGTGATAGATATGAATTCTGGGTAAACGGTAGATGCGTAAGTGGTGATAATATAACAATCCTATCACCAACATCAATTCAGCTTCGCAACATGAAATCACTTAAAAACTTCGAAGTTGTTGAACTCGTGGATGATATCAACACGGATAATGAATTATTCAAAGAAGGCAATTTGTACGTTGATATTAATGGTAACACATTCTCAAATTACAAACTTGCATTATTGAGTAATTCAAGAATCCATTATCAAAATATCATGTATGGTTTCAATGCAAATGTACATTCCAATACGAATGACTATACTACTGATATTATTGATAATCCGAATAATGTCGATGTCGAAGAAGATATTCTGAGTTTTGTTACATTCGATGATGTTGCGAATGATTATGAGAAGCTTTACAATATTCCATCAATAAACGGAGTATCGTTATTCCATCCAAAGATTCAAGATATCGGTTTATCGGAGATACCTAATTCAAAGATAATTCGTAAGTTTGATGAGATTTGGAAACTTGAGGCAATGACAAATCCTTTCTTCATGATGACTCATAAACAAAAAGAGAATATAAATGAAGAAACAGGATTAATATTGCATTGCAAACAATTAACAGAACCACATTGGAATGGTATAGAAATAGATACAACAGGAATGTTCCTCATCTATGCTTCCGGTCCAGTTGATAAGTATTTCTCATACTACATATCAAAAACTTCTGATGGAGTGATTGATGATGTGGTAAATACTGTGAAGATTATACCATTCATCATGCCAGGTGTTTATGTTCTTATAGACAAGAAATATCAAGGAATGTGGTTACATTCTACTCATGGTGAAACTAAACCAATTCATATTGTAAATCTTGAATCTGAATAAAAAAAATAATTTGCGGGGCATTATGCCCCGCAATACTTTACTTGATATCCTTTGTCTTTTCAAAGATATCACTAAAGATATCATTGACTATTTCGTTTCCACCGTTTATGATATCATTGTACTCATCCTTGGTACATGTCCATCCGGAAACGGCTGTTATTGTTATTCTATTTCCGTTGTCAATGATGTTGTAAATTCCGTGCTTATTAATCTTGATGCTGTTGCATGGAATAATTTCCTTACCGTTACCTCTGATTATACGTATGAATTTGCCGAGCATAGATTCTTCGATATCTCTACCGGGGATATCTTTGCCGTTCTTTGTGATATCGATATATTTTTTCATACTAATACCTCCTTAGTATTTGGAAGAGATTTGAAATAGCCTATCTATTTCTTTTCTCATATTAATAATATATATATGAAGAAGTCAAATAATAGCTGTAGCATAGAAAAATAGTACCATATTGGAGGGGCCGAAGCCCCTCCTCAATGGTGCTTTTGCCCTTCGCCAAATAGTTATTAGATAGCATTATTAATGTATATCCATATCTAATCTTCTCTCACCAAAATGGGGGATTGTCAGCATGGCAAGTGACTTTGTCTTTCAAGGTGCCTGTAAAGGCTACATGAGAGAATGATACGTGGTGAGGAGAAGATCGATATAGATATATAATATTCGCAAATATCAAGCAGTGGATCATATCACACAAAGGAGGTTCTTAACATTTCCAAAATGATTCCGAAAGGATGGGAATATTTGTTCTCACGAAAAGAAAGAATCGGATACTTGCGAATATTACATTCATGTTATAACAAAATAAACAATATTTGATGGGGTCGAAAGACCCCATCAAACATATTTAAAAGAAAAGGAAGATCAACTCGGTTATTGATAATAACCGATAAATGGATCTCAATGGTTTAATATCTCATGTAGTTTCCCCTTTACATGAAATATTAATGGTTAGTGAATTTAATATTAAAAAATAAAATCCGGGGTCTGTCCACACCCCGGATTCCGAAGAGAGGGTACATGGAATTTAGTGTCCATGTCATGCACAGATCCTCAGCCTGGTTAGTCCAAGGATTAAAAAATAGTGAAGTCACATATTCGTTGGCGGGAGTACCCCGCCAACTACTAATGTGAAGAACAGAAAGAGACACATTATATATTCCCTACTAACATCGCATGTGGGAAATATATTATACGATGTAGAATACTTTCAGTCTGATCCTCTGAAAATATTATTAATATGTGACTCTCTCATTTTATTTATTTCGGATTGTTCATTGTGATCGACGCGAGTAATTCTCGTTCAACAGCAGCAGCCTCTTCATTGTATGTTGTATTAGACGGATTCGGTTGTTGCATAAAGTTTGGTAATGTGTAATCATAACCACCTGTCTGTTGTGAATTATTCTTCATAGATCTCAAGAATTCTTGTGCGTTTCTTGTCATTACCGAGTTCAGCATACCGCCATTTGCACTATCAACAAATCTAATGATATCAGCAGGACCTGTCTGTCGACCTTTCATATAATTGAAATATGCTTCACCAGCACCTTCCTTTGTCCAATCCCATAACAAGGGTTCACCATTATTTTTCTGCTTAACAGAACCAAAGCTATTACCGAATGGAATAGCCGCTGGATTATAAACAGAATTCTTATGTCTGATAACCGTTGACATAGGAGTATCATATCCAGCATTATGTGCTGCTATCATCTCATGATACATAGCATCACCAGTAATCTCATAATCAACAGATACTGGTACGCCGGACTTATGTTTGATACGTTTCTTCTTATTGTCTTCATTCTTATCACGAAGAACGATTTCTCCACTGACAACACCTTTGAGAATCTCTTTATCAGTAATCTGTGTTGCATGATTGATATACAGCTTCGGAATATTACACCATTTGAATTTAATTCTTCCAGCATTAAATTCCTTAACAGCTTCTTCATATGAGAGCCATGGATAATCCTCATGCAACGATAGATCAATAGCATCCTTGATAATATTGATTGCATTAACATAATCCTGTTGGTTATAATAACAATTCTTCAAGCCACGAAGTTTTGCATATACAGCCTCTCTGGATTTGTTCTGATACAATTGATCATCCGGAATATTATATTGATCATTCGGATTTGGTCGGACAATTGATTCTGACATCTGTTCTCTGATTTCCGCTTTCTTCTCATCGGATATCGTAAGAATTATTACATCATTTCTGGATGCCTTACGTCTATCATCCTCGATCTTTTTCTTCATGATCTCAGCATGTCTCTTCATTATCTCTGGATCGAGTTCTTCTTCATCTTCAGTACCAAACACCTCATTCTGTTTTTCCTTCCAACGAATTTCAACCTCCATCTGCATGACATCATCGATCATTGGCTGAATACCATTCATCATTTCTTCAATGATTTTATCAAGCTCTTCAACCGGATAAGTATATTTATATTCTGACATGTTTAACAACCTCCTTCATTTAAATCATATATCTATCTATGGAGATTATTATTCTTCTGAATCATTAGATTCATCAAAGTATTCTTGAATAGGAATAACATCACCAAATCTATCATCTATCTCACGAACCTTCAAACATACATTTGCGGCATCATTGACAAATGTATGCCATGTGAAAGCATTCATACATATATGACGAAACTTATCATTGTGATATGTCCTCTCATAGAATTTGGAATCCTTTGATTCGATCATTTGTTTCTGGAACTTTTCGACAGCATCTTCAGGTGAAGCAGCCAGTACTATCTTAGCTCCAAAACCATACAGATCTTCATAGTCATATTTCACTATAAAAGCTTTCATCATTCACCATCCTCTACAGGATCAATCGTTTCAATTGTATCTGTTGACTCATCAAGATCGACAATAGCTTCCTCATCCTCTTTGGGTTCGGGTTCTGTCTCAGACATATATCCTGATAACATTTCCATCATACCCATGAACTGAAATAGTTTTTGTGTCTTAGGTGACAATGCTGGTTGATTGTTGGTGATCTGTCCCTGCTCACCAACTGTGTACTTATTCAGTGTCTTTCTTCGTCTCATTATTTTTTATCCTCCTCATAATCTTCGTTTAGATTTATTTGCTGAATTGTTAACACAAATTGTGTTTTCTGATTGTGTGTTCTATTTATAGTATATAAGTATTTAACAATTATACCACGTTTATGTTCTTCTGACGAAGGTAACAGTTTCTGTTCATATGGGTATTTCTTGTTTACATAATCAACGATCTCATCTAATGATGATGATGCTTTAATTGGTCTAAATACGGATATACCTTTTCTACACATCTCTCTTATTGAGAGTACAAATTTCTTTATCATTTTTCTCTTTCCTCATGTAGTTTATTTAATATTGAATGTACGGATGATATACCTGCTGGCAGTAGACCATCTCCAATTTTTCGATTTATCAATAGATCCGTCAACGATTCGGGAGCCATCCGCTTTCGTTGTTATGGAGTCTATATTCATAAATCTCTTGATTGATAGTATTGCATCTTCTTCGGATGTATGATATGAATATGGTGATTCATATTCATTTAATTTCTCCGATAAAATACAGAACTTATCGTTTCCATCAAATTGTATAACCTTTATTATACAAAATTTACCCCCAAAGATGAAAGCATACCTATTCGGTGCATTAATCTTTTCTTCGAAGTCGTGTTTATCCGTCTCCAGTTTCACAAGCTCTACATGCCGAACAAATGCTTTCTTGAAATCGTCAGTAACAAATAAAGGTATTTCACCTTTTTCTTTGTCATAAATAGATCCGATGTACAGTGTCTTTAATTTGTTCGGTAAAGAATTTCCCATTGGTATAATCCTCCTATTGTATATTTGACATCATGATGTTTGATATACTATATTTTACTATTTTACTACATCATTCCATCATCCCCGTCTATATTATAATATTTATTTTTAAAATAGAAAAAATAAATAGGTAATGATTGTTACTACGAACCGAACCATAAGTGTCTATTGTAGATATAATCTAAATACGAAAGTTGGTGAATAAGAATATGTCAGGATTAGTCTATGATGAACAAGCATTATTGAATCAAGAAATGTATAAATATGATAAGTATCTTCATAGCCGTGTTAATAAATATACTGGTGCTGGTAGGATATTAACCATATACTACAATATCAATGATGCCAATACAACATCATCAATGGGTTTTGATACACATTATCAAATACTCGGTCCAAATTCTCCATTGAGATATGATGAGATTGATCAGTTTCCCATGTTAGGTTTCTCACCATTACAACCGGAGGACAAACAAGCATCCACTACTCAAGTCAGAGATTATGGACTTGGTGGTGAGGCATTCATTATTCCTGGAACAGTAATGCCAAAAGAAAATGATTTCTTCATCGTAAAGCATCTTAACATGAATCATTTATTCAGAGTAACTCATGTTGGTCAAGATGGTTTAAATACTGATGGATCATATAAGATTAATTACGAGCTATTCTCAACAGATCCCAAAGAACTTGCTTCATTAAAAGAACAAGTCGTTGGTCATTACATATCAACATTCCAAACAATAGGTGGTGAAGATCTCACACCGGTTATCAGTACAGAGGACTATGAACTTCGTTCTCGTCTGATAAAGATGGTAAATGATATGGTTGAGAATTACAAATCAAGATACTATGATCCAACACACAACTGTTTCTTGCTGCATTTGAATGGTAGGACATTATTTGATGCATGTGGAAATATGTTCATGGCTAAACATGGTATCATGATAAATGATGACACCAATGGCAATATAGTGCTTAACGAAAATAAGTTGAAAGATTCTAATATAGAAGGTTTGTATCAGAAGTCACCATACAAATGGATTGAAAGAGATGCTCCGTTGCGATACTTGGAATCATTCAAATATCGTATTACAAATGAAGATGAATATCCTGATTCATCATTCTATAACTATGGATGTGAAGTTGCTATCATGATACCATCACCACCATGGTGTGCTTCTCCATCATGTGAGAAATATTTCCCTGATGAAGTATTAAGTATCTTTGAGAATGAAGCTGATATAAGGGCTTGTAAATATGCAGACTGTATGTGTTGTTCTAAAGTAAAGAACTGTCCGAGACACTACAAATGTCAACGTTATGATTACATCTCTATCATACATGACTTCATTCATGGTAAACTAAAAAGCATTCATGATTTATCATTATATACGGGAGACCAGTTATTTGATAATGCTGAATCACAACAGGTTTATCTGTGGACTCCTATTATTATATACATCATAAAGCTTATATTAAAAATCAAATAAGGAAAGGAAGATTTGAATGAATACTACTAATTGTGGACATTGCGGATTTAACGTTAACGTTGATCCTTGCAAGTGTCCTATAATACCCCCGAACTATCCGTTCAATAGACCTGCTCGTGATTCGTATACATTCTGCTGTTGTGGTCCTTCTAACCCAATGAATTCCAAGAATCCTATAACAGCAGCATATCCATCGGCTGGTCCATTCATTGGTTCGGCATTCGCAATGAACAATGGTGATCCATATCTGATGGATTCTACTAACATGACATATGGTCAAGTTCTCATATACTCCGAAAGTGTATATACACGAGTATCACAGAGAACCGATGCGTCATGCATTAATCTCGCTGCGACATTCGATATGACAGACACATCACTGACAAATACTGTCAGAAATGATTTCCTCAAACAGTACATCTCAAGAAAGTACCTCGAACTTGAAGGTGTTCTTCCTATCATAAAAACATTATACAAAGTTCGTGTACACTATACGATCAGAGATGTTGATGGTGGTACAGTTAATTCAACACATGTTGATACTGATATTAAGGATTCACATTTCCACTTCACAGATATCAAGGATCGTTATGTTCAATCGATGAAAGGATTGATAATTGTAAACATTCCTGCTATCACATATCAGGGATTGTACAATATTTCAATTGATCGCGTTGAGCTTATGATGAATGTCATAAATACTAAGGAGCATCTCGTTGACGCAATGAATCCTTATTATACATTCATCGATAATAATCAGAAGATTCAGCTCAATTCTGCTAACATCGAGAATACACCTGCTGATGAGTCCATTACAATAGCATCGTGCGATGTTTATCGTGCATTTGATTATCATGCAAATGTAACAAACAGACTCAGACTCTCATTCACTGCATTCACATCAGTACCGATTGCATGTGGTGATACTATGGGTATCTGGAATGCTCTCAATGAGCCAACAGATGCTGTTATTGCACAACTCAGAAATGAGGTTACTGCACTCGAAGATCAAGTTGCTGCTCTTCAGGCTCGTGATGATACACAACAGACAGAGATCGATGAACTCAAGGGTCAAGTTACTCTCAATACAAACAATATTGCTGCGTTGACTGCGAGGGTTGCTACACTTGAAGCGGCTAATACAAATAAGGATAGAATCATCGAAGAAATACTTGGACGTCTTGAAGCACTTGAAAGAATTCCTCTCGCACTTGTTGCATATAAGGAAGGACAACAGTTCATACGTTCACAGATTACTTGGCTTGCATATGGTAATCTGTATCAAGCAACGAGAGACTTTGTTGCATCTGGATCATTCATGCAGGATGTTGGTCTTGGTTATCTCGTTCCTGTTATTAAGGAAGCTTCTCCTTATGATGCTCTTCTTGAAAGAGTTGCTGATATTGAGACAACAGCAAACGATGCATCATCTGATGCACATGAAGCTGTTGAACTCGTAACAGGTATGTCTAATGTTGTTGAAGGACATAGTTCGTCAATTGCAACATTAACGACCGATGTTTCTGGTCTTGCTGAATCGGTTGGTACTGTTTCAACATCTGTATCTGCTCACTCCGAAACACTTACAAATCATGAAACAAGAATAACAGCTCTTGAAAACAAGTAAGTTATATTACAATATATGGGGCGGGAAGCCCGCCCCATATATTTTCTCATAGAAAGGAATGATATCATGGCACATACAATAAGTATTGATGTGGTTGATAGAACTATACCCATTGGAAATAATAGAACCATCCCTGTTATAAATCAACCCAACCCATGTTATGGATATGCAGCTAATGCAAATCAAGTTCGTCAACTTATTCAATTATCCAATTATAAGATAACCGCAGCAGGTACGAATAATCCAATAACTGGAAATAATTATTATGAGTACTTCCCTGAAGAACAGCCTGGAGGCGGTGGTGGAGGTGGCGGAGTCACACCAGAGCAGGTTGAAGCAATGATAGCAAACTCCATAGATGCTTCAGTTTCAGCAACATCAAAGAATGCAATACAGAACAAAGTCATCAAGCAATATGTTGATGATAATGTTGATGGTAAGGTTGACAAGGTAACAGGTAAAGGTCTTTCGACCAATGATTATACCACGACAGAAAAAACAAAACTCGAAGATCTTGCTGATATTCAAAGTATTGGTGATGGTCTTTCACTTGATAGTGGAGAGCTCTCTGCAACGGGTGGAAGTGGTACAGAATATGCAGCAGGACAAGGCATTGCGTTTAGCCCAGTAGGATTTAATCCAGACCCTGCTTACTATTTCACTTCAAAGGTTGAATGTGAAATTAACGGCAGAATATTTACAAAATACAATGAAGAACCTGCTGTGGCTTTTGTGTTTACAAATTCGAGCGATTATACTGGTCCCATTTATTTGGGTCATACAGAAGATTCCGTTAAATTCACGCAGGACTATAATTACACCGTATCTAATCCTGATGGTTCATTTGAGTATCAAGGTTATACTTGGTATTATTCACATTTATGGTACTTTATGCCCGGTTCATACACAGATTCACTTGGAAACCTGAAAAAGTTTACTGCATATCGACCATCAGAAGCGCAAATGCTTGATATGTATAAGGCAATGATAGATTTGGCACGAGCTGTTCCAAGTGATGAAAAAGCCATATCTGCCAAATTGGGTGAAGGTTTATCTTTTGACGATAACGATGCTATTGAAGTCGATGGTTTGTCAGAGCTGATAACTAAAGTACAACAGAATGAAAACAATATTTTGTTGCTTCAACAGCAAGTCGGTTATGCCAATACAGAGTTAGAGGGGGTGCTGTAAATGCCGACACTTGAAGAAAATGTAAACCGTGTTAAGGCGGCTAAAACAGCCATTGGTAATGCTATTACAGCAAAAGGCGGTACTGTTGGAGCTAATGACGGTTTAGAGGACTTTGCTGCTGATATTGCCACAATTCCGAGTGGTGGCGGTGGTGGGGGTTCTTCATCTGATGCTGTTAATTTTTATGATTATGATGGTACAATTGTACAGTCATACTCTGCTGCTGATTTTGCTAATCTTTCAGCGATGCCAAGTAATCCGTCACATAACGGACTTACAGCACAGGGTTGGAACTGGTCTTTAAGTGATGCAAAGTCTTATGTAGCTGATTACGGTTATTTGAACATTGGTCAGATGTACATAACATCTGATGGTAAGACAAGACTGTATATCACACTTCCAGAGGGTAGAACTTCTCCTATTCTGAAATTATATCTTAATGCAAATTCAGAATTGGATATTGATTGGGGTGATAATTCAACTCATTCAACATTTACTTCAACCACAGCTGATTACAAGAGAGAAAGACATGAGTATTCTGTATCTGGTGACTACGTGATTGCTATCACTGTTGTGAGTGGAGGATTTGAATTAAAATCGTCATCATCGATGGGTTCAAGTATACTATCTAATGGAAATGATTTTCCAAGTTCTCCCGATATAGCCTACAATAATGCGATAAAGAAAGTGGAAATTGGCGATACTGTTACATCTATTGATAGTAGTGCTTTCTACGGTTGTTATTCTTTATCATCGGTAACAATTCCTGATGGCGTTACAAGTATTGAACAGAAGGCTTTCCAGAACTGTTCTTCATTATCATCAATAACAATACCTGACGGAGTTACAGAGATTGGAAATGGTGCTTTCTACGGTTGTTATTCTTTATCATCGGTAACAATTCCTGATGACGTTAGAAGTATTGGTAGTAGTGCTTTCTACGGTTGTTATTCTTTATCATTGGCAACCATTCCTGATGGAGTTACAGAGATTGGAAATGGTGCTTTCCAGAATTGTCATTCTCTATCATCGATAATTATACCTGATGACGTTAGAAGTATTGGTAGTAGTGCTTTCGGCGGTTGTAATTCTTTATCATCAATAACAATACCTGATACTGTTACAAGTATTGGAAATGGTGCTTTCTCCTCCTGTTCTTCTTTATCGTCAGTAGTAATTCCTGAAGGTGTTACGTCTATTAGAAGTCAAGCTTTCTCCTCCTGTTCTTCTTTATCGTCAGTAGTAATTCCTGAAGGTGTCACGTCTATTGGACAGTATGCTTTCCAGAATTGTTGTTCATTATCATCAATAACTATTCCTGATGGAGTTATATCTATCGGAAGTCAAGCTTTCTCCAGCTGTCATTCTTTAGTATCAATAACTATACCTGATACTGTTACATCTATCGGAAGTCAAGCTTTCTCCAGCTGTCATTCTCTATCGTCGATAACTATACCTGATGGAGTTACAATTATCGAGCAGAGTTCGTTCTCCGGTTGTTCAGCTTTATCAATAACTATACCGGATACTGTTACAGCTATTGGACAGTATGCTTTCCAGAATTGTTTTTCTCTATCGTCGATAACTATACCTGATGGAGTTACATCTATTGGTAATTATGTTTTCCAACAATGTTCTTCATTATCATCAATAACAATACCTGATACTGTTACAAGTATTGGAAATTATGCTTTCTACGGTTGTTATTCTTTATCATCGGTAACAATTCCTGATAGTGTTACATCTATCGGAGCTCAGGCTTTCTACGGTTGTGCCTATATGTCATATATCAAATTTGAATCAGCAACACCGCCAACCGTTGCAAACTCGAGCGCTTGGAGTGGTGTATCAACCTCAACAAAGATTCTCGTTCCTACTGGCACACTGGAAACTTATAAAACCGCTACGAATTATCCTAATCCGTCAACTTACACATATGAAGAATATTAAAGGGGGTATAACGCGATGATTATTGTAGAATTAGTTGATGATGAAACCAGAGAACGCAGATACTCTGATGAGAATGTTATGATTCGTCAAATCGAAACTGGCATATTATATGAAGATGCTGTCGATGTTATACCTTGCAGATATACCTATGAAGAATCAGATGTTCCGATAGAATCTGCCGATGACAATGAAAGCAAACAGCTAACGGAATAAAAGGTAATTTCATCAAGTCTGGAATGAAGAATTAGACAGTATCAGAATATATATACATAAAACAAAAAAGACAACAGCGGGGCGTAATGCCCCGCATATGTCTTCTTTTGTTTGTTGTTAGCATTCATCCCGCCAGTTATCAACTATTTCTTTTATAGGTGGATTCGGTTTATACCTTCCAGTTGAAGTGTAATCAGCAGGCATCACCAACAGATGCTTGGCTGAAAGAAACATCTGGTGTGGGTAATAAGCTTCTCCAGCTCTTTTGGTCCATTCCTCTTCAGAAGAGTGGTGGAAGAACCAACGGATATGTCTCCGCACATTGAGTCTATAGCTCGGTTTCGGAGTGATTCCTGAATACAGAATCTTTCTTCCAATATGTCGAGCTATTTCGTTCCCACAATAATTGGCACCGGCCCGTTTAACGCCGTAGTATTTATGCTTCTTTTTAATTCTTTTATTCATGTTTGTTACCTTCCAAAGTATCATAGTGAATCCCGTCGTATGTTCGATTGCGATCTACTTCTGTTCGATCCATAATCGCAAAATGAACAATTCTGAATTCTCTATTTGAATCCACGTTTACCAACGGATGCAGTACAGGGTCCTTAATATTGTTGACAAGATCCTTCCACCCTTCGATTTCAGGAATAAAGAGATCTCCGTACCATGCGTTATCTTCTTTATATATGTCCGATATAAGTCCGTGTGGTTCGGATGGAGAAATAACAACACGTCTAATATCGAATGATCCAATATCCAATGATCCGATTCTGCATCTGAAAGTACCCATCAAAATCAATTGATTGATACGTTCGTCATTAACCGCTTTCTTGATATCGTCAGGAGTCATTCTTGTACTCCACAATATTGGGAGTTTAATCTTATCTGTGCACATGGTTATTCCTCCTCTATAGAGCACATGCCTATGCATTGCGGTGTGTCATATATCACCATACCACATCTTTTGGTAAGAATATAACGTGTCTCTTTCCAATCGATGCGGTCATCCTTCCCAAGGCTTTCACCTATTGAGAGATCTTCAGCCTTGTATAGATGAATTCCTGCAAACGAAGCATATGATTCGTTTTCAATGTATTTGAACATTTCTTCAATTGAATGGAATTCCTTTTGAAGATCCATGGATTCCTTGAGACTCCCTCTATGCGGACGACATTTAATTCTCATTATCTATCACATCCTTATTGCGAGTTTATAATTTTTTACCGTGATTATTTTCATCCATTGATTTGTTTTCATAATAATCCATTGGATGGAATGATTGCTCAATTGAAGCCATCCTTATTTCCTCCAATAGACCTCCGGTGAAATCAATCATTTCAGTGTTCTTTGGTTCTTTACGATATTCACGGAACCTGCGATTTATCAGTGATCTTTTTATTTTATGATCGATATCACGACCCAACGCCTGTTCAAGTTCAAAGAAACTAAACACAATTAATCTAAAATTGAAACGCGGATTATGTTTCTTTTTGATTCTTTTGTTCATTATTATTACCTATATCCTTTCTTCTCACATTTATACTGGTAAACCTGATCTCCGATGCATTTTTAGCGAGATCGATACCGACAACGAAATCCGCCATATTACATATCTTATGTGATTCTTTAACCGTTTCTGGTGAAATGGTTTCAATTGAGAATGACTGTTGTGGGAGTTGTTTTTCACATTCCTTTGCCTCTTCGGCCAATTTCTTTAATTGTTTTATCCAACGTTTTGACCATAGCAGTTCATGATAACGTTGTTTGATTGTTGGGTTGATGAGTTTGGGTCCGAAAGCCCATTCTCCTATAAAGCCCATAAAGGGTTTATTCCAATCAATACGCACATTTTTACCCGCACATCTTCTTATGTATTTTTTCTTTTGACGTGTATTCATTATTTGATCAACCCTTCTACCTTTCTATTGTAACGTTTTATGAATTGCGCTTTTGATTCAAATGAAACATTTATGTTGTCGAAATCAAAGCCATACTTTTCAGCATACATTTTCATGGCATCTTCAGCTTTGATCTTTTTACCGAATGCTTCAGATGTCTCCATAATGAATCTGAAATCATCATAAAATCGTCTTATTTCTTCTTCACTCTTTCCTTCGTGTTCCAACACCCAGATGCACATAGCGAGAACACAAGCGGTTGCAGAATCAATTGATTCTGAGACACCCTCATAGAATGATTCGAGTCGCATTTGTTCTCGGCATTTACGACAATCATTTATTTTAGCTTTCATTATCATTTTCCTCCTCAATATACAGCTCACAAACTTTGTAAGCTTTGTCTCCTGAACACAGGATATCGATTGTATCATATCCACATTGTGAAATATCTTGAATGTCACAGTTCTCAATATAGAACAGACCATTCAGATATACGTTATCGATACGATAACGTTTCCCAAGTTGAAGATCTTTTATCAGAAAATCTCTCAACTTATCGAGGATCTTCGGATCACGATCTTTCAATCTGTATATGGTATTATTATAATTCAAGTCGTCCAGATCCATTCGGAGGAACTTATTAAACGCCAAGCGTTCAACAACATATTCCTCAGACTTCATCCATGATAATTCCATCTCGAACTTGTGAATGAAATCATCAACAACATATGTTGATTGAATCGGTAATCCTGGGTTGGTTCTAACATTGAAGAGGTTCTGAATCTCTTTCTTATCTTCAACGATTGTATCAAGTTCTTTTGCGTATTCGGAGAAGAATTGGAATTCCTCTTCTGATACTCGTTCTTTTGTCATCTCAGAATTCCAATACTTATCTTTGTCTGGAATGTTCTTCAGCTTATTCTTTTCAGGGTCAATATAGATATCATAACTGAATTGGATCTCGAAAGGTTGATCCAATTCATTCCGTCGAATCTTGACACAGAAGTGGTTATCACCCCTCATCAATGACCAACAGTATTCATGTTCAGAATATTTGAACACGAAATTTCTGATATCTCCTAAGCGTGGATCATAATCATTCTCCACATCCGCGAAGAAATCTTCTGTCTTCGAAATTATTGTATCAACAATGAATGCTGATATGTAGATATCTTCGAAGGCCATTTTCAAGTTGTCATTCATGAATCCATACATATTAATACATCCTTTCATATTCGTCGTAATAATCATCATAGATTTCATTACGATACGCTTCTTCAATTACGTCTTTAATAGAGAACCAATAATCCCGATTTTCGGGATATATAAATGATGTGCTATTATAAGTCTTTGGTATATCGAAAGGGGTATACTCGCGTTTGATCCAAAGACTGTTGTCGATGATATCATCGAACAATACTGTTTCACGTATTGAACTGTAGATATGATAATCCTCATTCTTCAGTCTCTCCACATATTTTTCAGCACGTTTGATTATGTCGTACTTATACATGATAGAGATCTTACTGACGGCGAGATGACTATGATGATCCCTTACAGCCCACCAAAATTTCTTACATAGTAGGAATGCGCTGAAATCATAACAACTATGATGAAACTCATCATAATCATCATGTTCAATACCATGAATCATTGCCGATAGAATCCGAAGTCTGATTCTTTCAGCCATATAGATATTGGTTGACTCACAGATCTTTTTATCACCATAAGACCACTTCATTGTCTGAACGACTGTGCCTAAACGTTCAGTCGCACATTTCAATACCTCATCATCTGCCGTCATATGGTATTTCGGAGAGTATGTTTTATTTTTCATATATTTGTCATCCTTTCTGATACCATAAAGATTTTGTTTATTTGGTATCAAATTAATAATATCTATATTATTTTTTATTATAATAGATGGGGCATTAAGCCCCATCATTATTCATTTCTATTTGATTATTATTATTTATTTCGGTAAATTCAACATCAATAATTTCGGTTGATGAATCCGTGAGTAATTTTGTTTTGCTATCAACAGGTGTTTCGAGATGGATTTTAAACAAATCTCTTCTTGTATCAATATCAAAATTAGATTCTAATAATTTCATATTATCACCATCCTGAATCCAAACTTCACGTATTTGTGCAATTTCATCAGCACGTGTATTTTTCAATCTATTAAAACCATCAACCTTCCAAACGAGATTAATCAGTATCTCTATTCTGGGATTTTTAATTTTATTTTCATTTTCTTCATCAGTCGCTATAATAATAAAATCATTATAAAAATCTATATATAGAATATTTGGTTGCTTATCATTTATTCTTATTTTTAAATCATAATCAAATCGTGCAGTCTGTTCCCAAAATATTTTGTATAACAACTCGTCATCAACTTTCATCAATATCATATTATAGGCAGCATAGATAATTTCCTTAGCAAACATAAACATTCACCTTCTGCGTCAAATTTATGGTGTATGTTATTCTGAAACCGCACAGTAAATCTTGGTAGAAAGGAGAGATAGCATGCCTAATAACGATTCACATCAGCATGTTGTTAAGACAACGTCACAGTGGAATGACCGTGCTGTGGAATATTGGGTTGTCCCTCGTGGATGTTTATGTATTGAACTAACGCCTGAAGGGAAAACAAAACTTAAGGTTGGTGAAGGTAATAAATTCTATCATCAACTCCCATATGTATGTGAAGGATCCGACTTAAGTAATTACTATACGAAGGAAGAAATCGACAATATAATTGATAATATTAATCGAATGGCGATTATGTCCACAGATGAATATGATTCAAAGAACGATCTTCCGTTGGATGGAAATAAACTTGGTGATGTTAGATTTGTAAAAAGTGATGCACCATCTATATCAACTGAACCTGATATATATCTTTGGAATGGTACGAAATGGATATTTGTCGGAACTGATATAAGCAGTATTGATCTGGATGATTTCGTTAAAAAAGAAGAATTCGAAGTCGTCAAAGATAAAGTTGATATCATGTATCCGAAGATGCATGAGCATGATAATAAAGACGTACTGGATCAAACAACAGCACCATTTACTATTCCTGAAAAAGAAAAGCTTGCTGGATTACACAATTATGATGATACCGAGATTCGTGAATTAATTCATGAGACTGGTCATACACATCCAAACAAAGCATTACTCGATACAATAACATCATCATCATTATGGAATGAAGCAGATCGTATAAAGTTTAATGATCTTCATAATTATGATGATACTGAAGTTATTGTCAGAATAGAAACACTTGAAGAAAAATCCCACACTCATTCAAACAAAAATATTCTTGATCAAACAACAGCACCTTTTCAAGTAGCTGATAAAGAGAAACTGGATTCTCTGCAGAATTATGATGTCTTTAGAGGTACTGATGGCGTTTATCCGGGTGGTAAAGGTCTTGTGCCAGCACCAACAATAGAAGACTCTGGTAAATTTCTTTCATCATCGGGAGAGTGGTTACATGTAACGGTTGTTGCTAATGATTTTGTTGGTGCAACCGAAAATACTGATGGTGAACATGGTCTTGTGCCCGCACCATTAGCTGGTCAGGAATCCTATTATCTTCGCGGCGATGGTACATGGGCTGTGGTTGAAAGTAACATCGGATATAAAGCCGGTGCCGGCATAAGCATTACAGATGTAGGGCCAATTAATACTGACTATTATTTTGATACTCAGGTTTCATGTCACTTATCCGGAAATCGGCTTGCAAAGACATTCATAAAATACAATACAGAACCAGCATTTGGTGCAATTGTGTCAGTTTATGTAAATGAATCATTTACAGGTCCCGTGTTTGTTGGACGAACACCAGATAGTGTCAAGTATACCAGTAATACAGGAAATCCACAAGGAACTGTGGTTTATCGTGATGAAACATGGTATTACTCAACATTCGATGGATGGGTTGATGGAGAGCGTGTTGACACATTAAACAACATGCAAAAAATTGAAGGATTGTTCAATGTTCCAGCCCAAACAGAAGACATGGTTTTTGCGATTCTTGATGCTGCATATGGTTCACCAACTGTTACAGAAAAGGAAATCAGTGTCGTTCCGGCAACAACTGAAACAATTGGTGGTGTTATTGTTGGTACTGGTCTCGAAATAGATGAAGAAGGAGTTCTATCTGCTTCTGGTAGTAAAACATATGTTGCTGGTGATGGTATCGTGATAACTGACAACGCTTCATTTGAATTGAGTGAAGATACTGTCAGAAACACAGAATACTTTTTTGATACACGGGTAACTTCAAATGTTTTAGGAAGAACCTTTACAAAGTACAATGCAGAACCCGCACTTGGAGCTGTTGTGTATTTTTCATCTGGTTATACACAACCATATTTCGTGGGTCTTACTGCAGATTCTGTAAAATACGGAACCGATTGGGATTCACAAATATTACCGAATCCAGACCATCCGACGTTTGAATACAAAGGCGTGACATGGTATTATTCTGGTGGCCAGTATGCTATGCGTGGTGATGGAACTGATACTTCAGGACATATACAGAAAATACCAGGGAGCTATCCTGCTTCGACAGAGGCAGACTTGCAGAATATTGCAAGAGCTATTATTGATGCAGCTGGTATCATTACGGATCCGACAAAAATAATTTCTGCTAAACTTGGATCAGGTTTATCCTTTGATTCAAATGATGCAATTCAAAACGAAGGATTGTTGTCTGTTACTCAAGATTCTGATGACGGAAATCATCTTACATTCGAAACCGTAAATGGAGATATTGATATCACTATTCCGGGTGGAGAACCATTACAATATGTGCGTGTATCAACAAATGACTCTTTTGTATTATTACACACAAAACCGGCTGACTGGGATGATACATGGTATAAATATTATATGTTATCATATGATGAGTTGGTAGATGAACCTCCCGACTGGGATCCAACACGACATTACAAGTATGAAAATGACAACTATGTCCTTGGTTCTCCTGGTGACACATTTGTAAGTACAACATGGTATGATAAACATTATAATGGATTAGATCCAAATACACCAGTTATATTTGATTCAGATGTATATTACACAAGCACATTGAATCTAATTCAAGATGGTGAACTGATTGACACAGCGTTTGAAAAGGTCAATGAAGCAATAGAACATATCGAACGATTAGAACAAAATGTTCAATTCTTACATGATAACAAAGTTGATGTTCGCACAACTCCTGATCCAGAACGTGTTGAATTTTATTATTCATAAATGAAAGGTAGGTTATAAATATGCCAAATGGATTAATATCACAAGTTACGTTACCCAACGGAACGACGTATGACATAAAAGACGGTTGGTCGAGAGAACAGATAGCCGCTATATATGAACTCATTGAAGGTGGTGTAAACTTCATCGGTGTTGTTGCCGATCCACCAGCCCATCAAATCACTGATGGTGATACAACAAACCCAATCACTGTTAAGGATGGGGATGGATCATCAACAAAGAGTGTTACTGCAACATCAGGTGACATAACAATTCAAGGAACAAAGGAATTTATTTTTGATGGTTCAGCATGGCGTGAATTTGGTGATGTCACAGGTCTTGGTGATCTCGCATTTGCTGACACTGCTTCTGGTCCGTTTACACCTGCTGGTACTGTATCAAAGCCGACATTCACAGGATCACAATCAAATGTTAATATCTCAGCAACAGATAACACTTCCGGAAACTATCAACCGAAAGGTACTGTGTCAAAGCCAACATTCACAGGTACTAAGGTTAAAATATCTGGTACAGTTACACCCTCTGGTTCTGTTTCAGGTTCATTCACAGGCACGGGTGTTAGACTCGTTACAGGTAATATTTCAGTACCAACATCTGCATCAACAACAACAAAAAGTACTGAAAATAAAACTGCAACTGTATCAGCAGCGGCATCTGGTGCCACAACTTATACACCGGGAGGAACTGTTTCTGGTACAGCTGTTGAAATGAATACTACATCAGTCAATAGTATCACTGCAGTTGGAACATTACCGTCATGGTCTGCAACAGTTCCTGCTGGTACTGAAAATCTAACGTTCTCATGGAATACTGGAACACTTCCAACAAAAGGTGCAGCACAGACTGTTGCAACAACTGTTAAAAGTGTTACAGATCCAACATTTACTGGTACGGGTGTTCATTTGGTTACTGGCGATATTGCGGTACCAAAGGAATATACCACAACATTTACCAATACAAATAAAACCGCCACTGTATCAGCAGCAGCTTCTGGAGAAGCAACATACACACCCTCTGGTTCTGTTAGTGGAACATTTACGGGTGATTCAAATACAGTCGCAATCACTGTTACCACTGATGCTAATGGAAACTACACCCCTGCTGGTACTGTATCTCAGCCGACATTCTCAGGTACCAAAGTTCAACTTTCTGGTACAACTACTGCATCCGGTTCTGTATCTCAGCCGACATTCACTGGTACACAAGGAACTGTTACTGTTACACCGGATACTCCTTAATATTAACATTATAACATTAACACAAAAAGTATTGAATTATGTGGGGCATTATGCCCCACATATTCTTTACTATTCTTTATGTGTAAAACGTTCATGTAAGCTTTCCTATAATATAAGAGAGGAGTTTTAACAATGGCAAATTATGTTTCACACGTAACGTTACCAAATGGCACATCGTATGATGTTAGAGAATTATTTCCTCATGTTGGTAATTGTACTGATGCTGCTGCGACCGCTGCTAAAACGGTCACAATAGGAAATTTTAAATTATATACCGGCGCGTGGGTTGTTGTTAAGTTTTCTAATACCAATTCCGCTGCGGTTGCATCGTTAACATTAAACGTTGATAGTACTGGTGCTAAACCAATTAAATACAGAAATGCAAATCTTAGTAGTGCTGGTCTATTGATTGCAAATAGATACACTTATTTCATATATGATGGAACAAACTATCAAATCGTCGGAGATTTTGATACCGATACAAAGAATACAACCGGTTCAACTGACACATCATCAAAAATATTTTTGATAGGAGCAACCACTCAAGCTGCAAATCCACAAACATATTCGGATAACGAAGTATATACAACGAGTGGTGTTCTTACAACAAAGAAAGTTCAGGTTGGTGGTGGACATTGTACAATGGAGTATAACTCAACAACGGAGACACTGGACTTTGTATTCACATAATAAATGTAATAGAGGTGAGATTGAATGAGTCTTCAGATATGGTTACCACTTACAAAAAATTCGTTAAATTATGGATGTCATTCGAGTAATGTAACCGAAACTGGTGTCACTTTAAATACCAACGGTAAGATTGGTGGTTGTTATTCTTTTGCGAATTCAGCATATCTTATGGGTACGCATAGTCTTATAACCAATACTACAAATGAATGGTCTTTTACATGTTGGATGAAATTAAATGCAACAACCGTTGGTCAAACATTGTTTTCTTGCAGAACATCTGCTTCTGAACGTGGTATCACAGTATTTTATTATGGAAGTCAATGGTTGATTGATGATGGTGTGAGATGGCAATTTACCCCGAAAACGACAATATCTACAAACAGATGGTACCATATTTGCGTCGTTCGAAAGAAAGGTGTTGGAAAATACTTATATGTTGATGGGGTTCTTGATAGTTCAACAACAACGACAGGAACACCTACAATTGTGAATACTTCGAAATATGCGATAGGAGTTTGTCAAAACTCTGCATCAACAGTTAGTGGTAATCCATTAAATGGGTATTTAAATGATGTCCGTTTTTATGATCATGCATTATCTGTTGCAGAAATAAAAGAACTCGCTAAGGGATTAGTTTGTCACTATAAATTGGATGATGTTCAATCATCAGATAATCTTATTATAAATGGCTTTGGTGAACTTGGTTCTGAAAACTGGACAAATACTACAAATATTTCAACTACCCAAATACCTTCGGGACATCCGGAAATAAAATCAAGTTTTTATGGTGGTAATTCAATAAAGGAATATATACCGATATCTCAAAACCATACATATACAATCAGTGGTTATGTAAAAGCGATGTCTGGTCAATCTGGTAATAAATACCCTTCAATATTCCCGTATGATATTGATAAGAAATTTATAGATAATTATAAATCTCAAGCTGGCTTTAATACAGCAACAGCAACAA
>Ga0326512_10000041_pt1 | contig 106759 bp, 197 predicted proteins | sample 1_2617_0518_D_FD_203652 | JGI IMG/M metagenome (GOLD analysis project Ga0326512, IMG submission 203652) | Bovine rumen microbial communities from UC Davis, California, United States - 1_2617_0518 | ecosystem: Host-associated > Mammals > Digestive system > Stomach > Rumen | place: USA...
CCCTGGAGTGTTGTCGACTGTTCACTGACCGTTACATTGAACGTGGCTGTCTTGCCACCATAAGAAACCGTAATCGTACTTGTTCCCTTTGTCAGAGTACCGCTTAATGTGTAATTCGTTACAGTCTGCGTTGTGCTATCAGAATATCTTGCCATAACTGTTAAATAAGGCTTCAAATCATTCAGTGTGTTATCAGTATAGATAGCAGTAGAACCCTGATTAAACGAGGCAGAAATACTCTGAAGCACTACCTGTGCTTCTGTAACATTCACAGTAAATGTTGCTGTCTTATTATTATATGTCACAGTAATCGTATTAGTTCCAACATTCAGACTTCCACTTAAAGCATAATTCGTAATGGTATTAGTTGACCCATCGCTATAAGAAGCACGAACCGTCAGATAAGGTCTGAGATCATCAAGAACATTATCTGTGGTGATACTTGCAGAAGAACTGAATGTGGCAGAAATGGATTCAAGCGTTTTCACCTGATGTGTTACAGTAACATTAAAAGTGGTAGTCTTCTTGTTATAGGCAACTGTAATCGTGCTAGTCCCCGCTACAAGTTTCCCGCTGAGAGTATAGTTATTTACTTCCTTCGTGCTTCCGTCATCATAAGTGGCTGTAACAGTCAAATACTGCTTAAGGGCGTACAATTCATCTGTATCATATATAACAGCAGATCCTTGCGTGAATACGGCACTAATGCTACTGAGAGACCGTTTCTTATTCAAGGCAGTTTCAAGCGCATCATAATAAGTTTGTCCGTCAGCCCCTATCCATGCTACCTGCTCAAAGCAAGCAAGTAAGGCAGTTTTGACTTCCTCCGTCAGACCGCATTCCAACTCCTCAATTACTCTCGCTGTCTCAATGATTTCAGCTTCTGTCTGCTTTAAATCTTCCTTTAAATCAGTTACGTCAGATTCGACCGCAGATAAACCGTCCTTTACGGTCGCTACATCACCTTCAATTCCTTTTACTCCATTCTCTATATTATTCATTTTATCGGCGGTGATAATGTCACCGTCCTACCAATTTGTTTTAGTATATTCAGTACTCATCATTCACCTCCAAAAACTTCTGTAATTACAGTTTGAACTTGGGCGTTAGTAGATATGTCGGAATCCTCAAGATATCCATCAAGGCTTACCTAAGTATCACCAATCATCTCAAACGACCGTCCATTGTAAATAAACTCATAATAAATATTATTTCCAGATACCGACGAAGAACCAACCGTAGCACTCCCTATCAACGATGCAGGTTTCGGCACAAGGTATATAACTCCTGGAGCACCTTCGAGTGTAGGGATATATGTCTGTGCATCATATTCGTTTGCAGTGCATACGTGGTAATCAATGCCAACAATATCTGCGAGAGCAGTAGTTATAGCATCATCCACATACTATTCATCCGCATAAGATGCGTCGTTTGTAAACGCCGAGACATTGGTAGGTACAGTAGGAATCGTCGGTTTATTTGACAAATCGTTATATGAACCACTTGTAGCTACAGTAGCAAGATCAGCGATATTTGCTTTACCACTAATATCCTAATGTTGAGTAAGATAACCAACATCATTATTAAATGCCGAGACATTGGTAGGTTTATTTATAATCTACGCATCACCAGAAACAGCATTCCAATCGGCATTAACATTGACTTCTGCACCAGATGCAATTCCAGATAACTTGCTTTTTTCAGCATTGGTATAATTATTATCAGTATGTACATACGAAGAATCTGATACGAAATTGCTATCATTAATCAAATCGCTGGTCTTCGACGGAATTGTAGGTTTGTTAGTCAAATCATTATAATTTCCACTCGTAGCTACAGTCGAAAGTTCTGATTTATCCACCTTGCCACTAATATCTTGGTGCTACGTTAAATAACCCACATCATTTGTAAACGCCGATACGTTCGTCGGAATTACAATATCATCAATTAAACCCTTTAATATTTTACCTTGCTTTGCGGATAAGGGTTTATTGGTGGCAGAAGAAGTAAGGTTGTCCACAATATCTGCCACTGAAACTTTTCCAGTAGTAATTCCATCTATTAAACTCTTGTTATTCTTAATATACGCCACGATTTCCGACATCTAATCAAGAGTAGTATCATCAGAATCCGCCAAAGCATTAAGTTTTTCGGTTAGCCCAGCAACTGCGTCTTGTATATTAGACACATCTTGGGCAATAGCATCAGTCCTCCCTAACGTTGTCTGAACATCAGATGAAAGGTCTGTACTAGGAATTCCGCCATTTGGCTTAATATAGTGACCGCTATCATCTGTAAGGTCTGATACCTTTGTAGGAATTTTTGTATCCGCCGATAATGCACCAACCTCAGATGCCGTGTACACAGGTTTCTGAGCCTATTTCGCCCATGAAGGAACGGTAGGGTCGGATTCCTCGGTCAAGTATCCAAGGTCGTTATTAAGGTCAGAAACAGCCGTAGGAACGGTGATATTTATACCCTTATTTGTAACGGTCTATTTAGTGCCATTCACCGATACAGATTCAACCACATTTTCTTGTGCGTTATTTTCTATACTGTTTAATTTAGCTTTATCTGTAGCCGACATTAATCCGGCAGTAGTAGTAGTGGCATTATTATACGTCGTATCTTTCTAATCAAATGTGAACGTAGTACCATCAGCCCGTGTCACTGTAAATGTAGTATTATTGCGAGAGATATTAGACACGGTTTCATTTTTTCTCGCAAAAAGCGTCTTAATCCTTCGCCAGAGGATCGAAACGCCATTTAAATCTAAAAATTTCATTTCTCTCCTCCTTATGTAAGTACAGATTCAATCTCCGCCGATGAGAGAGCAGTGAGTCCAAAATCTTCGAAAGTTTTATTACCTTTTAATTCTACGCCCTCAATTTGCGGCAAATTGCTCAACAGTTCATAATCTATATTTTGTAAATCTATTAAATCACGCCAATCATCTTCGTCGATATATTTCCACTACAACATAGTATTATTAATTCGTAATTCTACTGGAATACCTCGGAGAGTTGCGTTTGATAACTTACCATTTATATCCAAAGTACTAGAAAGAGTTCCAGTTATTTCTTCGGATGGCTATACAGAGCCGTTATAACCGTTGGTTAGTGAGATGGTACCGCTAAGATTTTCTAAATTATTTACTAAACCATGTAAATATCTATCGGTTTCAGACATATGTCAATCACCTCACATTCGTTACTTGATGTGTTATTTTGAATTTGCATGGCCCCACAACAGTGTCTCTAAATCCATTGTTAAGCGTGACCTCAATGTCATACCAATAATCACCAACTTCAATATCGGTGTCCTCCGGGTCAAGCCTTAATTCTAATGTTTCTGGCGAAATACGCTTTTGTAAAATAGGAGTTTCAGAATCATCTGTACTCCCTTTTAATGAGAAAATGATTACATCGCCAGAATCTGGCACATATTCATTTCCATCGGAGTCGGATAAACTTAACTAGGTCCATAATGAGTCGCCCTTAGTTACCGAAATTATATTTTTCTTAATCCAACTTGACATAATCCACCTCCTTTATAAAAATAGAAGGTCGTAATCTCAGCTGCTGACCACGACCTCAATCATCAATAACTTTCCATGTTGGCATTTCTTTTTCAACGACACTGTGAACAAAGCTATTTTCACTATACTATGAATAAGCTTTTATTAAGTCTTCCATTGACTCTTTATCTCGGCTTGTCCATTCGCCTCGTTCATGCCAATATCTATATCCTTCGGCGATACGATCTTTTAATCTCGCCGCTTCGTTCAAATCATTCTTATTTTGTAATACTGTTACCTAGTTAGAAACTCCTTGAATCGACTCTTGCAACGTATTCATTCCGGCAAGTATTTTATCAATATTTTCATCAGTCTTTGCCGCATGATTTCTTAACACCTTTATATCTGCATCCTATTTTTCTTCAGCCATCTAACGCTTTGACTTGATGCCTAATCGTTCAATAATCCAATCAAATTTCTAAATTAAAAACACAGCAACAATTATCAATGCTGCTATAAACAAAAAACCTTCTCGAAAATCAAATTCCAATAACTACTGTATTTCGCTCATGATAACCAACTCCTTTCAAAATTAAATTAATAGCATCACTCCTTTTAATCCTGAACCTAATTCAAATTCTTAGCCGTACTCATAAATATCGGTTTATGAGGCCGAAAATATGTCGCACGGCTAAGTTTATGAAAACAATTATATAAATTAAACCCCGATAACATATCGAAGAACAAAACTAGTATTATTCCAACTTATACCATGCGAAGTGCCACTAGTTGAAGCGTTATTAGCAAATCCTCGTATTTTGTCATTATCAATATAGACATATTTTGCTGCAACTGGATTAAAAATCGCTCCAGCCATTATACATGTTACACCAGCACCTGGATGAACAGCAACAAGCCATTTAGGAATAAAATCAAAATGCCATTGATAATTTTGTGCAGTAGAAGTTGATGGTGTATAACCAGACCATACTAATACAATACCATTTGCCTATGCTGACACAAGTTCACTTAAATCGGCTTTTTGACTATCCGACATATAATTTTTACCTTGCCATAAAATTTTTTGATTTCCTATAAATTTAGTAGCTTTAACATTACCGAACATATCAACTGTCATAGCATTGTTACGATTAAACTAAGCACTGCCATTCCCAACGCTAAATAAAACATTAGTTTCTGGAATATTAAATGCGCCAATCGCAAGACCCGCAGCTGGTGCAACAGTACCCAACCCAAGTGCTGTAGATAATCTATCACTTGCGCAGCAACTATTAACAGACATCGCCCCTTCACCATATGATCCAGCTGGATCAACACGGACATACAAATCACTATTAATTGTAGGTATACTTTTATTACGTGAATAACATACAAAAGTAATATTTGATGAACCACTACCAGAAGTAACTTCAATGCTTTCAAAAATGTAATTATTATCCGTGGTTACTAATATAGAAGCCTAATATAAACACATTTCGAAATAATCTGCATCCTCAGTAATATTACATGTTATTTCATCAGTATCAGAATCATGGCTAACAATTCTTATTTTAAATATCTAACTAATCTCACAATCCTAATTACCAAATGCAATAGATGATTCACAACATGCGTTGGCTTTATAACCATAAGCAAATGTATTGTTATTTTGCGTAGTGCTCATAAAACCACCAGCAAAACTATAATTCCCATAAGCTTTTGACTAATTGCCAGATGATATACTTGCGGTCCCAGATGATAAATTTTTCCAACCAACAGATGTTGAATATGCACCAAGAGCCATACATTCATGCCCCTATGCAAAAGACATATTTCCAGCAGCATTACTTAATGAATACGCATTTTTACCAATTATACAATATGGTGCTGACATACTACTGCTCTTTGTATATATATAACATACAGATTCATCCATCTCGTAATCTTCAATATCAGCAATCCATAATTTATCATCATTTATAATCCAATCATGATACCACCAACAATCTGCAGCCACTAAGTATTCGTCACTACCATCTTCAATTAATGGTAAACTATGACCTACTTCAATTACAGTTCTATCAACAGGTACTGTGGTTACATAATAATAATCTTTCTCATTAACAGTTATAGTTTCTGGGTCAGAAGCAAGATAATAATCAGTAGATAATTGCGATGTTGAACCACTACGAGTATCAACGCCAACGTAAAAAGCGGTTTTACCTCCATCATTAAATTTAAAACCTTTGTCGTTAATTGATACACCTCTTGCACTCATATTTCCAATTACTGACGTTTCTCCAAATGTAGCCAACTTGGTAGAATTTGCACCAGTAGCAGCACCAGAACAAACATCGAACGAATCGCTATCAATCTCAACGTGAGTTGTATCTGCTGCTAATTTACCAAGAATTATAGATGACCCATAATTTGCTATCTGAGTACTTGTCCCATCAATATCTTTGTATATGCTGACTCCGTCGCCGGTGATTTGAAGATAATTTGTTGGACTAGTAGTATAACTAACTTTAATACCAGTGTCATTGATAGTAGTTATAAATTTTGAAGTGTCAAGCTCTTTTTTCATTTTCCAAAAACTTCCACTTCTAACAAATTTAACAACACTTTCAGTAGACCATCCATAACCATTAGCAGTAGTGGGTGTGGTATTATATCCAGCATATATCCTCCATCCACCAATTGGTGTTGACTATGTTCCATCTATTTTCAATACTGGGGAAGTAGCAGTATTATTATTTGACATATATATTTCAAGGACAGTGCCATTGCATATAACGCATCCAGGTATAGTAACAACTTTCACGCCTGCCCCAGAAGCAACACTACAACTAGCCATATATGTTCTAGGATGATCAACTAATACAAAAGCACCAGAACTAACTATGTTAGTATCGTATCGAAATGTAATCGAAGAATCATTAACCCACCAAATTTGATTACTAATACTAGTTATAGCATTATCAATATATATTGGCTTTGCACCTTTTTGATTTACATTCAGATAAACGGCAGTTTGATATACAGTATTTGGTTTAGTAAAATGTATTGTAATCATTTTACCATTAATTAGCTCAAATCCATCACAAGTTACAACTTTTGTATCATCAGTATAAGCAGTATCACACGTTCCATAAACTGCATTAATTTTATCTAATTCAGTTGTAAGATTTGTAACCTAACTTTGCCCTATCGTTAATGTAGACGCATCAATTTCATTCGCTGTTAATTGTTCAGAAATATTTGCTTTTTTAATTTGTAATGTACCATTAGTAATTGAACAACCACCAATAGTGCCAGATGTTGCAGTAATCTTACCAGATACATCTACTCCTAATGCCGTGATTTTACCACTAGTAATGTTGACATACTATGTACCGCTTGCATAGTTTCGAATGCCATCAGTACCAAGGTATAACCCAACACCAGTCGATGTCATTGAATTTGTAGTATTATATAAACTTGATGTACCAATACTCCATCCGCCGATTTTGCCAGATGAAGAGTATAATGCACCAGAAGTATCAACACCAAATAGATTTTTAACTGTGAATACCCATGTTTTCTAAGCAGTACCAGAACCACCGATATTAACAGATGCAGTTTTCCCAGCTGGAGCAAGTACAATAGATGAACTGCTCGGCGTATTACCCGAATAATACATGCTTGATTTGCCGATAGTCCAATTACCGATAAGACCGCCATTAGCTTCTACTATACCTTTATAAAAACCATTATCCGTATAAATTCCCCAACCCTAGATAGTTGATCCAGATGGCATATTACCAAGCCCAGTTAATAATCCTAACCTTGCATTTGGGGACGTGGAACTTCCACCAAAAATATCTATATATGACTTCTGGTTATCAGTTCCATAAGCCTTAATATAAATGCCAATTGGATATAAATTACCACCGTTATTAATTTGATACATCATTACTGCAACATCTGAAAATGTTAATGTACCAGTTTTAAAATAAGTACTCGCATTATTGTAACTAACTTTAATCTATAACTTCTTCGCACCATTAGTGCCGCTGTTCATCTGAGCAGTCAACTCACCTGGAGCAGATGAGAATATTATTTCTTCTGTATGCCCAGTTGTATTTGCTGTTAAAGTACCTGAAAACATAATTTTGCTTCCACTATACCAAGTGGCTCCAGCATATTCACTGCTTGTAATTGCATTATTGTCTTGAAGCACCAGATATACATATGATGTATCAGCATTAGAACATGAAATAGTAGTTGAATTTAGTGCCTAGAATGTCGGTGACACATATAATTGACCGCCAACGGCTTTTACGATGTTTTTGATAAAATCATTGGCTTGTAAAACCCCACCAACTGTGAGATCACCAGTAATGGCTGCATTATTAATTGTTGCTGTTGATGCTGCAAGATTTGAAATAGTAGTAGTAGTACCATCAAATGTCGCCGGAGTATGAACTGTGAAAGAACCTTTTGACGGGTCGGAATTATACACCACATTAAAATTTGAACCACCATCGCCGACCTACAAAGACTTATCAGTCCTAACTACAGAACTACCAAAATATACGCCACCAGTAAAAATACTTGTATCATTAATACGAAGCCAATTATCAACACCGCCTCTAATCGATAAAATATTTTTTAAATATAAATTACCAGTTGTTGATTTTAAATTTCCGCCAGCAGTAATGTCTCCACTGGCAGAAATCGATTCAAACGATGCGGTGCCGCCAATCTGCACATCTTGAAAATATGTTTTCCCTAAAAATCTACTTGCACCATTTACTATTAAATTCTTAAGTATAGCCAATCAATTCGCCCCCTTTCAAATAAAGAAAAGAGGCCATTATTTGACCTCTTTGTCATCAATAACATTTGTAGTTGTATCCATAAATGATAACATCGTCACATCATCAAAATTAATATTGGAATCATCTGGTAAACTATCAATAAAAGCGTCAAAATCCACAGTGGAAATTTCAACCTCATTATTTTCATAAGCGATTTCATTTAATTTATCATTAAGTTCATTAACAACTTTACGATAATCATCCATATATTCATCTTTAATTTTTCTCATCGGTTCAGTGATTTCGTTGCCGTCTTCATCCTTCATTGGATTGCCATTTTCGTCAATTTGTGGCTGCATAAATTCCTCAGATTTTTCTTCATTAAACCATTCTGTTTGTAACTCTTGTATACGCTCATTGCGAAAAGTCTCATAACTCTCTGCAATTGGGCGAAGTTTATCCATGTTCTTTTTTAGATTCCACCTAAATTTAAGCGGAAGTTCATCAACCTTTTCTTTAGACATATTATTTACATAAGCTACAATGTTTAATACTTCAATATTCTTAAAATTTTTCTTCATAATAATTATCTCCTTTTTATCCATAATTTAATTTATATTGTTTAGTTTGCTTTTTTAATATTCTATAAATTCCGGCGTCGTTATATAATTTTCATGAACGCCCATAAGTGTATTCTATTCAGAAAATCCATGAGATGTCGGCACAACACCATAATCGTTAACATTCGGTATCCATGGGGTGGGAATAGAACCAAGTTCGAGTTTAGCATATTTATATGTTGCTTTTATCCCGCTAGTGCCACCAGCATTACCTGCATAAACAATCAAAGAAGTGTTAACTGCTGTAAACGTCCAACTATCTCTCGTAATACCATCTGCTATAAAATCTCGTGTTATAGGGCGATCAGTAGACGATTCTGAAGAATTATAATTAAAAATTGTGCATTTTTTGTAATCTGTACCATCTAACTCAACAACCGCAGAAAATGTATAAGTTTCTCCGATAGTCAATCCAGTTACAATTGTTAAATAATTATATTGTGCCTCGCTTGGGCCAAAAATTCTTTCCGTCGAATTTATTATCAAATTCTCCCCAACTTCAATCCCACTCGCCGCCACGATTCCACTCTTAGTAAAACTTACACTCATATATCACCATCAACTTTCTACAAATTCGCCTTGTGTGAGGAGAGTGCCGTTATTAGAGAGTGTTTCTGGGGTGTGATAGAGTTCGAGGATGTCGGAGGCGGAGAGGGCAGTGGCGTAGATACGGAAATCTGAATAGTCATTATTGTTTTTTCTCCAAACTCCACCAGCTCTTGAAAGTCCAATAATAATACTTGAAAATGACCCTAATGTGACTGATGATGAAAAATTATTTGTGTCTACAAGAATACCATCTTTATATGCTATTGCATTTTCCCCATCAAAAGTAAAAGCATAATGATGCCACTCATCTGAATTTAACACTATAGATAATCTAAGATGCGTATTTCCATCAGAGCTGTTTACTATGACACCTGAATCATAATGATTCATTGCACTTGTCGTATAATCAATCCCAGTGGCATCTCCAACCTAAGTGGTTGTACAAAAAGCACCATGGCCAGTATTTCCGCCATACCCAGAATTCCTTGCGTAACACCAAAAAGCAATCGTTAACTGATTTGGGGTAATAAGTTCACAATCTCCACGAATATATGTTGTCCCCTACCTATTATTTTGTGTTGAATTTGCGCTATGTGGATTGCACGCCAAAATATATCGTGGCGAATTAGTTTCCCATTCAATTGATCCTTCGGAACCATAAGCAGTAGCAGTAGTCCCAACCTCAAGTTTTGCGGTATTTAATTCGTTATTTAATGACCTGATAGAGAATCTAACGTATTTTTCATTTGTAGCAGTTGTAAATGTGGGATTTTGATTAGCAATAATCAATACTGTTCGCGTCAATGTTTTGCTTGCATCATATAATGCGAAATATGTTCCCGATCCACCAACAGAAATTGAACTTGCTATATAAGATGTATCTGGTTTTACTTTAATATAATTAGTGTAGTTCCAACCAGATGTTGCAGTAATTCCTCCAGAACTATTTATATATCCACCAACATTTACACTATTTTTATCAATTAAATTTTTACCTAACACGAACAATTCTCCATTATTCTGAAAACCGCTTGTATCATAGATAATGTCTTCATCTAAACCTATAGCAGAATATATAGGGTCGGCGGGGTTGGGAACCCAAGGGGTAGGATGAGAGCCACGTTCGAGTTTTACTGATTTAATATACCACGTTTCTCCAATTTTACTTCCACTTGTTATTATATATAATGAAACCTAAATAGCACTTGATACAGAGAAAGTTTTAGTATATTTATAATACCCATTACCAATACTTTCACGCTAATAACCACCAGTAGATACATTCGCAATATAAAAAGGATATGATATATAATCTTTATTCCCATTTTCGACTTTGGCTATTACAGTTGCAATATATTCTCCAGACTACAATGATGATAAACTTTCTGTGTATCTTATACCAGGAGTTGAATCGCTTTGATTTATAACGGCTTTTAATTCTCCATTTTCCACAGAACATACAACATTCTAATTATTAACCCAATAATCTGTGGTTTGAAACAATGAAGAATTTTTAATCAAATTCTCCTACCCTGGCATTGCTAATGGATAATGTAGCACCAATCCTTTAGATATTTCTTTTACCTCACGAGGTGAAAGACAGTGATCGTAAATACGAACATCGTTTAAATAAACACTATTTGAAGTGCCAATTCTTAATCTTCCAATAACATCAGCAGTAATAGATTCTGTAGAAACTTGTTTTTGTATACCATCATAATAGCCAATACTTTCTCCGTTATTGATTGTAAATGCATAATGATGCCACTCACTTGTTGCAGAATCATTAATGTTTATAGATGGAGAATATTCATATTTTAATCGTGCAGAATCTGCTATATAAACACCATGAATTTGCTACAAATTATTATCATCAATCATCACAATTTGCTGCCAAGAAGTAGTAGCATCGGTTTTTGCCCAAAAACAAATAGTCATGGGAAAAACTTTTAACCCATTAAGATTTGTAATTGAACAATTTGCATTTTTATAACATTTCCCTATTTTGCCATCATTGATTAGTGTTGAACCATTACTTGATATTGTAACATCAGCCAATCCCTGATTATCTAAATTTCCGTTTAATGGCAACCAAACCTATAATCCCATTCTTTCACCTTCTTTCTTATAAAAATAGAAGATAGCGGATTCGAACCGCTATCTCCTTATTAATTAAAAACAAAATTTGTGCATTGTAATGTAGCGTCATATTCCATACGCATACCTGATGTATTTTCATAATTGCCACCAACTGTAACTGATCCATTAAATACTGCATGACCAACGCCAGATATAGATGCCACATTCTAATATGTGGCCGACTCACTACCATTTCTAAAAATCCATCCTCTTGTTTTACTGTTTTCTAACGATGTTCCAACCATACTGAAATAAGTAGCCCAATCACCTTGTGTATAACCATGTTTTGTTTGACCACTTGTGACTCTCATCGCTATGCCATAATTTAATGCATCAGAACTACCATATAAACTTAAACCACCAGAATCTGTTGTTCCTGGATTATTAACATATACAGTATTTCCAGATAGTTTAGCAACGGTTAACATATTTGTACTTGGATTATACATAAAGTCATCATCATATGCTCGTTTTGTCTCAGCAGTATTATCGGAAAACCATACGTGTCTGTTCGCATTTACATTAGCAGCAGACGCTGATACGTTTGTAGCAGTTGTAGCATTTGTCGCAGTAGTAGCAGTGGTAGCAGTAGCGGCATTGCCAGTAATTGATATTCCCCAAGTCCCTGTAGCATCTGTACCATCTGCAAGTGGCAATGTACCAGTATACAACTATTCATTATTTTCATTATATACTCTAAAATTTGGGCCATGCTTTACAGTATAACTATCTGAAGTCCAAATACGCATTTTCTCTGTGTTATTACCATACTACCATACTAAATCTCCAGAATCATTTGGAGCAGATCCAGTACCAGTTGCACCAAGAACAATATCGGCACCATTAGTCTTTAATTGTCCAGTCATTGTTCCGCCAGAACGTTTTAGATATGTTGTATTAATAGCATTGCCATCAGAATCCTATGTAGCTTTTGTTGCAGAAGTAGCGGAAGTAGCATTGCCCAAAAATGATGTGGCTGTAATTTGTGCTGGGAATGTAACATTCAAATCTCTATCCCAAGAATACATATGATTTTTAAATACCATATTATTCGGAGAATTCCAAACATTATATCCCAAAAAACGAATATCAGAAATTGCAGAATTTGTAGTATTTGTACCCAATGCTGTATATTTAAATGTAACACGATATTTGTATGCATTACCAGTTTGAGTTGATCCGCCACCAAACGTACCCTAATTAAAATAATGTATATTGTTGCCAGACCATCCAGCAATAGAACGATTTGTAAATACTGTTGAGAATGTATTTTTTGCACCAATAGTAGATCTTTCCAAATCGCAAACACATGTATTTCCAGCAGTAGTAAACCAGCAATATAACCCATGAAAAGTAGTATATCTATCAATTGGCTCAATTGTTACACGAAGTTGATTATTTACTGATACTGCTGTACTTTTGCCAAGATAAAACCATGTTGTTCTTGTTTCATTAAACAAATCTCTTTTAGCTGTATCTGAAGCACCATAATCTATCCATGTTGCACCACCATCTGTGCTATACTCAATAGTTATAGCATTCGCCGGAAGAGCAAATGATTTATTTGATGCGGCAGACCCTATATATGCGCCAGTAATGATATCTAATGACCCAACAGTAAAGTCATTCTAAGTCGTTATATTGCTAGGTGCATGGTAATGAGAATTGTCTTTAACTGTAGCGGTAATGCTCCACCCATTTGATCCATCGCCACTTCCTGATCCTGTAACATCTCCAGTAAGTGTGATAGTTCTACTAGAATTAAACTTTGTAGTAGTACCAGCATTACCAGTTGTTGATACAGATGCTGTTCCGCTCAGTTTTGTCGCATCAAGAGTACTGCTTGCCGTAAGAGGAGTGATAGTATTACTACCAAGTGTTATAACTCCGTTCGCTATCTTTGCATCTGTTATCCCATACCCACTCAAAGTCGTTGGGTTTGTTCCTGCGGTCACATGCCCGTAGGTATTTACCGTAACCGACCTATAAGTACCAGCAGATACACCGCTTGTATTATGAGTGATGTTTACAGTTTTATTTGCACCAACAGTTGCAGTTAATGGAGCACTTGCGGTAACGCCAGAGAAGTCAATTGTCCCGCCTTCAGATACTTGAATAGAAGAAAGTTTGGATCGCTCTGCGGAAGTCATTAGCACAAGACCAGTACTTTGAACCGCACTTTGCAAATTTGCCTAAGTAATAGTAATAGTATTTGATGATGTTGAATAATCTGAACCAGCAAGTGTTATTTTAGTAGTTACATTACCAATCGCAACTCCACTATCGGCAACAGTGTATCCATCTGCTCCCCATGTAACAAGATGACCAGACGTTGTACCAGAAGATAAACCTTTGACTTGTTTATTATTGGTTACATTACCAAGGCCAACTTTAGATGATGCAAGTGTTGGAATATCATCGGCAACTAAAGCCCTAAATGATGGAGTAGCAGCATCGCCACTAGTTGGTCCAGCTAAAACGTAATTTTTAGTTTTTGTTCCATAAGGATTTTTTGTATCACCATAAGTGTTGGCAAGAGATATTGTGCGACTTCCAGTCGAAGTTATAGCGGTATTGTCAGTATCTAACAAAATTCCAGTACCAGCTTTTAGAGTTATTGAAGTTACGCCAGAAGTAGTAACATAACCTTTGCCCTCGACGAAAGTTGCAACCGCTTTTGAAGTTGGTAAATTAGTGCTAGTAGAACCAGCATATATAGAAGTATCAACACCTTTTGTAGCGGCTGCAGCCAATGTACCAACCTTAGTAGTCGTAAGGTTTGCCGAGCCAGCCCAGGTTGATAAAGCAGTGTTCTCTACATTACCAAGACCGATGCCTGATTTTGTTATATTTACATTTTTAGGCGAAGAACCATTGAATGTAAACTTATCAGTTCCTTCAGTAGAGCCACTATTCAGCAAAATCTATAAATTATTCGCAACTTTATTTGCAGTGGTGGCAGTAGTTGCCGTATCTGCATTGCCAGTAAGATCACCATATAATCCATTTGTGAATCTCGCTGCTCCAGTTACAATTATATTTCCAGCTTCAACATCTGTAACATTAATAGTATCAAATTGATCATCATCTAATCTGCGATAAGTTGTTGTTATAACATTTCCAGAACCATCTTTCGTCGCTTTTGTAGCCGTTGCAGAATTTCCCCCATAACTACTTGCGGTTAATCCTAAAACAGAACTAATTTTACCATTAATATATGACCAAAGTGCAGACATTGGTCTCCTATAATATGTTGTCGTACTGGTTCCGCCATTTACATACTAAGAAATATAATAATCAGCATCAGCAGGCGTAGAACTGCCAGTGTCAAGCGCATTTAAAAAAGCGTTTGCAGCATTTTTGGCGCTTGTCTATCCAGTACCGCCATTTCCAACGCCAAGAGTTCCAGTAACACCATGAGTAACTGTAGCGTTTGCATTACCAGAAAGTGCAGTCGCTGAAGTTGATGCAAGATTCGTCTAAAGTTTTACTGTTGTTGAGAAATTACCATTTATAGTTAAGTTGCCAGTGATCGTTCCACCAGTTTTTGGCAAATAAGCAGAACCTACATCTGTAATGGCCGCATATTTTTCCGAGAGTTTTACGCCACCTTCATATACATCGCCAGCAGTTATAATATTTCCGCCAGAATCAATTTCAAAGAAATATGTCCAATCGGAATCAAGCGACGGGACACTATTACCAGTATATTTTCGACCATAATAAAACGCTTTGTTATATCTAGTTACAGATGAATCAGAAGCACTATATCCACCAAAATTTGTTGGAATCTTCATTCCGACATCATAAAAAGTGTTTGTGCCAGAATCTTTGTAATACGTCGCATTTCCCGCAGATTCACTTGTACTTGTATATTTACGTGTCGCTACCGCATTATCAGATACTTGCCAATTTCCAGTTTGAAGATATGGCGAACCAGTCCCAACAAGTGCGGCATGTGGTTGCATATTATAATCATATACTGTCTCTATATTCCAGTACGAAGTATCATCGCCGAATTTACCAGCATTTGCATTTACAATACCGTTAAAATACGATGCACCAGTAGTTCCATTTACACCAAAGTTTGGCATATATAGAGTTCCTGTCTCAAGATCTAAAAATGCACCAGTGGAAGAGTAAGGCGAAGAAGTATCAGTCCTTAAATAATTCTGTGACATTATTGCATTGGTTGCGAGATGCGTTGACTCAATTGTATGAGTCTTGATATATCCGCCATCAATAGTAGTTGTTGCAAGTGTAGCATCTCCAGTCCATGTACTAAGAAGTGACGCTGCAGAATCAGCTTTACTTTTCGCCTGATTTGCCGTAGTCACAGCGTTAGATGCATTCGTGTTCGCTGTATTTGCCGTAGAAACTGCATTGGAAGCATTTGTATTTGCCGTGTTAGCAGTAGATACAGCATTAGACGCATTCGTGTTCGCTGTATTTGCGGTGCTATTTGCATCTTCTAAGGCTTTACTTCTAGATACAGTTGTCCACTTAACAGTCCCATTATCATACGTGGTTTGAGTACAAATATAATAATACGGATAACTCGTATTATATGTCGGCATCGCCAAAGTCCACGTATTATATGATGTAGACGTAGATGACACAGCACTTGTGGGTGCTGCTGGGGCAGTAGTAGAATTAGATGTTCTATACAACTGCTCAACTTTGGTTACGCCTGTGCCAGTATCACCTTTCCCGCCAGTTGCACCATATACACCACTAATTACTGGGTCCGTATTTGAAGTGGTATCATTTATTTTTGTTATAGTTTGATATGTCCATAAGTATGGCTTATCTTTTGTAATACTCTAAATAGTTGTAGTCCACCCAGATGTCGATGTCGTAACACCAGAACTCGCCGATGTTGCAAGATAATGCATAGTGGTTGATTTAATACTGTTATTAACCTTAGTAAGTGCACTTGAAGCATTGCTCGATGCTGTATTGGCAGTACTAACAGCACTTGATGCATTAGATTTTGCCGTACTTGCATCTGATTCTGCCGTTGTAAGCCTATTCTAAAGGGTAGAATCAAATGAAGAGAATGTAACAGCACCTTCTATATTCACTTTTGATGCACTTATCTTAACAGTTTCTGCCGATTGATTAATAGAAGAAATAACTCCATCTTTTGAAACCTTTGTAGTAATATTATTCGCATTCTAAGTTATGTTTGACTCGGCAGTTGTCATACGAGTTCCAAGACCATCGGTAGTTGTTTCGACATCTGATACACGAGTGGTTATCCCAGTAATACTTGTCTCGGTTTGAGTAACTCTGTCACGGATAGCAGCACCAGTCGAACCATCATATTGATTGATCTTAGTAGTAATATCAGACTCCCAGACTTTTGATGTAATAGCATTTGTGTTTCTATCAACATCGAATACCAACCCAGAAGTAACAACGTCACAAACAGCATCAGAATAAGCAATCGATCCATTTGAAAAATATGATTTCAATCTTTTCCAAAGATATTTACCTGGCGGGACAGTTGGCATTGTGCCTACCCAATCATATCCATCGCCACTTCCAGTTATAGATGTACTAGAATCAGAGAGACGGTATTCCTCAATCTGTTTTGTCATATAAACAGCACTTTCCGCATCATTAACAACAGGAATTATTTGCTAATCCAATAATGTGGTAGTACCGCCAGATGCGTATAAAGAACATCTAATAGAAGAAATATCTTGTGTGTATTTCGTTACATGTCCAACGGGTACAATACCAGTTGTCACATATTCCTCAGTGCCAGAATTATCACATATTTGCATTTGTTGATATGGCTCGGCGGTTTCGGTGGTAGGTGTTGCGAGTTCGTAGACAAACATTACGCCAGACATTGCTGTCCTGAATTCGGCACCGGTTTCATAACCACTATCATGAATCTGGATGTTTCCAGAAGAATCCACGCTCATAGACTTGTCGGATAGGGTGTTAAGCGACGCTATGTTCTCGGCTACATATAAATGGCATCTTACGTGGTCGTATCGTCCCGCTGCACTCCCCTTCTTGATAATGGTTTTGATTGAAGTTGAATAGAAGTATCCTGCTGAAGTTGTTGCCCAATTCAGCGTCCCCAAATCCACTACGCCATACTTCCTCGTCACCGTACCGTCACTCTCGTAGGTATCACCGTCATAGTGCAGGCTGTTGCTTGCATCCAGTTTCGGAATACCCCTCAGTACAAGGTCACTGTCAAGCGGATAGGTGTGCTTCACATACGGCTCGTACTCTCCATCACGTTCACCGTCCCATGAGAGGTTGATGCAGACGTTATCAGGCATTGTTGCAGAATTTACAAAAAATCGGATATAGTAGCAATTTGACGGCGTGTTGAACGTTCTGTCTCCGTAAAAGCCACCAATCTGGGAAATAAAGTTTTTGTCTGCGTTATACAACGAAATCGCCATGTCCACACCGCTATGATAATATGTGGTGTTCGGAAACACTGGAATATAGTTCTTTGCTCTGCTTCTCGATGAGGACGATTGGTTCTGTCCAGTAGTATTACTGATTTCTCCTAACTCCCACTCTTCATCCCACGCATTGAACCCCACCGTATCGTGCGATGATGTCTGAACACTCATCAGTTCCCCTGCGTTGTATTCGTAGTAGGGTTTCGGGAACAGTTTTCTAAACCACGCAACACCTGCTCCTGCGGTGGACTGCTCAAGGGAATAAACATAATCTGCGATGGTTGAACCGAACATGGCGGTGAGATCGAAGATGTTGTAATTCTTGAACGAAAGTGTATCGCCTTGCAGTATCGTAGCGGGGTCTGATATGTATATCGAAAAGCCAGTGTTGTCTGCCAAAGACTTTATCACACCTGCGCAATCTGCCCAATGATTTGCAGAGCAGACATGTCCCCTTGTGTTGCCGAATTTAGCTGAATAAGACATCCATACTTTCGTCTGCCGTGATGGTTTTACGGAAAAGCCATACATGTACACATGATTAAGGGCGCTTTTCTTTATAGAAGGATTTGCGATATATGTGCTGTTTGTAGCGTTTGCGTTCATCGTTACAGTAAGCACATTGTTTTCGGCACTTAGTGACCCAGAGCTATTGATATTCCATCCGCTTGTATCCGCAAAATTCCCGTTCTGCACAAGCTGATTCCACACCACTGTACCGCCGACGATAGTATCAAACGCTTTGCTCCCTACATTATCCCCATTACAAGTAGGGCGATATATATATGGTGTTTTTTCTTCAATTGTAGATGGTAAATTATATGTTATTGAAGATTCATCAGAACTCGATGTATATTCAGTAGTCCAATTAGTTTCATCACTCGTTTTTTCTATCTTAAATCTTCCAGAGTAAGAAGATGGATTATCTGTCCCCTTGAGTTTTACACTCTAAAATGACAGCTATGACGGTTTATAATCGCCATCTTCTTCCATTATGATTACTGAGTTTGATGGCTATAAAGCATAAGCCTGTCCATCATCAACATTAATGATTGAAACAGAAGATGTTGCTATCATACTTTAACACCTCCTTTTTAATCACTTACTTCACATATAAATTGCATTCTCCCATTGATAATTGAAGGATCAACATATTGAGCACGACCTGTCTTCCAAGCAGCAGTAGTATCAATCGAATCACCAGCATTATTAATTCGGTAATACGAATAAGTATATGTATCGTTGTCAGCCGAAGTTGCATTCGCCCAACTTGTTCCATTATATTTCTTTAAAACACAAGTCTTTGCAGTAGTATCAAGGTGATAATAATAATCACCACTAGAAGCACCAGTCGGCGCAGTGCTGGAGAATGTTGTAGTCTTAATCGGATCTACTTCTGCACCATTACGATATACTCTCGTGTAGATAGCACCAAACCCCTGGCTATTTTTAAACTCGGCAATTGTGGCATATGTATATGCCGTAAGCGCATCAGTAGTATCATCAATAGTATAATAAGCACTATATACATTGCTACCACCAGATGGATACGTAGCTTCGCACTTTAACCACATCTGATCGGTCACCATTGCGGGGGTAATCTGTATAGAACTTGCCGTTTGTCCAGAAATAGCAGTATAAGCGCCGCTCTTAAACTCCTTCCATACATATGTCGCCGAAGATGTTACATTCGAGGTGCCAGAGTAAAGCATCGCTTTAATAGTTGTGTTCTTACCTTCTTCAACATTGCCGCCGTCTTCGCTATATAATTGTAAAAGTACAGCGTTTGCACCATTTGCAGCTTGCTTCGATTTTGTCCATGTATACTTATATGACACACTCTTACTTTGTGCCGTTAAAGTAATAGTAATATCGCCAGTCATGGTAGCAGAATTACCAAATGTGGCTCCACTAGCGACACGAAGCACAAGTAACCCATCTGCCGAAGTAGTTCCAGCAGTATTACTATTAACACTTACTCCTGTTGGAAGAGTACCAACCGTAGCTGTTACAGCGACCCTCGTAATTCCTTTATAAGCAAAAAATGGTATAGAAATATCTCTTTGTGCAGAAGCATTACCAGAAGTATTACAAGGAATAACATCGGAATAGTTTCCAAGTCCCATAGAAAGTCCATCAGCACCATCGTGTCCATCTGTACCTTTTTTACCGTCCTTTGTTATAACTACAGACTGATCATCAAGTTGCTGCGATGTACCACCTGCAGCATAAAGAACACATCTAATTACATTTACGGTATTTGCAGATGGAGTATAAGATTTTGACGCTTCATTTGAATTACTTGTATACTTTGTTGTAAAAGTGTCGCCACCATCAGTGGACTCACTAATAATAAATCTCCCGGCGTAAGTAGACTTAACAAGTGTTTCACCAACTTTTTTATAAGCACTAAATGTTACTGAAGTAGGTGTAAATACTCCTGCTTCGCTAAGATTCATAGAATACACATCAGGTACAACCTCATAGATAACAGCATCTTCGCCATCAGCACCAGCATATTGCTTTGTAATAGTATATCGTTTCGTAATTGTAGAATACCCAGTCCTAGTACATGTGAAATCCGCATATGAGTTATCAACCGTTAAAGAAGATGGCGTATAAACATGTGTTGAAGTATTATATGTTCCAGTTAATCCAGTTCCATCAGCTTTGGTAATAGTCCATTGAGAAGTGACATCGTTACCACCCTCATAGATATGAATTTCAGTAGAAGCACCAGTCCAGCTTCTTACCGTTCCATCAGAATTAACCGCCAATACATGGTTCTCATTGGTTAAAACAGCGGCAACAGTAGAATTACCAGCTGCACCATCATATATCTTATTTATCTGAGTAATATCATAAACATCATTATCATTGGTAACCAACTTGATAACCGCAATCTTATCGTTTAACCAAATATTAGCCTCATCATGATGAACATCAAGGGTATTACCAGAAATCGAATCATTGTTAGTAGTTGGGAATGCCGCAAAAGTACCATCTGATTTCTTGTATTGCCATTGAACAACAGAACAGTTGGTTAAGTCGGCAGTTAATGTAATTACACCAGTTCCAACAATATTTCTGCTTGTATTATATAAAAATGTATTTTCGCCAGTTATTCCAGCATACTTTAACTGAGAAGCCATCGTAACAAGAGTATATGTTAACGAAGCCTATGAAGTAATCGGTACACCAGTATCTGGATCAGTATATTCAATATTACAAATATAAGTTAATTGCCCACTTGAAACACTGGCAATTTTATTAGCGGATACTTGAAGCACACCATTAACAATGGTTTCACCAGTTGTAAGACTTGTGGGTGTTCCAGTTCCTTCTTTTCTCTAATACGTAATAACAAGACCAGTAGCATTTAATGCAAGGCTAGATCCGTTATAAGAAATTACTGGCGTGATATCCAATCTGCTTGAAGCCCAGTTTGGAGAATATGTTCCCCCATTTGTGTTTGGGTCATAAATAACACTATTGGGCTAATTACTAGTCAGATAGAAATTTATTACGCCAACATCAGTAAGGTCAACAACGCTTACTGACGAAAAAGCTTGTATTTTTGCCATATTATTTCCTCCTTATCATCCCGCCACAACAGTGACATTTTCATACTCAAACTTGCACTGAAAATCGGCGTTCATTCTAACATCGTTTCCTGTGATCGTAACTACTTTCGCACCGTCTCTGTGGTTGCTGTTCCAGTAAAGGTCAGCGTCATGATCACGGGAAGTTCTAGTCCAAATAAAACAAGACGCATCAAATTCATCCGTTACGTCTACATTATTTTTTAACAATTTCACGTTTAGTTGTATGTTTCCGCCCCATATGTTCGTGCCATTTGGAGTTTCTATATATAAATCATAATTAGCAGAATCTTCTATATCCTAGCGAAGCTAATCTAACGCATTAGATGTTCCCTGTTTGAACGTCGTATATTCAACGCCAAAATTTCCGCCAGAGCCATCTTTAATACTTGTAATATTAATAGTTCCATCCTAATTAGTTTCGACAATTGGGAATCCGAGTTTACCCTTTGCAATTGTTCCATCGTGAATCATATTATTAACAATCAAACCGTCAGCAACAGCATCACTCGTAATTCCGCTCGGTGTGAGAATAGTAGCACCATCTTCATTGCGAAGAATAAGGCTTGGATTTTCATTTGTATCATATCCAAGTTGAATGCCTACATATGGATTACCTTCTGAATCTTCGCCCATGATTTGAAGAGCAGAACCATTCATAACCATCTAACCATTATCACTAAGAATTTGCATAGTATCTGTTAATACAATGTTTCCTGCAGCCAAATCGCCAACAGATATCTTTCCAGCAACAGCGTTATAAATATATGCATCAGTGATAGTTGATTGAGCTACAGTAGAACTCAATCCTTGCAGATAAGTTACAAACGCCGATCCGGCAGTAAGAGTATCAATTTGTGCTAATTTCGCCTTAAGATCATCAACACGAATCTCAGAAGCAGTAATTAGATTAGCATCAAGAAATTGTATGAACGCAGAATCGGCAGTTAAATTATCAAAGTCACCTTCTTCAGCCTCGACCAAAGCCGCAATAACTGTTTCGGCAGATACTGTACCAGCTTCAATAACACCAGAATTAAGATATTCTATAAAAGCGCTATTCGCCGTCAAATCATCGAAATCACCAGATTGAGCATTTACCATCGCAGCAACAACATTTTCTGTTGTGATAGTTCCTTCGGCAATAGTAGTAATTCTATCAGTACCAACAGTAAGCACATTTTTAACTAGCGCAGAATCCGTAGTCATATTCTGAAAATCTGCATCAGTTGCTTGCAACATCTTAGTCACAATAAGATTGGATTTTATATAATTTGAGAATAACTCATCAAACTATGCCTATGTACCAGTAATACGACCAACATTGATATCCATCGCACTGATAACATCGGCCGCAATAGTCTCAATATTACCAGATACTGCATTAATCGTAGAGCCAGTGATATTTGCGTTATTTGAACCCATATACCCCTGGAATGTTGATGAATTAAGCAACTTCATTATCAGCGCAGAATCTACGTTAATCTGATTATCTGTACCAGAATTGCGTGAGATAGTAGATGTAATCGAATTCTTTGTTGATGTATTTGCAGAATCAATAATCGCCGCAAAGTCATTACGCTTTGATTTGTACTATGTCATAGTTGTGAACTATAGCTCTATAGTAGGCTCAAGCATCAACGGATTAAGCGTAATAGATGACACACGAAGTTTTACTTGATAATCATCTCTGAATGATATTCGAATAAAATTACCAACATGTAAATCGCCATGCCAATCATGAAATTCTGGCATTAGAAGAAGATTGTCCTATGTCGTAGTCCACGTATATTGAGGGTGTGACTCAACGTATAATTCTTCCATCGCATCAAGATAGAGCTAATATTCAGTATTAACAATCTCTTCATTTGTTGAGATATTAGTCGTTAATATATTCTGATTTACATAATCAGTATGAAGATAATATTTATCTAATAGAGCAATCTCTTCATCAGTGAACCCAGCATTCTAGATTGATACAGATTCCTTCATTACATCCATTTGTTCAACAATATCATCAAGCGCAGCTTCAGCGTCATCAACTTCTTGCTAACGCACAGCGATTTCAGCCTAAACTTCTTCTAATGCTTTACTATATTTCTCATACTTCTTACTTGTTTCGTCTTTATATGGCGTCCCGTCTGATGGTTTATCATATCCATTCGATTCAAGAGCGGAGAGAGTACCATAGTATGATTGTTCAAAATTCTTTAATTCATTAAGACCATATAGATATCCATAATCTTTAAAATTAAACTTATATTCATCAAGAAATTCTTTCTAATTCTTAACATTTGTGCGTTTACGTTTTTCTTCTTCTGACATTCCATCTTGCGTAAAATGCCCATCAATAATCCATCGATTTAACAATGCAATATCAATATTGCCAAGTCGAGCTTCTGGATATCTTTCTTTAAATGTAGAATCGAAATCATACTTATATTCATCACTTTCTTCGCCCTATATAAATATAATATTATTGATTGCATCATCAGTTTCATTTTCAGTGTTATCTGGATATGAAAGCACAACATCTACAAGACTAGAATATACGGGCCAATCCACAGATGCTTTAATTAATTCAATATCAAAAATAGTATTGCCATCTTCATCTAAAACTGGATCGCCATGTTCATCACGTTGTATATATAATTCACCATGTTCAAAACCATAACGCATCGCCCTCATATTTGCTTTTTCGTTAATTAACTCGTCCTCGGTCATAGTCTTATACTAATCACCATCAGCGGCATCTACAGGAACACGAGAATAAAGTTCTTTAACGGTATCATTTTGATTTCTATAATCAATAGATAGTTGCATATATTGTGGACGTTTGGTTTCACGATCATGTTGCCATGCTTCATATTTAGTAATAAATTCCTCTGAAAAATGTTCACCCGGATTTCTTAAGAAATATGAGATATCTTCAATCGAGTCCTCGCCGAAGTTTGCTTCAGTAAAGTCTAAATTTTCATCACCTTGAACGTGAAATACAGTATGTAAATCACGGTCAGAACTACGTGTTACCTAGTTCTATACATTCTAAAAACTTAAGAATACATTAGTGTCATAACCAATATTATTTACATTATAAGCGTGTACCAAATAATTCTCCGTATCAAATACAAAGATACATCTGAAATACGCCGCCACTTCTTGTGTTAAAAACGAATAAATATCTTGAGAATCAACTTGGAAAAATCCAGTTTTATTTGCAAGTGGAATTTTGTCATCATCTAATTCAGACTATAAATCTACATATGGGTCAACGAATCCAACATTCCATCCATGCTCGTGAAGAATGAGCCAGAGTAGCGACAGTTCATGTTGACGCTTTAATTCATTCGCAAGAATTTCCGTACCAGTATAATCGCCAGATTCTTCATCATCTGGGTCAATTTTAGATTCAATTTCAACCTATTCGTCTTTATACGTAATTCTCCAACACCCAGAATGGATACCATTGCCAAGATCTTGATAAATTATTTCGGCATGTGTTTTTGCGAATTCTTTTAATGCTTCTACAGAACCGTCTGTTTCGGCGAATTCTTCAATAGCAGCTTCGAGAAGAGTTGTATCACGATAGAAGAGTACTCTATCTCTGAACATTTTATATCCGTTGTTATCATATGTATTATCTGTTGCTAGCATCTCTTTAGAATATAATTCTCCAGAGTTGATATCAAAACTTACTAAATCGTACTGTTGTAACTCAATTTCAAGCGACTCGGCTCGAACCGACTTGGTTTCAACTGTGCCATCATTGTCAATTTCTGGCTCTTCATTTATTTTAAACCAGCCATGATATGGGATATATAATTCATAGTGGCGTTCAATAAGATCGTAATACTACGTTACCTAGCCATCGTTTCGACTTGCCGTATTTACTCTATCTCCAATCTTACGTTCAACAGTAAATGTTAATTCACTCGTATTATTAAGATTTTTAGTTAAAGAACAAGAGTCTTCATCTACGCCGTTTATTACACCTAGAATACGTTGTCCTGGCTTTGCGAGATATATGCGGTTTGAGTCAATTCTATCTTCAAGTATTTTTCTATGTAAAACATCATCATACTTCGGAGTTTTAGTATATTTATATCCTTGAAAGAACGATAAATCTCTAAATTCATTCGTGGTTATATCCCAAACAACAATTCGCTTGGTATATAAATCTCGATAATACATACCTTCTTGCGGAGTTACAGCAGTAGACCAATCAGATGGATCAGTGCGGAACTCTAGTTTACTAACTAGATATCCTTCAGTTATTTTCATCAGTAATCACCGACCTTTCTCGGCTCACGATACTTAATTGTAGCGATACCGCCAGTGATAGTTATCGTATTCTCGCCATTATAAAGTTTCGGCCAGTAGATGTAATCCACATCAGAAATCCCAAGATCGGTAAACGACACAAGCCCAGTTGCGTCATTGATAATAGAACGGCGGGAATCAAGTGTGGTGGGGCTTCCTTGTAAAAGGTTTAACTCCATCTCACCACCATCAACACCATTTACAATCTTTACTTTTGAACGTGTCGCAGAAGAACCGTCTACTGTTGGCGAAATCTCAATCAGTGGGTAAATCTCACGATATTTCTCTGCGCTATTAACCGTAAATGTCGCACTACCATTAACTTCTTGATGAATCTCATGTGTCCATGCAAACGGCGAATCTGTAGTAAACGTGCAATCAAAGCCCACAACGTTGCCATCAATCACTTGTGCTTGCACATCAGAAAATACGCCAAAATAATCATACTTGTTATTTAAAACTTTTTCAGTATTAATTAAGATGGTATAACTATCGGCAATTTTGCCACCTTCTTTAGCATATGTACTAAGCCAGGAATTCGTATGGATATTTGAATATTCAACGTTATCAACTGTGATACTTGTGATCGAATTTAAAAAATCTTTATCATTAATGATGAGAGAGTAGTAGCCATTATATTTATTTACGCTAATTTCTGTGGGCGGATTTACTTTCGGAATTTCCGCACCTTCTTCGTCATATTGCGGCGTTGAATCAATAGACGCAGTTGCGCTCTCATCAGATATGGTATATGTTACAGGATAATATCCAGACGCATTAACTACTATTGCGCCAATATTTGTACCATCTACCAATATCATGCTATCCGAACTATCCCTCTCGAAGTCATAATCGTACATGTGGAAAAGAGTGGGGTAGTCCGGCGATGTAAGCCAAGCATTTATTTCGTTGACTTCATCCTCAGTAAAATACATATTTGCCGCTGAACCGCTATCACATGGACTTTTAATAAACTGTATATTAAATGTCAAAACATCGCTCCACCGTGTTCCCATGTGACCAACACGATTGCGGTATCTATTTAGTTGACTTGCGAAGACTTCACGCCCCAGACTAAAAACAACATCATCATTCTGCTCTAATCCTGCAATTGCAAGACGATGTGTCTGCGAGTCCTCTCCATCATAAGTAAAATATTTTCCGTGCATTTTTGCCCTCCTTTCCTCAAGAAATAGGAGAGTGCGCTATGACACGCACTCCCCCTATATAGTAAACGAATACGCTTTAACGTATTCCTTGTTTTTTGGATTCTCTTACGAAATCTTTTGTGACAAATTTGATAACATTCTTCTGGAAGTCTCTGTCGTTAACAAGCGATTTTCCAAGATTTTCAAGTCTTGGCATAACACTTTCATCGACATTTCCTTCAATGTGGAACAACGAATCAAAGTGCATCTCAACAGTTTGACCACCAAGATAACTATCATCATTGGTAATGCTTGAGCTTCCGCTACCAGTAGCATCCCATTTTCCAACAAATGGATTGGTAATGAACTTATCTGGCGAGATTGCTCCCCATTTAAAGAGGTTATCTGCGAGATTCGCCGGAATAACAGAATCGTTCGCTTTCATCGGCGTAAGAATAGCATTGTCCTATGGACGGACAATGATTTCTGGACCAATTTTATCCCAATTCTCATTTGTCCATGCAAGTAAATCTTCTGGAAGATTTTTAGTACCTTTTGCAAATTTATATGTTTTTCTTGCTGATTTTAATTTAGATAAAATTTTATCTTTTTCTGCACTGGTAATCTTTTTTGTATTTTTAAGTTTAACGCTAAGAAGGCTTGCTAATTTTGTGTAAACTGTATTAGTACCAGTTCTGCCAAATTGCTTAACAAGATACTCCCAGAGCGCATGATGCTCTTTCTTTTCTTTGCTTGATAATTTCTTAGCATGTGACTTACCAGAATTAATTGCAGCAAGGAATTGATCTTTTTTTGAAGGGGTCTTAGCCGCAGTTTTTGAAGTACTAGAAGTAGACTTAGAAGAACTACCAGATGTAGTCCCACCAGGAGTTAAAATAGTAGGCGTACTAGCAGCAGCACTCGCTTCTATATCTTTTTCTGTAATTAATGAAGTCGGACTTTTAACTTCACCAGCGATATTAGATTCGCCTTTTGCCGTATCACCATTAGATAAACTACCTTGTAACTCCAATTCCAATCCTTCTTTTTCAACAGATTCAATTTTTTCTTGAAGAGAACTAGATTCTTCTTGAAGTGTTTTTAATTCTTCTTGTAATGGTTTGAGCGAATCAGTAAGAATGGAAATTTCAGAAGTCAAAACTGCAATAGAATTATCATTGGCTTTAATTTGCCCAGGCTTTGCAGCAACAGCTTTCTCATACTATTTTATATAGTTATTCCCTTGTACCTTTTTTGCGGCGGCTTGATTTAGCAAAGCTTGTGCCTATTGTTTATATTTTTTCTTATCTTTCTTTTTCTTCGCTTTATCTGCTTTTTTTAAAAGAGCATCTGCCTATTGCTCTAATTTATTCGCCTATTGGAAAGAACTATCGGCATTATTATATAGATTGGATATGTTTTTATTAATTGCATCATTTGCTTTTTTTAATGCGTTTATCTAAGCATTTTTATCATCAATCTGCGAATTAATACTGGAAATCTACAAATTAGTATTATCAATATTTGCTTGACTATTCAATTTCTATTCATTTAAATTGGTAAGCCTATTCTGTACATCCGCTTTCTTTTCTTCTCTAATTGTTTCTTCCTATTTCTTCTACTCTTCTGACTTGGTAAGTGTGCCAATCGCTATTTCAATTTCTTTTAAAGATGTAGAAATATCATTCTTTAAAGAATTTTCAGTAATAGATAATTTAGTATTAATATCTTTAACACTAGAATCAAGTGCTTGTTTGGCTACCGCATCACCTATTGTCTAAGTGGAAAGACTAACACTTTCAAGAAGTTTTTTAACACCGCCTTCGCTTTCTAATTCCTTAATTATACCCTAGGTGGATTCATGTACTTGTGTTGCATTATTTTTAATAATACCTTGAATTATATCGTTTTCTTCAAGACCACTTTTCTATAATTCTTCAAGCATATGTTGAGCAGTTTCTAAAAGCACTTTCTAATCACCATTTATAAGCTTAACAGCATTATCAAGAGCTGTTTGCATATCTTCGGAAAGTTTATCATAGCCTTCCTACTGAAGTTCAATAGAATGTTGATACAAAGTATCTTGAAGATCTTCCTGCTTCTCTGATAATTCAGCCTGAAGTTTTGCACGACGAGCCTGTGCCGCATCATTTGAAACTCCTTGCAAAGCATTTATCTATGCTTGAAGTTGTGCTATATCTTTATTTTTATTCTTAAGCGTTTTGTCGTAATCATAATATTCTTTCTTGGCACTAAGCGCATCTTTTCGAGCGGATATTAAATCTTGCAATGCATCATTCTCGGCAGTGATTTGATCGATATACATATCGGCTAATTTCTGCTGATAATCAAACATTGCACCAGACGCATCTTGAATAATGTCGATTTGAGCATTTAATTCTTCATTATACTTTTCAAGGCTTATGGTATGTTCCTAATATTCCTCACCAAGTTTACTTATTGCACCTTGTGCGTTGCGAATCTTCTTCTCGGCAGTATCCATTTGTTCGCCGATAAGAGCAATCTGAGCAAATCCAAGATCTGTAAACTGTGCATCATCATCCATTATATCGCCGTCACGGATAAATCCCTGAAGATGTTCAAGGTCAGAATTAATCGTGTTTAACTTTTCTTGGAATTCATTATATCCTTTCCAACGAAGAGTGCGAATAGATTCCTTCAAATCTTCGTTTGTTGAAAGAAGAGAAGTGATTGCTGATTCGCCATCAGTTATTGTTTTATATAACTCTTCATATCTATCAGAATTAATCTAAGCACCTTCTTTGGCAATTTCTCTCTGTGCATCTTTTATGTCTTCATAATATTTAAGAATCAGTTCATTATTATATCTTGTCTACTCAAAATATGGGTCTTCTGACTGTGCTATATCGATTTTATATCTTTGAGTTGTACCACGTTTTTCGGACAATGAAGCAATAGAACCTAACTTATCCACTAATGATTTGACACGATCAATGAAATATCCTCTTACTGTCTTATTAGTATCATATAAAGCATGGGAGAGTTCACGTTCTGTCTTTTGCGATTCAATTAATGTCTTATTAACTTCTTCAAGTTTTGTTAAAGCCTCTCGATATTGATTTGAATTCTCGCCATATATATTTTTGGCATTTGCTAGTTCGCCTTTATAAGCTGCGATTTCATCTACTAATGCCTTTGTTACTTCGCTTTGACGCTGCTATTGTTCAGAAAATTCTTTAGTGTATGTTGCGCTATTTTTTGAATATCCTGCAGCATTGTAATAATCTATGGTGGCTTCTGACGATGCCTTGACTGCTTCAGCATATCCAGTTATTGTGTCAAACTAATCAACAATATTATCAAGTTTTTGCTGCTCAAGATCTTTGAGTTGCCCCTTAAGATCCTCAACAGCAGAGACACAATCCATAGCCTTATCATACCATTGTTTATAACTATCAATAAACTTACGAGTTTTTTCGTTATACCCATTAATATTAATTTGCCCAGATTGAATCTTTGCAATAATTGCATCAGCATCTTTAGCATTAAGAATCTTTGTTTTGCCAGATGTTGCTTTTGAACGCACTGCGTTTGCTTCTTTTAAATACCTATCAGCACCACGGAGATTATTTTTAATAAGAGAATTATTTGCACCAATATTACTATAAGAAATACCAGTAACACGTTCTACACCATCGCTATCTTTCACAGTTTTAAGCGAATATTTCTCATTACCATTAACGCTTGAAATATTCCTCATCGCTTGGTTTATATTAAGATTCTTTTGCATGTATCCAATGGCATTTTCCGCTTTTTGTGTAGCGACATCTATCTTCCATTGTATTCTATCAAGCCTTACTTCGATCCAGTCAAATAACTTTTCTACCCATTTGTTGAATGCATCTAGCTTTTTATCAGTCTTATTGGTTTTACTATTTTTACTACCCTTGTTGCCTTTGCCGCCGTTACCATTACCACCAGAATTACCTTTGCTCGAGCTCTTTTTCTTTTTGCTCTTATAATTCATGGTGCTGGCTTTGAACGCTGGCATTCCATCAGCGGTACCTCTAGCATGAGCAACTAACTAACCACGACGTGCAGTTTTTCCAGTACGGAGTAAATCTTCTGTTTGTTCTGCATTAAAAATAATATCATCCTTACGAAGATCTTCTACATGAGGGCCACCAGGAATAAGTTGCCATACACCATCACGCACAATACTTTCTTGACCAATTTCGTTTACAAGAGCAGATTCATTTCTACCGACAGTCCAATCATCACCTGCAGTGCCAGAAGCATGTGCAGTACCCAACGCAGGAGAACCAATCTTAACAGTTTTGATTGTATGTGTAGTTGTATAATTTCTATTAAGTCGAGCAAACTACGTCATTAAATTTTGCACTCTGGAATTTGCGGAATCGATTCCTACCGGGATTACCTGTGGCATTGCACGAAGAGAATTAAGTTGTAAGAACTATGATCTAAATTGTTGAATTTTATTCAACGCAGATGATGTATTAACATCAACACGAGCAGTAGTAGAACTCTTGCCAACTTTAGATAAATCACCTTGCATTTCATTAATATTTTTCTCAGCACCAGATGTATCAACCTCTGTTTTTGTTTTTGTAGTAGTAGGAGTATTTATTTTTATGCCAGAAAAAGCATTCTTAAATGAAGTTACAAGTCCACTAATTGTTTGTAAAAATCCACCAGTCTCAACCTACGGTTTAATAGAAGCATCCGTATTTTCAATTTCAGATTCAGACTGCTAAAGTCCCTATGTTACTTCAGAGCCATCATAATGTGGCGTAATAGTAGTGGTAACATCCTATTGAATCTATTCTCTTTTAAATACTTCAACTTCACCTTCTGCAACTTTTGGTGTTCTTTGATGAGGGCGATTAAAGGTCTACTATTGAGTGGATCTTGTCATTGGAGTTACAGTATTATTTACACCAGTATCTGGAGTTAATTCTTTGACAATAGGTGTCTCTTCTTCTTCCTCCAGCTTTTTATCCATTTTTTCTGTATTAGCATCAACTTCAATTTCGGCTGTTGGTAACTCGCCAGTAACAATCGTATTCAACAAATCATCAAACTAAGAATTATCAATATGAATGGTGTAGTCATAACCAGTTTCCATACCCTCTAATTGAGTATGTAATTCTTCAAGTTTTGCCTACCCTTCATCCGTGTTAAGATCTAACTAAAACTCACTTGCGAGTTCTTCGTCAGTCATTTGCTTCAAATCTTCAATACGATAAGAACCACCATCAATCCTTGTCTGAATATCAAGCTATACTTCAGCCTCACGAATCTTACTAGATATAAATTGATCAACATCACTGCCAGCTTCAGCCCCCATAGATTTACGTAATGATTCATATCTACTAATTAATGTATTAAGATCATCCGCACTCATCTAAGTTACATCAGCATCAAGATTAAAGTCTTTAAATGTTTTACCAACAGTGGTTTTTAAAAATTCTTCAACCTATGTACGACCATCAGCCAATGCATCTGGAACTTCCGCAATACCTGGAAACTCTATCAATCCTAAACCAGCAAGTGCATCAACTAATAAATTAGCATTATCATAACTAACACCAAGTAAATCACATATTTTCTCAAGAGGCTCTTCTCCAGCAGACCACTGGCCATCTGCATGATCCATAGTTTTTAATTCTTCGGCAGACATTCGGTGAATCTAATTTAATAACTCTCCAAGTTCGCTATCTTTCCCATTATATCTTTTTTTTAACTAATCAATAATATTATTATATGCATCAGTATCTTCTTCTGATATGCCCATTTCTGTAGCAGTTAATGACTTATCAACTGTACCTTTTTTGGAAAAACGTGATTCATAATCTTTTTGAGATTTTTCCGAAAGAGCAATTTCACCCTCTTTAAGATCATACCCATATTTACTGATTTCTTTTTGTGCCATTTTTCTGATAGTATCTTTTTCTGCGTCCGTTGTGGCTTCATCATAAAGCTACTGATACATCTATAAATTTTCTTTAAGATTAGTAAAATCTTCAATACGCTTTTTTTCTTGATCTTTTACAAAATTGTCTTTGTTGACCTCATTGTCACCGATTTGGTCTCGAATATCTTGAATAACCTATTTCTATGCTTCGAGTTCTTCAGTGGTAGCTTTCCCACTTTCATACATACGAGTGTATGTACCAAGAGCATCTTCAAGTTGACTATTCAAATCTTGCTTATTTAATTCATACTCAGTAAGAGACCCAACCTTCGAATAATATCCGCCAAGGTCTTGAATCTTACCAAACATGTCATTAAAGAATTCTGGCCCCATACCCATTGCACGAGCTGCATCTTCTTCATTTTCAAATAAAGTAGACCATCCTTCTTCTTCTGAATATGAAGCAAGTCCTTTTGATTTTAAATCTTGTAAGAAATTCTCAATACCAACAGTAGCATCTTCGGTGAAATAACGTTCAAATTTGCTCATAACACCTTCAAATGCTTCATAGGTGTTACGTCCAAAAGTATCGCCATATGCAGTGAACGCCTTAAATTCGTCTGTACCAACTTCACCTTTTTCATATGCTTCTTTATAATTTTTCCAACGGCTATAGTTACTATCGTAATTTGCGCCTTTATTCTCAGTGCTCTCTGCTATATCAATTGCATTATTATATGAAAGTGCTTTTTGCATCTCTTCATACTGCGCAAAATATTGAGCCTGAGTTTGCATTAATTGTTGAAGTTGATCGTTATAAGAGTTCCATACTGTCTAATCAGTGGTGCTATCCATTTTATCTCGAAGGGTTTGAATCTCTTCGGTAATACCAGTAGACATTAAATCAAACTCTGCTTGAGTTAATTCACGTAATGCTTCTGTATTAACTTTAACACCATCGGCAGTATTATAGAACGCATCAGATACATCTAAATCTTTTCCAGTTAAGTCTGAAAATCCAGTTAGAAGAGCATTAATTGTTTCTGTAGTAAGACCAGTTTCAGAAGCAGATTCTGAAATAGCAGTCTATATGGTAGATGCTAATTGAGATGCCTAATCATATACTAAAGAATCAATGTTAGATGACCAGTCATACATAGAATCACTCATAGAATCTATTGAATTCTAAAGACTCCACCACTCATCACTAAACTCCTTAACACCTTTTTGCTACTATTTAAGATTATCGATCTATTTACGACCATTAGCAATTAAATCACGATATGTCTTCGCAGAAACTTTTTGATGTTTCTATTCCGCTTCAGTAAGTTCATGCTATATTGCAGTTGCTACATTTTGTAACTTGTTATACTCATCTTGAATAGGAATCAATCTTTGCTCTTTAGCATCAGCTTCATTTTGAAGAGCATTAGCACGATACTCATCCGCTTGTCCCTACCATTTTGTCTTATCTGTATCATTGGTGGCATTATCTGCCATTTTCTGATATTCATCTGCAATACGACGATTTATTTCAGCCTAATTATCTTGCTCAGTCGCTATCGCTTCATATAATTCTGCTGATGCTTTTCCGCCATCCTTTTCTGCTTCTGTTACTTTATTTTGTGCTTCCTTTAGTATATTGTTACTATTTTCAAGTTGCTACAATTCATCGTTAACCGCAGATTCGGTCTATTCTCTCGCCATATTCTCAGCGTCAGCTTCAGCCTATAAATACTCCTAGTAAGCTTTGTTATATGCAATTAACAAATTTTTATACGTATCAGAGTTTTTATCTCCAGAGAATTCACCTACACGCTTTCCAGCAATTTTCATTTCATCAAAACGAATCTTTTTAATATCATTAACCGTAGAAACTGAAATATCATAATCTTCGGGAGTTATTGATTCACCTTTTGCTTCTTTATTAGAACGTTTCGCGGCTTCTTTATCTAGTTTTGCCTATGCGACTTCTGCATTTTTCACGAGTTCTTTTTCTTCGGTTGTTATCTCCCAATTAATTTTAGTATTTTTGTATTTCGCTAGAATCTCATCGGCAGTACCAGAAAATTCGTCTTGTGCCACAAGAGTATAAAGTACATGCGTATCAAGTTCGAGACCTTCTGATTCAAGACGAGAGCGAAGTTCTTCAACTTGAGAATAAAAATCTTGTGTCAACCCAGACATCTCTTGACCAGAAGTTTTTGACTAATCAACCCCAAGAACATCAAAATATGTATCCATTATGTCAGACATATCGACGCCTAAATCGCCATACTGATCCACCATATTCTGAATCATCGTCCGAGCCTGTTCTTTACCCTCTTCGGACATACCCTTCATACCTTCACGGATTTTACCAATCCATTCATCAAGTTCTTCGAAGGCTTTCGTTTGAATTGATTCAGTAGTAAATTCGGTTAAATCTGGGAATGAATTCTAAAGGTTGACCATCTCTTCAGCAGTGAGAGAACCTTCAGTACGAAGTGTCTCTAAAGCACCAGTGAGAGAGGAGAGATTGGAAGCTGATTTTTCAGCAGAAGTTTGATATGATTCATCGTTGAGCAAATCTGACAAAGTATCTGTAGACTCTGGCTATTTCTATTTCTTTGCATCATCAAATGCTTTTTGAAGTTCTTCCCAAGTCTTATATACGCCGTCACGAACAAGATTAGCATATATACGAAGATCATCTAATGACAAACCATATAGTTCGCCAAGTTGCTCTTCTGTCATCTTATTACCAGAAGTGATAAACTCATCTTGAATATCATGCTATGCACTAGTTACTTCATCAAATATATCACTAAATCCAAGTAAATCTCTCCATTTAATCATCTTGTTTGAATCGTGTTCAAAAGCTTCTCCCAATGAATTCCATATCTATTCAATATATTCACCAGCAGATATATCATTTGTATCAATATCAAAAATACCTGTTAATATGCTTTGGACTTCAGGTGTAAACTCATCTTTAAGTGGTCGTATTAATTCTCCATAAATATATGGAATAATATCTCCTTTATATTTACTGCTAATTACACTTAAGTCCAAATCTTCAAGATTAGATAACACTGCATTCTATATAGAATCTTCCTATTTCCCAAATATATCAGATGTAGTTAGATAATTACTAATAATACCAGTAATAGATTTTTTCTAATCTTCTATATAAAGATCATTTGCAGATATCTATCCCTATACCGATTCAATATCTGCTGCTATCGCATCTCCGCTTGCCTCCACCGAAGATTGCATAGCACTATAAATCTATTCCTAAATACTTTTTATCTAATTTTCGTCAAGATTCTATATACCAGGAGCAACAAATGTAAAAGATTCACCTTCAATAGGATTCCCACCAATAGTACTATTTAAATAAATGTCATAAGCATCTAATATACTACGAAGGTTGTTTTCTAATTCCTAACTATATTCAGATATATGAATTGCAGTCTCATCAATTTGCAAATAATCTTTATTCTATCCATTTTTCTAATCGGCCTTATTTTGTTTCTACTGTTCCTCTAATTGCTATAAATTATCTGCTAAACCATCAGACTCTTCAGTGCGCTTTTTTATTTGTGCAATAATACCTTCATAACTAGCCTAAGCTTCTTCGCCAATACCGACATTAGCTGCTAATTTAGCTGCTTCATGCATTCTTAATAAGGCAGACTCCGCCTCAGATGCGTTGCTACCAATATTAAGTATTGCATTTCCTTGACTATCATAACCTTTAACAAGACTTGGAGATTGCTCTGCTAACTAGTTGCATAAATCAAGATATTCCTAATATTCATCAGTAGAAAGACTTTCGTTTGCATTATTAATTTCATTTACGCCATCATGTAATTCAGCATATTTTTCGGCTATCTAATCAATAGAATCTTCTACCGTTTTTACTTCTTTATCTTCTGGAGCGATTTCAACTCCAATTTGAATCATAGTGTCATTTTTATCATTCAAATCAGACATAATATCTCGCATCTTTTCAGACGCTTCTTCTCCAGCCTTAATAATATTTTGTACCTTAAATATTGTATTATCAAGAACCCACTGAATTCCTTTAAATGCGAGATCAATGGCAACCGACACAGCAACCATTGTTAACATTGAAGATGCTGCCGAAGCAATACCAGAACCAAGTGTACCCATTACACTATCAACATTAAATGTTTCCTAATAGAAACTTTCCATCGCCTCTCCAGCACTCATAGATTCTTTCTATACATCAGAAAGCCCATTAGCAAAATCTTCAACTTGTTTATTATTTACATTAATTTTTGGATCCGTTATCTAATCGAAAAAATTAAGCTTTAAATCCATCTTATCGAATGCATCACTTATTTCTTTTGGTATTTCTTTTCTCGAAAAGATTTTTTTAATAGCAGGCCCTAAATTTTTTATATCAAAATTAAAACCGTTATTGGCATTAAAGTTAAAAAGACCCATACCATTCTTCTATAAGAAAATAGCTGCAACTGCACCTAGAATTGTCTTTAATCCACCAAACTATTTTATTAGGCTATTAACAATAGAAAGAAGTTCAGTACCTAAATCAACAATCATTTTTATATCATCTGTATTAATTGTTGTATTTGCTAATTCTTGTACAGATGTTTTAAATTGATTCATTTTACCTTGAATACTATCAAGATATTTATCGTTTTCCTTCATCGCAGAACCTTCGGAATTATATGCATCATTTAATGCCTTTTCCGCAGTTTCAAAGTTTGAGATAAGAGCAGCAGCACCTTGTGCTCTGTTTTTCCCGGCAATTAACTCAAGCAATGCAGCCTAATCAATCTGTGCCATATCATCCCAAACATCAGCGATACCCTTCATAATATCATAAGTTGATTTGAAATTCTTAGAATCCAACATAATGTCAAAGCCACCTTTACCATCAACATTAGTAAGACCCATGATTTTACTTCTCAACTTAGATGTACTGGTTACCATACCGTCGGTTTCTTCATCCATATCAGTTAATTCTGTTTTAGCACCACGAAGTCTCAAACCAACTACCTTAAGAGTTGAACCAGTAACCGAAGCATCCTAGATAACTTCATTCATTGCTGCAGCCATAGCAGTAACATGTTCAAGATCATCACCAGAAACTGCAAGTGAAGATGAGGACTTCTCTAAGACTTCACCAATTTGTGCTGAAGAAATTGCGTAATTATTACCAATTTCATTCATGACATCTACAACATGCATAGCATTTTCTGCTTCAATATCAAATGCTTTTAATGCCGAAACAAGATCAGTAGTAGCAGTAGCAGCATCTAATTCACCAACATTTGAATATACAATAGATGTCTGTGCTAATTTAGAAGAATCTTCTAAACTATAGCCAAGTCTTGCCCACTCTGTAGCAGCATCAACAACAGAAGTAGCAGTAGAACCAGTCTGTTTTGCAATACCAAATGAAGCATCTTTAAAACTGTTAAATTGCTCTGTTGTACCTTCTGCAACTTTACGAAGATTTGTCATAGCTGTATCCATTTCTGTAATCATAGATACGGCTTGTTTTACCATATTAATAACTTCATAAATACTTGTTGACGCAATAACATAATTAAAGATTTCCCTAAATTTTGTACCCAATCCATTTAATGCCTATTGTAATGGGTTTAAATATTTAGTAGAATTTGCAAGCTAATCATATATAGCACCAGTTCTATCAACAGATACAACATGTGTCTCAAGCATATTATCAGCAGTGCGTAAAGTATATGTCATTTCCAATTCATTATTATTGAATTTTTGTATAGCCACTGATGAGTTATTTAAACTATTAACATATGCTTCCATATCTGCTCTAGCTGATGCAAATCCAGATGAAACTTGCCCAACATTTATAGCATCTGAAATATTTCCACGATATTTCTATGCAGTAGCAACAATTTCCTTAAGAGTATCCTAAAAGCCTTTAATTTCATCACTATTATATAAAGAAATCCCATTTTCATCTCTGGTCTTTCCTTGTAGACTCAATAAATCTTTGGCTTTTTTCTACGCTTCACGAATCTCATTTTGTATATCTGAAGATCTAAACATCTCAGGCATATATGACATAAGATTCTAAACATAGCCTCTACTCATTTCACGATCAAGGTTCTTTTCAAATCCTTCTAACATAGATAGGTTTTTACTAACATAACCGCCCCTCTATACATATTCTGGGCCATTGTTTGGTGAACGATAATACAACCCTTCAGGATTATATTCATCTTTATAAAAGAACCCATTTTTTAATGCCTTATAATCATATGCATCAGTATTTGAAACTTTCTATACACCAAGTTTTAATAATGTATCACGAACCGCTTTGATTTCAGGGGGAATGTTAAAATCAGTTTTTGCATTTTGCTCTGTATTATCATTTTTCTCCTATTGTGTATCATTTTCTAAAGCCTATTTATGCTCATTCAATGCATTAGTATCTCCAGCCAAAGCACTATCGTGTTCAGCATTAGCAGGAGTTTGCTATTTACCAGAAACATTGGTAGTTGAAGGTTTTTGATTTGTGCTTTGCTTTTGACCATTCATATAACGTTGACGTGTTGAAGACTTTTCTGGCAACATACCCACTAGTTCTTCTAATTCACTCTATAAAGCCTCTTTTTCTTCTGGCTTTATTTTTTTTCTTTTGAGACTTCTTTCAATGTCAGAAATTCTACGGTTAACTTTCTTCTTTTCATCTCTAGAAAGTTTTTTCCCATTTTTTTGAGGGGAATCTTCCTATTTAACTTCTTCAGCACTAGCGTTTGTATCTTCTGCAGCTTCTTTTGCAGATTTTCCAGATTCCTTTGCAGCCTTTGCATGCTATTTCGCAGCCTCAGTGGCTTCGAGATAAGCTTGATATAAGGAGTGTAATGCTTCTTCATTATCTTTATATTGTGCAGTTATATTTTCAACGCCTTCTTTAGAAACAGCTTTCTCTCCCCCAAAGAATAATTTATTGTTTTTAGCACGACCAAGACTCCATCCTTGATCTAAACCACCTCTAACATATTTAATAAAATCTTCCTCAGATAAAGGTTCAGATTTATTAAAAATATTAATTGCATCATTTGTATCAGTATACTTTGTTTTTCTCTTTTTTTGTTTTCCATCAGATTTTGTCTATGATACTTTTACTTCTGGTTTTTCTTCTTGTATATCTGGTGTAGATTGTAATTCACGAAGAGCAGTTTCATGAATGGTAAGTTTTTGGTTCAATGTTTCAATATTCTATTTTGCTATTTTTGCAAATTCTGATTCTTTATCCTACATCTATTGTAAAGATTTCTCATAAAAATCAATTTGCTCTTTAGTAGTCTAAATTAACTATTGCAAAAATTCTGGCGTAACTTCTTCATCGCCCTATGGCTATTCTTCATTTTCTGGGATATCATTTAACTGATTTGTCAATTCATCAATTTTAGTTTGCCATTTATTTTTGGCTTCTTCTTTTTTTGACCGATTAAGATTTCCTTTTGCACGATTAATTTGTTTTTGAATTTCTTCACGAGAGAGTATAGGAGTATCATCAGTAGCCTAACTCGCTTTACTACTAGTTTTAGCTTCTTTTTCCTCAGCTTGAGCTGCTTGTTCAGCAGCCTATGCTGTTTGTCGATATGCCTCTGCTTTACCTTGTTGGTTTTCATAAAAACCATGATCGTTTTTAGTATAATTTCGTTTTTCTGCAACTTGCGTTACAAATTCTTTTCTTGCACTCCAATAATCTTTTGCCTCTTGCGGCCAATTATCCTTGGGTTTAATTCTAAGAACCCTATTTATTTCATCAAGACCTTCTTCTCCTTCTGGAATTATCCTATCAGGTTTTTGCGTTTTATATTCTGGCTCTTTTTTGGATTTGCTAGAAGCTGGCTATTTATCTGTATCTACTTTTTTTGATTTATCTTCAGACGATTTTGAATTTACCTCGGTTTCATTCGATTCAACTTTTACACTTGAAACATTTGGTAATTCAATCCCATGTTCTTTTGCGAAAGCAGCAGTGACTTCTTGATTAATTTTTTCTGGTTTCAAAACGGGATTACCTTTTTTACTAAGCATAATTCCATTCTGCACTGCTTTAACCTTAGCGGCAGTTTTTTCGGCATCAGTAGCAGTATTACTATTTAAAACTTTATATGTTTCACTGAATAATTGTCGGATATTATCAGGCACATTAACTTTTGATTTACCATTACCAACTTTAATTTTATTTGTTTTAATAAAGTCTTTTGTTAATTCATTATTTGCATCTTCAATTACTTTAAATGATCCATTTGCACCTTTTTCAATACCAAATTGATTTCGAACTGCTTCTTTTAATATATTTTTATATTCAGCATCGGTTATTTTTAATCCACCAAGTTTTTCATTATATTGAGCAATTAACTATTCTCTTGTTAAATTGCTTGGTGCAACTGGAGATTTCGTCTATACACCATTTCCAGTAGTAGTGCCAGATGCTTTACCAGAGCCAAGAGACTATATAGCCCCAAGCACCGCTTGCTGAGTAGACTCAAGTGCCAACCCAGATGAATTAAAACCTTGACCAATCTCTGCAGCATTAGCAACATTAACATTACCAGTAACTTCAGTAATTACATCACTTACAGGTTTAACATCTGTAAACCCGGCAGCCAATGCTTTCTCTGCCGTTATTGTTGGCAATTTATATTTATTGGGATCAGCAAAGAAATCTTGCTTTGAAACTTTTGCTTCAACAGAACCATATTTCGTAAGAGAAAGCCCCATGCTACGAGCCTATTCTTGGTATGCACTTAAAAGATTCTCAGAAAATTCATCTAAACCGTTGTTTTTAAATTTCTTATCAACTAAATCATGAATCTGCCTACTAATAATAGCTTCATCTTCAGACATTTCAGCATAAAACCATGATCTCCAAGGATTTCTTTCATCGCCCTTACTACCTTCATAGAATTTTTTGTAATCATCTTTAGTTAAAGATTTATATTCATCACGATTCTACTCATGTATAAGTTTAGCACCACGAGCACGTTCTTTAGCATCGAGAACTTTTGATTTCTACGACGACTCTGATTTTTTATTACCACTAGCATCAGATGATTCTAATTCTTTTGTCAGCCTATCAAATTCTTTTTCACGATCAGAAATAAATGCTTCAGCAGCCGCAAGTGCCGAATCTATCTCTTTGACTCTAGCCTCGGCATCTATCGATTTTTTGCTTTTTCTACCAAGAATTTTAGCAGCATCATCTGTTTTTTGCTATTCAAGAATATTACGAGCAAGACCAATATTATTACGGTATCTCTGTTCGCCCTAATCTAAATCTTTTAAAATATCATTATGTGATGTCAATGCATTTCTATCCACAGATAATAAATCAATGATAGATGCAAAATAATCTTCTTTTGCTTGTGCTAACTAAGCTTTTAATGAAGACTGTGTGGCATCATCTTTCCCAGACGAAACAGCCTATGATAAATCATCAGCTATTTTTCTATAGTTATCACCCTATTCAAAAAACCTACCATATACAGTTTTTAATAAATCTTCCTATGATAACGAACCTTGCCCAGGAATTTGTCGATTTTTTGTAGCAGTTGTGATTCTTCTACTTAATGAAGACCATTCTTTTTCACGATTCTTTTTATTTTCTGCCTACTCATCTATAATCTAAGCATATCTATCACCTAAATCACGTTTTCTTTGCTATAAATTATCTTTAACCGATTTGACTCTTGCGTTATATTCTTCATTTGATTCACTAGGTTTTTTATCAATTGGCTGCGATAATTCATGATCTATACTTTTAATATCAGAATTAATCTAATTTATTTCTTTATCATAGTTTTTAACAGAAGCAGAAGAGTATGATATTAATCCATCAATTAATTTATCCTACGAAGACCATCTCTACTTAACATTCTATGCAAGTGTTTCATATTTCTATCCAGCTTCCACTTGCGGCATTAATGACTCACGCTCAGATTTTAAATCTTCTATACTCTAACCATCTATTCTTAAATTCTTGCGAATGCGATCGCCATAGTTTGATCGTTTCGCAAACCTAGCAGCATAACTATCATTGATTGATGATATAGCACGATTACCTTTACTATATTCATTAGCATCAAAATTAAATTCTTTTTCAGATATATTGACATAACCAAGCTATTCAATTAATCCATTGGCTTCTTTTTTTGTTTTAGCTTTCTCAAACGCATCCAAATATACATTGCGTATAGCCTATTCCTATTCTTCTTTTAATCGCTATACATCATCATTTATTTGTTTTTCATATTTTTGTCCAATAGCAATTTCATTTTCTTTGGATGTTTTTTTTGTTTGATGCTAAGTTTCTAAAACCTATTTTTTACTTAATAATTCTTCTCGCTCTTTTAATAAATTATCATATGTGCTTGTAGTATACTTTAATGCATAATCACGAGCCGTAATATATTCGCTTTTTTTGCCATCTTTGGATGGTATTTCTACATATCCATGATGTGTTCCACTTGGACTAATATATGATAATCGATCCATTTGTCCAATTCCAAGTGACTCATATTCATTTAATTTACTAAGATATGCATTACGATATGATAGAATATTATCTTCAGAATCGCCACGCTACACAGCATCAATAAATTGATCCTATAGTTCATATATATCATCAGCCAAAGAATCTGCAACCTATTCCATTATATTCTATTTGACATCTTTTATCTGCTAACTAATATTTTGTTTATAATAATCACTAACTGTCTATTCAACGACATCTAACTCTGACTATAACGAATCAATTTTATTCTAATGACGCTTATATGCTTTACCACCATTTTTAACTTTATCCTATATCTAGGATTCTTTTTCAATTTCAGCATATAATCTATTGCGATCTTTTTGCGCACTTTCAAATGCTTCTTGCTATTGTAATAATTTCTATAGTTGCTCATCATTGTCATAATATTCCTATAAAATTGGAGAATTATTAGGAGATACAGATATCCTTTCTCGTTCCATCTAAATAAGTTGAGTATTCTCTTGAATCTATTTATTTAGTGCATCTAATTCTTTTGTATCTATTTTTTCAGATTCTGCTTTTTTCATATTTTTGGCATTTGATTCTTTTTCAGTTAATAGTTTAGATGCCATATCACTATATTTTTTGTTTATTTCATCAACTTTTTGTGATGTGGATAATTTTGAAAATCTTTTTTGTTCTTCCGCCTATTTTTTATCCGCTTCTTCCTATTCGCTTAACTAAGCCTATTCAGCAAGTTGATTTTGCATTCTAATAGTTAATTCTTCTTCCATTCTATCCATGTTTTCCATGGCAATTCTCAACTGCTATTCTTGTTCTTTTAGCCTAGTTTTTACTGCATCTTCTCGATTTTGACGACGAGTTTTTGTTTCTTTTTCACCTTCAGTTTGTATACCAGCAAGGCGAGGTTTTATTTCACCGTTCTTATAATTTACATTAGATTCTTCATCATATAATGAAATCATTTCGCCAGCGTCATAATAAGCATTAACCAAATCCATAAGTTGTGAAAGTTTCTTCTCATCAGTAGTTATTCCATTTTTACCGATTGATTTAGTTAATTCAGATAATAAATGATAAGAAAATTCTTTTTTCTATTGTGTATCCGAATAATATTGCATCAATTCAGAAAGATGTGACAATGATTTTTCATCAGTCGGAATTGATTGCCCAGTTTGCCCTTTTATCTTTTTTGCTAACTAACTACTTAATGCTTCAAGTTTCTTTCTATCTGACTAATCTGAATCTGAGGATAAATTTTTTAATTGATTCTAAGTAGATAGATAACGTTCTAAATCCTATATATCAACACTTTTACCAGAATCAGTGCCAAGCACATTATTTATTTTATCAAGTACCTAACTTGTCGATACACGTCCATCTAAAGACTATTTGCTTTCTAAAAGAGCAGCCAAATCTTCAATATTAACACTTTGACCAGAATCAAGCCCAAGCATTCTATTAATTTCATTGATAATTTGACCTTGACGTGATGCGACTAAAGTTTTTAATTCTTGCTATGTTTCTTTATTTAAACTACTATAATCTAAATCTGATTGTCTCTTAAGAGAACTAATTTGTTTTTGCGTACTCTTTTTTCTAGATTCTATTTCCGCTAATTCATTCTTTGAAGCACCTCTAGCCTATGCATCTGACTATTCATGTTCAATATCATTCATCTAGAGTTGCAACTATGCAATTTGCTTTGCAATATGCTATCTATTTTCAAGCTAATTTATACGAGACTAAGTATTATCAATTTCTTTTTGAGCACTTTTTAATTGATCAGAAGAAGCTTCTGTTTTTTGAAGATTTGCATATTTCTCATTGGCCAATCGAAGTTTTTCTCTTTCTGCAACTAATTCTTTCTATAAATCTTCCGATGATTGAAGTTGCCTAATTGATAAATCAACATCTTGTATTTTTCTATCTTGTTTTCGAATCTATCTTTGATCCGTCATCGCTTCTCGTTCTTTTTCTAAATTCGCTTTTTCCTATTTTAATTTTGATATATCGTCAGCAACAGTCTCTTTTGCTTTCTATGTATAATCTTCATCTTTCATTTTCTTAAATGGCTCATAAGCTTCTTCCATTTCACTTCTAGCCTATTTAATTAACTTTATCGCATCATTTAATTCATCTGCTGACATTTTACTAATATCACCAGATACTTCAGCATTTGTTAATTTAATATATCCTTCTGAAGTTTCTTCTGATAAACCTAGATTTTTTATCGTCTTTGAAGTCTTTCTTTTTGATTCATCTTTATCTTCTGGAGTGCCATATTTTTCATTATAAAGCGCCTCCAACATCGCAGAATCACGAATACTCTACTGTAATTTTAAAAATTCAGTTTGTTCAGTGCTAGTTAATGAACTTGTATCAAATACACCAGAATCTGATCGCATAGTCATTCTATCAACTAACTCAGCATAACGCTTTCTATCTTCTAATAATTTTTTCTATCTTCTCTTATGCTCAGCTTCCGCACGGTCTTTATTGGAACTTACACCATTAACGAGATACTCTGAACTAATAGCATCTAAAGTCTATGCAGCATTTTTTCTTATATCTCTTTCATCTTTTTTAGATTTTTCATATTCTTTTTGAAAACGTTCACGAGCGGTTTGAACAAATTCATAAACTTCATCAACAGTGGCATTCTATGCAAACCCCTATTTCGTTGCTTCTACTAAATCACTTAACTAGTCAGATTCTAATTTCTCCCCCTTAGATAATCCTTCGCCATACAATACTTTTTTTTCTAATTCTTTTAATCTGGTTTCAGCTTGTTCAGATTCTTTATCCCTCATATTTAAAGCAATCGCACCACGAAGATCATCTAATCGTGAAACCTATTCCTAAGATAACTCACCGTCATGATTATATAACTCAACAAACTCATCCATATTGCTTAATGTTTGCTATGTAGTACGAGTTATTTCATTTTGTTGCATTAACTATTCAGCGGCTCTTTCTCTAACAAGTTTTAATGCAGCTTTAAGTTCTCCGACAGCACCACGCTCATTTATAGCAGTCTTCGCAGAATTTAATATAGTGCCAACATCACTATCAATTTCAATTCCATTTGCTATACGAACCTTTTCTTGCATATTAGGACCAGGTTTCTTGTTTTTATATGACTTCGGTGCAATATAACCTTTTTCACCAGCTTCGCCCCATTTTGTAACATTCTTATCAGCACGACTTATTTCAGAAGATAGGGTAGTAGTAAATGCCAATCCACCTTCATCTGCACCTTTTGTTATACCGCCCTAAATTAATGACATATCACTTAATACAGATTGCCTTGCTGTTTCAAGTGCAGATGTTCTCAAAGACTTAAATTGTTCTTCTATCGTCTTTGCATTTTTCATCCCTGGAAATTGAATAGACTTCTGTGATGCAGCAGCAAAATCAGAAGTTGAAAGAATCTATCCAACTGCCTTATCAAACTATGAATTAATAATATCTCTTGCAATATCAATTGGCTTTTGCCCTTCAGTCTAACGTATCTTAATAGAATCCTAATTTGCCGGATTGCGAATAAATGCTTTTAACTTTTCTTCTGTAGTAGCAGATTGCCTTTTCTTTTCAAGATTATCTAATAATATTTTTTGCCATTCTGTAACATTTTGCTATTGATAAATCTAATTCTATATTGTCTCTTTTTGTACTCTATCAAACCGAGTTTTTACACCTTCAGAAACGATTTCACCATTTACATTGCGAATTGTAGAACCGTTAATTACGGAATTCATTTTATCATTTAATAAATTAAATGTATTAATAAGTCGTTTCTGAAATTCATCAATTGTGTAGCCTTCTCCATATCTAGCAAACTATTTTCCCGTCTCTGGATCAGTTGAAATAGCATTATAAATTTCAGATTTTTTTAAATCTTCAAGTCCTTTTCTTTCATTTGTAATAAACGATTTAAACTCTTTTAATACATTAAATCGATTTTCATTAAATCGCATCTCAGATAAAGATAACTCTCTTGTATTAGTCTCATCTGATTTATCTTTTCTAATGATACCATCTGTTTTTGGAGATTTTATACTATATAAAAGTGAATTATATACAATATCACTATTATCATTTGTTTGTGTTGTTTTTGATGGCGATCCAACTATAGCATCTTTACCAGCGACACCGCCAACAGATTCAGCAACAATTCCACCAACATCACCTATTGAAACATTTGCATTCGCAATATTTACCGATGCCTAATCAATATTTACACTAGAAGTAGCACCATTAATGGAAAAACTTCCCTAACTATATGATGATGTATTAATACCTTCTTGTCCACGGCTTTCAGCTCTACGACGTATTTCATCTGTTGCATCATCTGCTAAATCAGATACTGACTACATATCAGTATCTGCAATCACTTTTACTTTTACTGCATAACTATCATCATTAACTATCTGTTGATTAATTGATTCAATTGCATTTTTTACTTTGCTCATTAAATCAGAAGTATTAGTATCTATTTTTAAATTTAAACTTTGTATAACATCTTTTTCTTGTCTTATATCATTTTTTGATAATTGCTTTTCAATTTCAGCATCTGATTTCTTTTTATCCTAGTTTTCAAAATCAGTTGTATAGCCAATTGGAATTCTTATGGGTTTCCTCTAAATTTTCTTTTGTACATTATTTATTATTTTTTCTTTTATCTATTGTGTAAGTTCATCAACCACAGATTCTGCACTTTTTTCGCTACTTTCAATATCTAATTTAACAACACCTTCTACATTAACTTCTGCTTTAACTGACTTGTCTTTTGATGCATCCTTTATTGTATCGCCAATAACACCGTAATATTTATCTATTTTTTCTGCATATTCTTTTTGATCGCCTTTAACTTCACCCAAAGTAAGACCTTCAAATTCACTCGCCGAAAATAATTTATCCACATCAAGTTGATGTTGACCTCGACGAGTTAATACCTAATTTAAATTCTAGATTGTTTGAACAGTTTTAATTATAGATTCAAGAGTTGCTTGATATTTTTCGGCATCACCTATTGTCTATTTTGTTAATCTACTATTAAAAATATTAGACCTTCCTTCTTCTTCATTATTATACTGATGAAGAAGTCCCTACAATCTATCCTATAATTTTTTTCGTCTTCCTAATAATGTTTCAATATCACCAATACCAATTAACTAGTCAGCATTAAATGTACCTTCAGAAATAGATTTGACTACATTTCCAAGATTTTGGAATGTATCAAGTGCATCTTTTACTATAGTAGATAAACTAGAAAACTATTCTTTCATATCTGTAGAAAAAGTTTTAAAATTACTGCTATCTGTTAATTGTTGAAGAGCTTCTTGTAATTTTAATATATTATTACTTGTTTCAGATATTTGATTGGCAGCATCTTGCATACCAGAAATTAAAGATGAACTATCTAACTTGTTAATAGACTCTGATAATCCTTTGATATCTTTTTTGATACCACCAACAATTCCACCTAACGATTCTTTCTATTCCTAAAACTATTTCGCTATATCTAATCCTTCAACATTTGTAGATTTTTTTCCAAGTTCTTTTATTTTCTTTTCTGCATCACTTACATCTGCATTAATTTTTATAGTGTATTGTTTTATTACATCTGCCATATTCTCACCTCATTTTAAAAGAATAAAGAGGTGTAACAAACATCACACCTCTCAACTATGAGCAATTTTATCTGCTTCATTACTACCAACAACGTCCCACCATTGATCCATAAATTCGTCCATTGCATTACTTGGTCTACCTGATATTGATATCCCATCTACAGTTATATTAACATCAAACGACCCAATATGCCCTGGATTTCCAGGTGGTAATCCTCGATTGCCATAATTCCAAACATAATCAAATACATCCGAAGCAGGAAATGTTCTTCCCATATTATTAACATAATCAGACATATTTGTTGGACTAATTTGTATACTTGCTTTAAATCCATGCGTACCAACCTATGATACGCCTAATGGAATTATACTATTACTGCCCAAATTACCAGTTCTACGATACCCATTTGTTATAATACATGCTCCGGTTTTTGGACTTTTATAATAATAACTACTTACTGGCGTATAACCATCATAATAACTAACCATAATCATTGAATGGGCTATTTCCATATCATCCTATGCTTTTAAAGCAACACCTCTAGCAATCTTATTCGCTAATTTTCCAACGTCCTATAAAATATCATCTAACTATTTCTATAATCCAAAACTCATAACATCACCCATTTAACATTATATCATCTTTAAGCATCTGCATAATACTATTGCAGATAGTATATTCATTCTAAAAAGTAGATATAATAAAATTAATTAAATTATTATAGCAGAGATCATCAAACGACTCTTTATTAATCTCTAAATCAGTATAATAATTAACCAAATCAATTATCAACTAACGATAAAGCATAGGTGTTGGATATTTTTCTTTTGAAACTTTTTGAATAGATTGTTCCACTAATTTTATTTTTTCATCATATGGAACATAATATTTTGGTTTAATTAAATCCTTTATAACGGATATAATATCATCAGCAGATGGATGTAATATAGGTTTCATCCTAGTATTAAACAATGTGATAAACATTGATGATTGCATAACGATCACCACCTTAATTTGTAATTGCTTTAATATTCTGAACTAACTTATCAGTATCAATCGATTTCATGGTACTTTCTAATTGATCAATACTATAACTAGCGAAATCTGATATACTATTTACAGTATCATATAATACTTTTGAAATGCTATATTCGTATCTATAAAAATCATTTAGTCTATCATTAAGTATATCATTCAATATTTGATATTCATCAGAAATGGTTGATAATAAATTAGACAATAACTTATATTGACACAAAAGATCATATCCATCCGAACCATCATTTGCATCCTCAGACAAATCTAAATTAGTAATCTCCTAAATAAATAAATGATTGGCAATATTTTTTAATAATGCAACATTAATAGTTGGTGGAGTAGTATCCCTATCAATCAAATTATCCAATATTGTATCAACTAAATCTAATTTATAACCGAATGGAATATAATAAATTTCTAATAATGAATTATCATCCATATATTCTTTTACACTAATCTTCATTTAAATCTCATCCTTTCATATTTTCTAAATACCCTAAAATTAAAACCTTTTTAAGTTGTTCAACATCCATACCTGTAAAATCCAAAAATTGACCTAATATTTCTTCATGTGCAATAGTCATTGCATGTTTTTCAATTGGATTGGTATTATTAATATCATCAAAATTATAAAGATAAAAAATTGCATCACGTATTAAATTAAAATAAGTATTACATACCATGCTATTTCTCCTTTTTATCATTTAATTATATCTATTATAATCTTAGCCATCTGTTTTATTTCTTCTCGTGCAGCATTACTCATACCAGCATCTTTAATTATTGCATGAGCAAGATAAATACAATGATTATAAATAAATTCATCCTCATCATCTGTAGTTTCATCTGCACAATTTCTCATTTTGTCCTATATTCGATTATATTCATCAATACACAATCTAGTATTCTTATAAAAATCTTCCATATCCATTTACTCCTAATTTATATTTATAAAAGCCTATCCAATCAAAATGGCATCAGATACATCATCGCTAATATCATTGATATCAAATAATTCTGCCACTTTATTAATAGACCACATCTTTAATTCATCACGTTTTCTTGGTAATTTTTCATCATCACCACGAACCGCTTTTCTCCACTGTGTCGGTCGAAGAGAGCAGTAGGTAAAATGGTTGCTCACGCATGTTCCAAACACCGCACCAAGAATCATAGACAACATTCTTTGTGTTTGAGGATTTCTAGTTACAACAGTTTCTTCTACTACAACAACATCAGGCGCTTCACGCTCAATAAGCATAATTATTTCATAAACCATTGCCGACATCCGATCATATGAATCTGATTTATCGGATTTATCAATAGAAGAGTAGCGGATTAACTCTTTATTATTAAAAACCGCATACCCAGAAACTTTACTGCTCGTATCTAAACTTAAAATTTTACTCATCCATCTTCACCAACTCGTAACAAACAACAACTGGCAACAATACTAACTCTTTATCTGGCAAATCTTGACGAGCAAAATCATAAAACATCTCAGCGGCGTTCTCATCCTTTAATTTCGTCGCATATTCAATTTCTTCTACATATAAATATTTACCGCCATGAAGAGAATGGAGATAAATCGCACGTCCTTCATCATCTAGATAGGCAACTACAAATCGTAAATACTCACGCTCTTTTACACGTTCATAATCTGGTATTTCTGATTCTTTATCTTGTTGAATCACATATGCTATATTTTTATTCTTTTCATCCATATTCTTTCTCCTTTATAATGTATGATCGCACCATGCAGAATATAATTCTTTAGATTCGTTACGATCAAAAATATATACAATCACGTCTTGTCCAGTTTTAAAATCAATACTTGGATACATATCCAATGGCAAACACTAATGCTTCATATATTTACATGCTTGCAAACTATTCAAAATTCTTACGCACTTTGACGGATCATATGTTTTCCCAGTTACATCACTTGTTACCAAATCATTCATAATAATCACTCCTTTACTTTTTATCCTTTTAATCCTTTAATGGTAAAAAATGGGGACACCCTCAAATAGTGAGAGTAGTCCCCATCTTTAATCTAATTGTATTTTATAATCACTTCACTATTCATTTCATGGCGGGGGATCTAGGATTCGAACCCAGATCAAGAGGGTTAGAGCCTCCTGTGCTAAACCATTACACCAATCCCCTAAAATAAGCCGTCAAAAGACGGCCTTATAATTATTTCTTAAAATTATTTTTCTTATGATTATTAAACTGCTTTTTTTCTTGTTTTGGCTCTTCTTTCTTTTCTTCGTCTTTTCCCGTCTCAGTAACTTCAACCTTTGGTTCTTCAACCACATCAAGTTTTACTTCATCGACTTTTGACTCTTCTTTTGCCGCATCCTTGCCATCCGCAAGAATAGCAGTAATATAAATATTTAACCCATCATTAATATTCTCTCTATGACTAAGATCGCATTTTTTTAAAATACTTGCCGCCTCTTTAGCTGTTTTAACGCCAGCTTTATATTCCATAACTGTGTTAAAAATAATATGACAATTATCATCATGGAAACTTTCCATCCAACGAGGAAGACGGCTGAAACGATCACAGTTAGAACAATATTCATAACGAGCACCGCATACAATACAATGTTTTTCAAATCTACTTTTACCCATTTTAATTTCCTCCTTTATTCGTATAAATCTAATTGAGTATCGTCTATTTCTAAATTATCATCCTCAATAGATGACATATAATCATATATATTAAAAGACTCGGTAATACCAAGTTCTTGTCGTTTTCTATTTATATATTCTTCAAGTTGTTCTGGAGTGTTATTATATGTCCCATATTCTTTATGAAACGAACCATCAACATACATACTATGATGCCAATAGCATAAAGATATACCGCTACATATTTTAAATCTATCATCGGTATAAGATGAAAACGGATATATATGATGAACTTCTAATTTTTTATTTGTCCTACATACTAGACACTTATAATTATCTTTTTCTAATACGGCTTTTCTCCATTCATCATATAAACTAGAATTTCGAATAGCTACGTTTATTGGCGTTACGCCACCTTTCCAATTTGTTGCTTTTTCACCAACCCAATGGATTTTTCTATTAGCACAAGTTTTAATAGAACCATTTCGAAGACTAGCACCACACACAGACTTAATTGCTCCACAACTACATCGACATATCCAATAACCCTCTTTTTGCTTATTGGTTTTCTCTTGATCTATATGCAATACGGTCAATCCACCAAATCTTAATCCAGTCATATCTTTTATGTCATGCCGATGTTCATTGTTACACTCTTTACAAACAAAATCATTCTATGTACCAGAAGAAGTAATTACATAGACTTTCCTTTTTTCGCTCTTATGTTTCCCAATAGGACATTTAAAATAAACTGGTTTAGCAGATGCAAATGTTATATCTTCTGGGCTAAAACCAGTTGCATCATAATCCCATCTATCCAATAAATCTTGTCTATTATTATCATCACACCATTGTTTAAAACTATATTTAATTTTTCTCATCACCATTCACCTTCCCATAAATGAATTTCCCAAAATAATAAATAAAAGGGCGGTTGGGAGACCGCCCTTGTCAGTTAGTTCATGACGCTAACCTATTTATTTAAAAAAGAAGAGTAGGTTTTGACACCTACCCTTCCTAAATTAATTCTTACAAAAGAATATTAATCCTCGTCCTCAGTATCATCTTCAAGGACGTAGATGGAGTAAAGTTCCTGATCAGAACTGCAATACGTAAGTTTATAAAACCCTCGGTTTCCCGATATTTATTAGGGGACTAGAGTACATCATCATCTCTTAAAAAAGAGAGCAAGGCGCTTCGGAAATAGGAGTTTCACCTATAACCTACAGACTTCATAACCTACATGAGGCCGTATGTCTTACTCGTTTGACCTTTCGAAATGTCACCATTTCGACTTGGCACCGGATTGTCATATGTCAAATGACACTTAGATTTTCCCGGTTAGCACAACTTTTAGTCGTCATTTCCTACGATTACTAAACGTAAGTTGTACACGATGCATTTGCATCTTCACCTTGTTTATTCTAAAGTTCGTCACCGAACTTGGTGAACTATTGCCTGGGGTTGGCCATTCACCTGCAGATCTCCAGAAAAGTCAATCGTTCCGTCACTAGAGAAAGTGATAGAAACTTCAGGACTCGGCTGGAACGACGGAATGTCGATATAAGCAGCACGAAGCTGAGAAGCATCGCAAGGCTGTATTTATAAATAATGTTCACATGAATTCGCTACTTTCATGCAGTTCTCAAACGAACTTCTTATACTTTCGTATAAGCACAGACTATATCTTAATCTTCGGCTTTACCCGGTCAGACCAAACCATTTCAGTACGCTTGTACTTACTTCCCTTAAGGGGAATAGTCGTTGAACCTTACCTTTCGGTCTTGGCTGCTGATTGCCCATTATATAAAATGTTTAGGATTTAACCATGCATTATCTATTTGATTTTTTCTACTTTCGTAACATTCACGCTTATACCATTTAAGGTATTACGTTGTAGTTCAAATAGCTTTAGGGGTTTCCAGCAATTAGATTTGTATTGGATAGCAAATGCTATCACTATATACACATTTCTGTATATACGGACTCTTTCGCGATGTAAAACGTAACATCATATGCGAGTTAATCCACAATGAGAACCTTTAAAATAAGTCTGATGGTCTGTGGGAACTTATCAGCACTATTCTTAATAGCAACACCAGAAGTAGCAGTTCTGTCATAACGAACGATTACACGGTCAACATCATCAGCAGGTGCTTCTGCGGGAGCAGTGAATACACCAGTATTTGCAACGAGCGTATAAGCATTCTGCGGAACTACATCACCCATAGTACCGTTGTTATACAGATAGTTAACCTTTGCAGTACCATCTACATAACCAGCAAGAGTAGCAGTCTGATTTGCTGCAATCTTAACAATTGCAAGTCCAGGAACTGCTGCGAAATAAGAAGTATCAGCCGCCTTAGAAGCGTCTTTCTTCTCAGTACCAGACATCTGAGCCATAACGTTCAGATTCAGCATTGCATTAGTAGCAGTAAACGTACCAGTCTTTCCTCTCCAGACAATAATACCCCCACTTTCGTGGTATTTAATTAGGGTTTAGACCATATCATTATCCTACAATAGGATAGTTTGCACTTCGATTTAAGGGGTTTTCACCCACTGAGAATTTCACTCAGCCCTACTCCTATAGTGGAATTTCACCACCAATGGGATGGTCGTTAGACTTTTTAGTTATATTGATTAACTAACTTAGCACAGGATTGCCATATCATAAAACTGGTAAAAATGACTTAGGTTTTCCCTGTTAGCATGAATGTTATCCATCATTTCCTATGGAACACTTAACGCCATTCACACACGATATATTTATATCTTCACAAACTTATTCGAAAAGTATTACTACTTTAAGCGGCCAAAGTTAACCGTTTAATCAGAGTACCGTTCTTATCAACAGCATCAGTGGACTCAGCGGATACTTCAAGAGTAGCCTCAGAAAGCTGAGTAAGAGTGCCAATCGGCTCTCCGCCAGTGGTTTCCATATACGCAACCTAAATACGATCAACGATCATGTCATCAATTTTAAAAGCCATGATATTATCTCCTTTCATATTAATTTTATTTGATATATAAAAAGTAGCAATCTACTTCATATCACACATTATTACTCAAAGACCTCATCCAGTTATAAGCATCTGGCTTAATCTTTGAACTATCAACGAATCCACCCATCATACCCTTAAGCATGGCAGTGGAAGATTCGTATACTTGAAGCCGTTGTACACTGTCCATAAATTGGCAGATACCAACATCTTTTAATTCCGAAAGTTTATATTTAAACCCAGGGTGATTAACACAAGATGATACCATGGCTAATAAACCAGATTCATTCTTGTCGCCATTCTTTTGGTTATTTATAAGGTTTATCCGATCTTCTTCGATAACGGATTCCTTTGTTAATTTACCCTTAACTTTTTCAACCTTTGGAAAAATATTAAACATTGTGCGCAAATAATCTGATATAAGAGAATAATTCTCTTCATCTAATTCCATATCAGTTTGTTTATTATACAATGTTGGCACAGAAACAGTAATTTCTTCGCCATCTTCATTTGTTTCAACAGTAGTTTTTGAATATAAATCAAATGCTGAAAAATCAACATCACCAAAAAGCACATGAGAAATTTCTGGCTTTACACTCTTTATGAGCATACCAAATAATTCATATGATTTGATTTTATTCCAATCAACACCCATATCCCATAACTACAATCGATAAGTAGTAGGATTGGCTATAAACACATAAAGCGTTCCATAAAAATCCTATTCGCCAACTTCAAGGATATCTCCAACAGTCGGCTAGTGGATTGTTATCCCATTGCCAACATCAAAAGGCTCACCAAAATACATCTTAAGATGATCAAACTTGTGAGTAACTGGCTCATAATTATTACGAGCAACAGACTACCCAGCAATCTAAGTCGTATTTTTTTCTGTCTTCATAATTAACCACCTGTACCATTTACAACTGTTGTGATTTTACTATCGACATCAGACTTAACAAGATTATTTGGCAATTCACCTTCAAATGTAAGAGTACGAGTTGAATAATCCGTATCAGTAACACTTGGAATATCTGAAACAAGATGAATTTGTTTTCCAAAAAGATTGCTCCAATTGAAAATCTTGGTTATTAAAGCAGACAATAAATCATGTCGTGCTATACCAGTATTCTTCTCAATACCATTTTTCTCATCACAAAGAATATAGAATATAATCTATCCAATTTTAATCGTTTTATTAAATCTATGTTCTTCCCTCGTCTATATTTCATAACAAATATAATTCTAGCAATTATGCTATGTTGAATGAATCAAATAGTAAGGAAGAATGTTAATACCAAGATAATCGCTTGGATCTGCCTCGGAATCTTCAAGTTCTTTATTATTAAGCAGATAAATAATCATAGGATCATCTATCAGCTTTTTTTTAATTATTTCCTTAAAACGAATATTGTCACTATCAGTCAAAGTTTTAAGACTACGGAGATAATCAAGCTCAATCGGTTTTAATTCCATATCTTTATTACCTCCTTATTATAGCGGCAGAATTTCAAGATCTAGAGAAGATGATAAATCTCCAGATGTGAAAGTTGCCGTGAGTATTTTGTTGATATACGTGTCATCGCCATCGAACTTAACTTTAACCTTTCCCTCAGATACATGAGTTAAAGTTAATAAATTAGACGCATCATCACCGTCAATTGTAAACGCCCAATCACCAGATTGATATTCTACCGAATTACCATCGACATCAATAAACAATGCGGTGAGAGTCTTCGCAGAACCACCAACTTTAAGCTGATGTTTACCAGTGCAAGATATCACCACAGTGATATCGGATGGCTCATCGGGGACAATTGGGGCAGGCTCAACAGAAGAGCGGTAATAATCTGCCCACATACCTATAATATTTCCAGACTCATCATGCTCGATGTAATCCGTATGCTAATTATAAGTGTCTTGTGTAAGCGTCACACGACATACGCCATTTGGCGAAATACGATTTACCTTCGAAATAAGCCATGCACGAGGCTCTGATTTAACCTTGGTGTCAATGATTAAACGATGATTATAAAATAATGTCTCAGTTTCTCTGGTCATGGGGACAGCAAACTTCTGTTGGTCTTCAACAGTGGTTATTTTATACAAATATGTTACTTTATCTGTTCGTTAAGCAGATAAAGAATTATCTGTGTTTTGATAATACTTGGATAAATATAAAGAATGTTTTCTACATAAATATAATTTAGCATCAAGATATAACCAATCTAAAAACTTCTTAACTTGATTTTTGCCAGCTATTTGAAAAGTCCTTGTTGGTTTATCTTTATTCCCATGACATAACATAATGGAACAATGAATGTCTAATTCGTTGGTAACTATATTAGCCAACGATTTACAAAAACTTTCTGTGCTAATTATTGTACACCTATCTTCGTTTTTTGCTAAACTACCATCACCATCAAAATATCCTCTTACAAAATGACGTATCAAATCATCTGGAATACTATCTGGAAATTCTAAAGATAAACTTTTATTAGGAACTGCCCCATGTTTAACCAAGTCTTGATTCATTTTTTGGTTTGATATTGCAAGACAATATTGATTTTGCCAATTTTTATTTTTTTTATTATACTCTATAAACGATAGTTTTCTATTTCCACCAAATTCATGATTTAATTTATCAAGAAGTTCTTTATCTCTTTCTTGAATCGAAATAGCAAATCCATTACCATTTTTATTGATAGACCCATCAGCAAAAATAAAACCAAGCGAATAAGCTTTGTTTTGCGTATCTATTGCATCAAAATAATTTTCGTCAATAACATATCGCCTTTTAACTTCAGCCATAGATAACTGCTTAACATTATATTCTTTCAAAACAGATGAAACAGTAGATTCACTACATTTCATTATTCTTGCAACTTTTGCCATATTCCTATATTCTTCATAACATTCTTTAATTTTTAATTTACGTTCATTTGATAACATTGGATGTCTACTTGCGATATTCATAGAACGCAATATACGAGATATCATAGTTGTAGATGTATTAAAAATATCCGCAATTTCTCTATTTAATAACCCATCATTATGCAAGTTTAACATCTTTTTCTTTTCTTCTTCTGTAAATTCATTATATTTTTTACCCATATTTATTCCTCCTAAACAATAAACACAATAAAAAGACCATAATCATCGCATTAGGAGTTACGATGAAACGGAAGCTACCCGCTGTCTGGTCTTTTTATAAACACAAATATTTTTCTTGTGCTTTCGCACAAGTTCAGACTATATCATAATCTCATAGAGATCCTCCCCGCAGGACGCACTTGCGCCACGTAGTCGTTGAACTTTACCCTCATCAGGTCTTAGCTGCTGATTATCCAATCTAATAACTTTTTAAACCATCACGCTTGTATATCTCAATACTACGTTGTGGTGTATTAGCTCTAAGGATTTCCCAGCAATTCAAGGAGTTTTCTTATATCATTGCTGATATAAGGGACTATATTATTAATCCGTCCAGAGTCCGCTCAATTATGTTATCTCGAAGGCTTTTTATCCTACGATTCTTACTGTCACCAGTAAGTTCAGCGTACATCATCACCTTTCTATTAAATAGAGTCAGGTGTTGGGCGCTCTTGCCAAGATTATATTTGTTCACTCGGTACGCGTTACGGTGAGTTGTAGCCTTGCGTAATCCACAACTTTACCTCGGTGTTATCTTCGTGAGATTTTCACCGATTTCGCCCAATTATTCAACATACATTTCTGTATGAGGCAACAATATTTATTGTACGAATTCTGGCTTCTTAACACACCAGCACACTAATATTTTTTATCATCATGTATCCACTGAAACACCTTATCGCATTTCAATATTTCGAAAGTCGGAAACTGGTTTCCATTCCAGTTTGCCCTATCAACAACAAGCCATCTATGATATTTATTATCATCATGCAAAATATCAATATAACAACCAATTGGAAATAAAGCATCATACCTACCGCCAAGAACTTCATCATAATAATCAAGATTACATTCTTGACCCGGTCTCATCTATATCCAAAAGGTTACCTAATCTTTGTCATAAGTTTGTTTTGCATGACGTATAAATTTAATATCCAAAGGTGTTTTACACTCGTCAATATCTGAATGCAAATCATCAAGCCTGAACTTTTCTTCAGACTTTAAATCATGGTAATAATCATAAATATATGCTGTCTAAGCCTATATGTCTCGAAACCACGTAGCATCCATAATCATATCAGAATTGCCTTTATGCGCACGACCTTGAGAGTTATACCCAAGTATCTTACCATAATCACTAAAAGAGATAGACATCACTCCACCTCCTTGATTTTCATGATTTCTGCGCCAGCATCCAAAATCAATTTCCGATAACGCATAAAGTCAAAATCGCCATTATAAACCTATAATGCAGACTCAAGATAACTCATTGTCTTCGCCAATTCTGGCGGCTCCAACAAAATACTATTGAGGCCACTCAATCTAAGCTATAAACCCTTGAATGCCTCTTCAACATTAATATTGGGATAATTATCCCGTGTTTCTGGATCAACATAGAGTAACAGGAAGAAGATGGATTTTTGAACTGAACGCTTAATCGAGGCAATTTGAGCAGAAGAATATTTCCCATATTTGGTCTTCATGTTGCATCCGCCAAAATATAAGAATTATTAAATGTACCTCTATCACGAATCATCTTTCGAAGATCTGATTTGGCGCCACGGTACATCTCTTTTAACTCAGCCATATGATTAGCCTACGAATAATACTTTTGCTCAGAGTTGGAGTAAAACTGCGCAGTATTCAATACTGAATGATACTGCGGTGACAACCAGCTTACCACCATTCCCTATGCAATAATCTCTTCCGCAAAGTCCTAATCAGAACTATCATCTTGCGGATTAGCCAGTTCAAATTCAATTTCCTCGACATCATCATCAGCCGTGAGAGAAGAGAATAATCTTCTAATATACGGCTGAGACAATGTCGCCTTCATCCATCCATTCATCATTTCCTATGCTAATTTTTCATCAAGTCCAGAAAACTCATAATCTGTAACCCGGAGTAAAAACCGGGAATAGATATCATTATATTCAGAGGTCATAGGTCACCTCCGTAAAATTAATTTTCAAATTCTGCTAAAATATTTAAGTTTGTATCAAACAATTCGTCTAGAACCTTAATCTTTTTTACGCTATCAAGCGTACCCTCTGTAATAGAAGATGCAGCAAGTGATTTGAGTGACTCAACGGCGCTCTTTGGGAGTGCAGTGACTTCTTCCTTCATTCTATCAATTGGCATACGAAGAATTTTTTCAAGATCATGCACTGAATAGTTTTCATCATAAAACTTCTTTAATTGTGCATTTTGTCCAATAAAATCTTCATCTTCAACGATAAAAGCAGGAGAGAACATAAACCACGATTTAGTTCGTACAGCAGCAGCAAGGTCTGCATACTCAACCATCGTTACGTCCCCATATTCAACCCATTCGTAAAGCATATGGGTTTTTGCACCTTCCATGTAAAGAGCACCTTGCGTAATAGATCTGCAAGGAATTCCATCTGAATCTTTAAATACTCTCTTTTCTACTTTTGGCTCTTCGACAACAGTTGTCGGCTTCTTCGAAGCAGCAGTAGCCTTTGCAGTAGTAGTTTTTCCTTTTTTAGCAGTAGTAGTAGCTGTTGCCATACTTACTTCCTCCCTTTAATCCTTAAAAATATAATTACTCACCAAGAGTTGCAGAGCTTGCGGAACTGATCGTCCACTGTCCGAAATATCTGCCAAGGATCGTTGCGATACCGTAGCTTCTCTGGACTTCATACTTCATGATGTCGTCCCAGCGGCCATGCTCCTCTCCCTTCTCAGTGATTTCATCAATCTCAGTCTCACCGACGTCAACCATCTTAATAAACTTATCGGCATCGTTAGCCGGAAGAATCCACAGCTTAGTATTATCATACATCTTAGTCAGAGAATTCTTAGCTGCAAATCTCTGTGGAATCTCCATAAGAGTCGTCCCTTCATAATCGCCCATGCGACCAGAATGAGAAACATCTTCCTTCAGAGAATCTGCTCTCCAGTTAACATCAGAGAGATTATTAAGCTGCTTCAGCGCAGTCTTAGTCCCAAGGATAACAACAGAAGAGTCATTAGCGGTCTGAACATTCTCAATGATGTTGTCAAAAGCAGCCTTAGTACTAGCGCTCAGAGCACCAGTGGCAAGGAATCCAGACTTCATAGCAGTCGGAATCTTAGTAGCAGCAGAGAGAAGTTCATTATAGATCTCGCCCTGAATCTGAACAGTAAACGCACGAGCAATAGCGTTTACAAGCTTCGACCAGTCTTCGCGGCCGATCATGTACATATTGATGTCTGCACCAACGGCAGCACCATAACGAGCATATGGGATAGTAAAGGTTTCTCCCTTACCAAGTCTCTGCAGGATGTAATCATGATGACTCGTTCCGACCTTCGCAATAGACAGAATTACCTCATCCTCGGTATAGAACTCATAAGCATCGCCAAGTGCAAGATTACGATAATCAACTAAAGTATTGAACAATTCATTATCTCTATATCCAGCACTAATGACATCATCAAGAGTCTCTTCAATGATATCGAAGAAATCGCGACCATGCTCACGATATGCTCTCTTAAGATCACGCTTGGAAGAATCCTTGGTTACACCAAAAATCTTCTAGCATACGGTACGAAGCTTATCTTCAGCATCGTGCTTAGATACTTCAATACCATCTTCGTCAAAAATCTTATTTCCCATTGCGAGATCAAACATAAGATTCTTTACAGACGTATAATCAGTGTCCATCTCATTGAACACACTCATAACATGATTAGAAAATGTAAGCTTTCTCATTTTATTTTTCCTCCTTTCCTTTAAGATTAAGCGCCAATCTTGAGCTTCTTAGAAGCAACAGTCAGCGTAGCATTCTTCGCCGGAGTACCATCGAACGCTTCAGCAGAAACCTCGAAGATATCACCAACGGTAAGGGTGTAAGCTTTGACGACCTCGCCAGCAGCGTTATAGAAGTTGGAAAGATCTGCAAGTTCCCTCGGACTCTCGTAAGGAATGATAGGAGAGTTGTAAACGAGAAGAGCTTCGCCGGTGCTAGGAACGGCAGTGACCTCCACGTACCAATTTCCATTTGCAGCCTAATCAACAATCTTTGCAGCAAAACCATTTGGGCAAGCTGCTTCCGCATAGTTATCAAAAGTGTTCCATGCTCCACGACCGATTACGTTTCCGTTATCAGCAGCGGTACCAAGCGTAATATTAAAAATATGCGCACCCATATTTCCGGCAAGAACCTTAGATGGGAAGCAAATCGCATGCTTGGTCATATTCGGTGTTCCATAAGCCATAATCTTATTTCTCCTTTCTAAATTTTAATTTTCATAATTATCTTTTACTAAAAAGATTTCCATATCTGCTAGACTTTCTCTTGCTACCAACCGGTAACTTCTTCTGCCCAACAGGTTTCTTCTCAGAATCATCTGAGAACTTAATGTTATTATGCTTTGCATAATCAAGCAGAATCTGATTAGCCTTTTCTGTCACCTCATCAACAGAAAGATCAAAATGATTTTCCTGCTTTTTCAGTTCCACAAACGCTTCCACATCTGCAACATTTGCATAATCATCAGACTCAAGAATCGCCACCTTCTGAGGTTCGGACTCATACTTAGCAAGTTTCTCAGAAATGAGAGAGTAATTACTTCTCATATCATCAATCTTGGCTTCTTCGTCAGCCGTAAGGTATACCGGCTTAACAGCAACTCTATCTCCAGTAAGTGTGTACACATCGTTACGCACCTTGTAAGACTGCTTGTAAGCCTTTCCAGACCACCAACCAACCATGACAACGCTTTTCTCAGACTCATATACGTCTACGCTATAATAATCGTTATCAGTCTCAGAATACGTGTTATTAACAAGCTCTGACATCGCCGCAAGCACTTCAGACATAGACACAGAGAAATTACGAACAGATTCACCGCAAGTTACAGAGAATTCTCTCTGATTATCTTCGGCAACTTCCTCTTCAAATTCCTCGTCATCTCCATCTTCAGCCTTTTCATCCTCTTCATCATTCTGCTCTTCATCTGCAAAATCCTCTTCGGCGGTATCATCGTCAGAAGTAGGTTCTGGTTCATCCTCACCTTCTCCGGCGCTTTCTCCGAATACCTCCGCAAATTTTGCTTCAAGTTCCTCATCGGTAAGATTGTCGTATTCAAAATCAATGTCCTCAACTGTCTTACCATACTGTTCTAAAAGCTCTTCGAATTTATTCACCAGATTTCCTCCTTCCTTTAGTTCTCCGCTTTCTGCGGGATTTATATTGAAGTTAGCAAGCATTGTAGTAAGCTTGTCTAACGATTCAATCAATTTATCTTGCTGATTTGCAATAACAGAATTGTTCTGAATGCTAAAATCTGCAATATCTAAACGGGCACCTTCCATTCCTTCACCGACTTCTTCGCCAGTTTCTGGATTGCGTCCTAACAACGTCACGCCCATTACCTCGACATCATCAAGATAGAGCAGATGCTCCTCGGCATTATAAGACATCTCATTTACCGCAAGTTCAGCAGATACTTTCGTTCCATTCTTGCGCTCAATTATCTCAGCGGCCTTAGTATACTCACGAGGGATTGCCACTTTCGCATGAATATATTTGCGACCTTTATCATCTTCCTCATCGTCCAATGTTGCTTTATCTGCTGTAAAACAACCAACTTGTCGCTCAATGTAATTATAATTTCCATCTTCATCAATTTCGATGTCGTGACTGGTAAAATCCCATTCACCATCAAATTCTGCGAAATTGGCGAGAACTGGTTTATAAGCAATAGAAGAGAGACATCTCTTCGCCGCTTTTTCGGTGAGAGAAGAATGGTTGCGATTTTCAGATGTGTGCATTAATAACACATCGGCAAATAACATCTGCGAATCATCGCTATCATCTTTCTCAAATTTTGCCGGTACAGTTACACATAACTGATACCCAGATTCAGCTGAACTAAACTTCGCAAAATTCTGCTACTCACAAAACTTTACCAAATCTTCCAGCGTTAATATCTTCTTGTGCATCGCACGTATACCTCCTTCCTATAAGAATATAACTCCTGGGAGAGGAGTAATAATAAATCAGCCGACTGCCAATAATGGTAGCCGACCAATCTACTTACATATTTAATATATTTGAAAAACTAATATTTTTGTATTCTGATAACCTGATTCGATTATCAAACAAAAAAGTCCATTTTCCACTTTCATACTGTAATAACTAAAAGCCATTATCTTTTAGCCTTTGTGCAGTTTCAGCGGAAGTAGTCACTACGAATCTTTTATCCATTTAATCACCTCACTGATTCCTCATACGATCTCCAGAATCTGACAAATCCCCTTCATCCTTTGTCGGCGCACCTTGACCAACCTCTGACGTATATCCATTATCTGCGGATTGAGTATATGATGTTTGAAGAGGTTTTAGTATTTCTGGTACACCAAGGATATCCTGCATCTGAAGCATCGCAAGAGTATCCTTTTCGGAAAATCCGTTAAAGTTATTATATGCAAGCGCAGTTGGAAGACCATTCTACGCTGCAGTAAGAAGATCTTCCTTGAAATCTTTCCGTGTATATGGAGATACAATATGGAATTTCACCTTACTTGGATTGTTAATATTCAAATCCATAACCATTGCTACCCAACCTTCGAGCTATGGAACGATGGAGGAGAGTGCAAAATAAGTATTGGCGATCATCGCCATCTTTAATGCCTCAGAAGAAGTAATCATCGCACCTGATAAAACTTCTGCACCACCCATGAGGTTTAACGTCGAAGTCTGAGCTTTAAGAATTCGATTTGTATCAGAAGCGTTATCATTGCTAGAAAAGTCGATTACTCCAAGATCGTCAGTCCCTGGAATTACAGCAGATGCCACATAATCCGATAAAACAGGATCAAGCATTTTATAATAATAATCAATTGCTAAATCTGGCGATACTTCAAAATCATCTGGGATATCAGAACCTTGAAGCGGTTTTAACTTCATATAAATCAGTTTATAAATCGAACTTTCATCCGCTGCTGCCTAAAGATCCGCAAGGTTTAGTAAATCTGTAATTTCCAAAAATGCGCCTGACCACGGCGGGATAATCAACTCATAATCATCTCTGAATTTAAAACACATATTGTGTTCAAGTGGTACTGATTGCCATTTAACGCCAGTGCGCTCATATTCACGATACATAGAGATAAACGGTTCTCCCCACATCTCAAGTATATCTTGTCTTGATCTAAACCAAGTTACATCAAATGCAAAAGTATAATTACCATAACTTGTGATACTTTCAATCATACAATAATCTGGATCAACTGGAATGACTATCATACCAGTATCATCAAGCCAATAAAATCCATAAAACACATCTTCACGAAGAACAGTAGTCATAACCTTCTTCATGTTCCGATTGAGATTCATATGCTCCAAAATATCGGCAGTATCATTATATGATTTAAGCATTTTAGTAGAATCCGCACCTTTTACTAAATCCGTCCTCGGAATAATAGTCCGTGCATCCGGCATAAGCATATTAGAATAAAACTCGATTACTCGGAAATATATATGCGAACGATAATAAAGATATCTAGATAGATTCCTAAGATTTCGCTCATTATTCCCAGGATTTTGTAAATAAGAAACAATTGTCTCTTTGTTAAACGCTGGGATGGTCTTTCGAGTAATAGATTTTGTAATATCTCTTAGCTTTTTAATTGCCTCTTCTGCGACGGCATAATTCTAAAGCCGCTTTTCATTCTTTGCGTACCATTCACGCAATTCAGCCACGGTAGGCTGCTTTGACGACTGCGTTGATGCCGCTGTCGGCACAGTAGATTTATTCGCCATCGGCGACACCTCCTTATATTAAATCGAACGGAAGCGTTTTTGCTTCCGCATCGGTAATTGATTAATTAAATCGGTAGAACTGCCTTTCGGTTTCTTTAACATATCTTTACGACGCTCTTCAGATAAAGCCCATCCAAGAAGAGCAGCAGTATATGCTCTATCATCATGCATTTTATTTGCTTTTTCAGGCGTTAAATCGAATGAGTCTTTGCCAGAATCACGATGTTTACGAACCATATTAACAAGTTCCTCTTTTAAACTATCTATGTTTGAAAGAGCCAATTCATCTTTCCAATCTAATTTTATTGTTTTAGTTTTTACAGACTATATTTCATTTAATTTTTCTTTTAATTGTTTATCAAACTCTTCACCAACAATCTTATTCTTTTTAAGTTCTTCGGTGATTCGTTTGGTTTCTTTATCAATTATTTTTTGATCTATATCAAAAACAGTAAGATAGCCTTTATGGTCATATGATGCTGTGAAACCTATCTTATTCTGATTTAACATTTCAATCAACGCTTCATACATTATAGATTTATATGTGCCAGGATTCATTAAATGAACTTTATCAACGGCATTTGGAAATCTTTTAACATATTCAGCAGAAAATTCCTTATCTATCAAACCACGATGCTGAATACCAGCTTTATCTACCCAATCCTTCATTAAGTAATCTGCTATATTAACACCAGCCCCGCCAGAACCAGCATCAATCCAAATACCTACAATATTATCATAAGCACCTGTTCCGCCATCATAATCCAATATCATTTGTTTTATATACTCAATCTAATCAGGAGTTTGCATCGGCGATTTGATTTTCTTACCAACATCAATCAAATTTACACAATTCACAATTCTAGCTTTTTGTTCTGTAGTGCCATCTGGAAGAGGAAAATCATAGAACTCTGCCACAAGAACAATCGAATTATCATGTTGTCGTGCTGGGTCATAGAAAAATCCAAATCGTTTTTTTCCAGTATCATTATAATGAAGCGGTTTGCGAACTTCTTCATTACGAGTGATAACGCCACGCTTTACAATTGCATCAGCACCAGCTTCTGTAGTAAATTGACAATAATACTCACGACGAGCCTTTTCTGGGTTCGTTCTCATTTCAGACTCAACAGTAGAGCGAGAGAGCAGTGGTGTAATTATTTCTCCACGAATTGTCGGTTTGAATGCTAACTCACAATCTATATGCAAGACACAATAATCTGGATCACCCATTATCTAACGCTTTGAAAAATCACGATACAAAGCATAAAACTTAGTATCAGTACTTGAAGCGGAACTGATATAAAATTTCTGATTAGGAATATCAGTAGCAAAAGTCCTTTGTCTAACAGGGTCAATTGAGCGACCAGATGCGTCTTTACCAGTCTTCATACTTTTATTAACAATTGCGAATGCTGAATATACATTCATCATTTCTTCCGATAAAAAACCAGATTCATCAAATACTACGCTGCCACGATATCCACGCTTACGATCTATATTACTATTTAAAGTTGTAGTCTATGAACCATTATATAATTCATAGTTAAAACCATTTGATGAATGGCTAAATCCATCTCCAGCCGCATTCTTGATTTTAATTTCATCTTTGAATATTTTTCCAGTTGAACCAGCAAAGGTGTCAATATTATCATTCGCCAATTTTTCAAGCGTTGTAAATGTTTGTTCTGCCTGTGATCCAGAGCCAGAGGCAATATATGCCCAATAATTACAAAACAACATATCTTTTGACATTAACTCTAAATCAATAACAGTTGACTTACCATAACCACGAGTACAAACATCAAGTACATTTGGGCAATTCCAAGATTTCATAATCATAAGTGCTTGGCCATCCAAAAGTTCTATGTTAAACATAACATCTATAAACTTTACCGGATTGCACTAAAAAAATTTCTACATTTCCGAAATTGCCAAAAGAGCATCTATTTTTCTGGTTGACATTGGATAATCAATTGGCTTTACAAAAATTTTATAATCCTTATAAAAATCTTTATCATATAACAAATCTTCATTACTCGGAAGTATTATCTGACTCATCGTCCTCTACCTCCTCGTCCATATTTGAAAATGGAGAATATAATTCTTTTAAATCTTGTAAATCAACAGAAATATCAACACCATTTTCTTCCATATAATCTTTAAGATCTAAGTTTTCTCGCAATAATATTCTATTTATTTCTTTATATGAATCACGTTCTCGACGCAATTGCTGATTATCTTCACGCATAGTAGCAACCATGTCAGACCACTCAGATTCATCCAAGGCAAGCTATTTCATTATAGACGCATCAGATATCTCTTGCACCTATTGCATACCCCTACACGTTGCTATATCAAATCCGTTAACCTATGCTTCTCTAAGATTTAGATCTTTAATCTTCTGTATTTTACCAGTCCATGTGTTTTCACCCTTAATTGAATTTTTACTATTCTTAAGTGAGATACAACTTTGTTCTGCAAGTTTCGTAGCACCTTGAGTAATTTGACTCTTCATTTGTTGAAGAGCACGAATAGTGCTTATATTTCTTTCAGCATTTCTTGGATCTGCCGAGAGAGACGCAATCATATCATCTATATTACTCAACTGAAGAAAACTTCTAACAATCGATATAATAGAAGAAATTCTCATCATATCATCATTACCTTCTTCTGATGAATCCAAAAAACCAATTAACTAAGAATATAAAAACGGCTAATCAGATAACTTTTCTTTTTCAAAAGGAAGATATCCCAAAAGTCGAAGAGTATCATTTTTATTTTTTTCAAATTGTTCAATTATTTCTTGGTCTTTTGGAGTGGCGACGCTAGAAATATCATCTAATGATAACATTCCGCCAGTATATCCATCAGATTGTTTATATGTATACGTGTTCCAATTCACCATCTATATATTTTTAATATAACTGGTCCATACATTATTTTTAGTTTTTCCAGTAGCTTGATTAGCAGCCTCTAATAACGAAGATTCCCATACAGAATCTAACATAGGTTTATCTAATAAATAACATGCGTTATCTACAGACTGTTTATCTGGTTGTTGTTGTATACCATCCACAATTGGCATTGCAGCATCTGCGGCACATTGTTTACAAACACAAGTGATTTCACTTGTTTGTCCAGGTGCAGTAGACATATAAAAATCAGATTTCTTTTTTACTTTGCCACATCTCTAGCATGTATAAAATGCCGAACCAACACCTAATTCATTAAGACATTTAAGTTGATTCTTTGGTTCAAGTGAATCAAATTGCTATTTAATATCAGAAATAATTTTACTTATTTCTTTTAGTGCTGTAACTTTTGGATCAACTTTCTTTTTTATTGTCGGCACATATACCGCCTCCTTTTAATCATTTTTTAATACTCAATTTGAGTAAACGGAGATAGAAGGACTTGAACCTTCGACCTACTGATTAACAGTCAGTCGCTGCCACCAACTGAGCTATATCTCCACAAAAATAGGGTGTAGACCGAAGCCCACACCCATATATTATTATTATCTTACAATATGCCGAACATACCGAATTTGTTCTAAATCCTTTGTTTATTTGTACGATTCAAAACCCATTCCGACATATTGCGATTCTACGCTGTTATTAAGTCGCTATAATAAAAAGCACACCTCTACCAGCCTACAGTGTGCGTAATATAGTTTAGTGTCTTGAGCTGGCCTGGACAATATTATCAATTAACGAAATATTCATTGAATAATTCTTTAATAGCATTGACGAATTCTTTAGACGTAGATTCAATAAAAATATCACCAGAACTGTTTTTACCATCAACATGATTAGCATATGTATATTTTTCATCATGTTTTTCTTCTGGTTTACTTTTTTCTTCGTTATATTCTCCAATCACAAAAAAGTATGGATCAAAATCGTCAATAAAATCATTATCTATTACATCTTCAATATACTCGCATTTAGATGGAAGATTATATTGAATAAAAGTGGTACAATCTGTTGCTAAATATGGACGCTCATCATCAAGCATTGCCTTACAAACATCAATTTCTAATTCTTCTTTATTGTCAAAACTTTTATGAATTGTGGTCACATAAGCATCATCATAATTATATTTATCTAATTCAATGATTCCAAAATTGCACTTATCAGTTACAGCATACCATAATAACTACGTTGTAATATCTTTATCTGCAACAACAGATACCATATCTAAATCACATTCATTCATAAGTTCAATTAGAAATTCATTAAGCGCACTTTCGTCATCAAACTAAACAAATCCATTTTCGCAAAAATCGCATTTCATAATACTGCCCCCATCAAAGTACAGAGTTCTTTAATTCTCCAAGAACCTTTGCTTTTACCTTCTTCTTTGCCGGAATATTAATTGCTTCGCCAGTCTTCGGATTTCTTCCAACTCTAGCTGCTACATCGCCGACACTAAACTTAATAAGCCCAGGAATGATAACATCTTCGCCATCAGCCATTGCCGCTACAACAGCATTCTTAATAGCTACAAGATATGCTTCAGTCTCCTTCTGGGTAACTGCAAATTCCTCTGTTTCTCTAACTGCTTCAGTAATAATCTTTACAAATTCATTCTTCTTCATAATATTATCTCCTTTTTAGTCCAATTTAATCCATTTTTAATTTAGTTCTATTGGGTAAACCCCATAAATACTCCCATCGCATTTGGTAACAAGTACAGTTTGCGACGGTTTACCAGTTAACCGTTTTTGCCTAGTGAACTCATCACCAGACCCACATAACGAACCACTCTGTACTACTTTAATGCCAGATACTTCAGTCATAGCTGGAAAATGCATATGTCCAGTTAGAATACAATATGGCGTTTGTTTTGCCCATAATACTAATTTGCCTATGGCTACGTCTGTAATAGAAGAGTAGTCCCCATGTTGAATGAAATATGTTTTTTCACCAACATTGAAAATTCCAAGCGTGTCATCAAAAGTATGAGAAATAACATTTACATTATTTTTGTTCTCCATCATTTTTTCGACAAACCAAGGAATTAAATTATCTAAACGTTCACTCAACAGTGCGTCTTCCACCTTCTTTTCAATTCTGCTATGGTTACCACCAATTGAATAAACGGTTATATTATTAAACCAACGTGATAATGTATCAATAAACTCAGAAATAAGCATACTTGCGATTTTTACCTGCTCCACAACATCTTCTTTATTTGTCACAGATATTGTGCGATGAATGCTTCCACTGATGCAATCGCCAAGAATTGCGACGATACATTCAGTGCAGCCGTTTCGTCCTTGAATATCTTTAATCTCAGATAAATACTGTTGTAATCTGTCTTTCGCTATTTCTGAATTATATTCTCCGTCAGCATTCTCAAAATTTGCACCTATATGAAGATCGGATAAACAAACAACCATTTTATTATCAGATATTATTGGCGGCAAATCCTCTTCATTATTAGAAAAATACTTGCTCGAAATATCAGAGAGAGTATGACCAAGACGGTCAATTGTAGTTTCGAGCCGAGCCTCTTCACGAAGTCGCTTATTTAAATCAAGACGTTCATCATATAATTTACGTTTTTCTTTTTGGATTTCTTGCTTTTGCAATGTCAACTCTTGAATATAATCATCATCATGATAGTCGGAAAATATTTGCTCATAAGCATTTTTTATAAGAGCATATTTTTTGCGATAAGCAGATTCACTCCATTCTTCATCTGGATCACGTAACTGCTTATTCAGTATATTCGCAAGTTCGCCCCATGTCATATCAATAATTCCATCGTCTTTCATTTTCCCAACTCGCCATATAAAAGCTAGTTCAGGTTCATCCTGACGTTTCTTTAAATTATCAAACATATTATCCCTCATCTGGGAGTTCGATTTTAATTTTTATCGTAAACTCGTCAACGCCTTCCGGCAGAGTTTCTGCAAGTGCAGTTACAATATCACCCATTTCATCAACGAGTTTGCCGCCTTCAATACGAACTCCATCTACAACAATATTTCTACTGCCCGGAGTTGTCCTCGGTGCAGAATCCTTAAATTTAACCATCCTTTTGATCCTCCGTAAAAATCACATCTATGTCGCAGTCTTCACCAATAATCTTATGAATGACCCCTAACGACTTTGCTTTATTAGCATCCATCCAATATTCCTGATCATAAATTTCATCATAAAATTCAGAAGACATTGTTGTTCTAGACAACACGTAATCTTTAGCACGTTCTTCAAGTGCATCAAAGAAATCCACGGTTTGCTTAAATTTTGACCGTGAATTCTCCATTGCAAGGTCGCCCTCGTGCTGCAGAAATATGCTGCTTCTAAATGCTACACGTTCATCACAAGCAAGGAATATCTGATAAGCGGCAGATGCTACAAGATCAAGTGCAACACCAATAACTGGGGTTTTACTTTGCATAATTACATCTGCCAAAATATTTCCACTAAAAGTGTTGCCGCCGGGTGAAGTAATTAAAAACCTGATCTTCTTGCGCTTTTCAATAGGGATGTTTAAATCATCTTTATTCCATTTCAGAATATACATTGCAAAATCATCAATAATACTATCATTAATCTCAGAATTAAGCACAAGAATGCGGTTATCTAAATACTCACGGTATAATTCGTCCCATGTTGAATTTGTATCCCCCATGATTGCAGAAACAAGATCAGCCATTGTTAATCACTCCTTTTCGTTTTCTTTTTTTGATTTTGATTTGCGACGTACTTTTTCATCCGCAATATCATTTAATACAGTATTAAAATCTGCGTTAAACTTATCATCTTTCTTAAATACAAAAACAGTACGCTTCGAGTCATTTTTATCCGCCTTTATATCAATAATCTGATTTCCCATCTTTAATAAGTGTCTGGTAATCATCGGCGAAAATATAAGTTTTGAATTCATTTCTTCCATATCCTTTTATCTCCTTTATTCATGTATTGCGGAAGTTGTTTGCTTCCTATAGTTAGTAAGTAATTGCATAGCAGCTTTTGACTGCGTTAGATAGTAACGTTTTCCACGAGAATTCTTTGTTGCAGAACTCATATGGATATCATTTGATCTTCCATTAGATCTCAGATACTATGCTTCTTCTTTGGTGATTTTTATCATTCTTTCACATCCTTTAGTTTTTATTTGTGCAAATTTTGCACACCTCGTCTTACCAAGATGTGCAAAATGAGAGAGTATGGTTGCACATAATTGCAGAGCCAGGAATTGAACCTGGAGAGAGCAGTTTATGAGACTGCTCGGAGCCCGTCTCTCTCTGCTCCATAATCCGCAGAAATTATCTACGGATAAAACAAGACACGCCACTGTACATATGATGGGAACTACTGTGGATCTCATTCCCAAAAAAATCATCCTATAATCATAATTTTGCTTGTTATAAATTTTTGCTGTTCATGTGTCTTTAAAATGCCAGTATATAAAGCCTACTGGCGGAGGCATTAAGCTTCGGCCAGACGTTTCACCTACCCTACGTCCAAAGGTCTTTCGCTTTAAAATAAATCATGATTCCATACTTATTAACCGCACTCGGCAATAGCGGTGAAGGTTACTCGGTGGCAAATTTTGCGTCCACCTTCTCTCCCTCCATATAGCGTTTTTTATCTCATACAAGTTTCACACTTGTTTTTATTGATTAAAAGCAATATTGAAAAATCGGATGAGAAGTAAATTTAATTACCTTTTTTAAAATTTTGCAGGAAAATTTTCTTGTTTGCACGATAAAGTAGGTTAAATGTTTTCCTCGTATATTTAACTGCTTCGTTATATTGAGCGTCGGTATGAGTCTTACCCATAAATCCAAGGCATGTTTCAATCAACCGATTCATCGTAGGAGCATTAATCTTTATTTTACTTAAAGCATCAACAACATCTTTTGTTTTTTCTATAATAGCGGCGATTGCCTCATCCTTGTTTTCCGTATACTCCATCATGTAATGCTTCACAAAACCATCGTATTCTTCAACTATTTCGCGAATCTTACCCATCTGGCGATTGTTCGCTTTACCCTTAATCTTTACAAAAAACTCGCTCGTATCTACGACATCACCTCTGGACGCACCCTGGATCTTATCAAGATATTCCTCAAGATAATTCATTGGACACACCAGATTTTTATCAACTCGTTTTACAACATTTCTTTTTTCTTTTTTGATTTCATCATAAGGGCGTTCTTCGCCGTTCTTAGTCATCTGAATCTTGTGGGTGTATTTTATAAATTCTGGATAGTCTTTCTTGCGTTTCATACAATCCATGTCACGAATTCTGGCGATCTCGTCATTGGGATCAACGGCATATTGACGCTTTATACCATCAATAGCGACTTGTGCCAGTACAGCTAATATAACGACATTGTGATACAACTGTTGATATTCATCATCAAATTCCCCCTTTGCAACTTTTGACCACATATAACTCTGAGCAAGTTGCGCCGAATCACTAGATCCGCCGATGGCTCTTTGAGCTTGTTGCATTGCCGAATCCATCTTCGCATACTCATGTAGTTCGTTGCGATATGTGAGACCACTTTCTGGTATCTCATTAACTACAGTCGGATAATCTCTGTAAGATTTTCTCGCTGCCTCTACCATCTGCGGATGATTAGTTACAAAGTTAAAATCTGAGTCAAAATCTTCGCCGTTCATTCTCGCCTGAATATCTGTGTCAATACAATTAACTGCCATAATGTTGTTACTAAATTCAAAGTACTTCTCCATTAATGGGTGTTTTACATTTTTAAAATAACCGATGTTGTTAGCACTATTGTGCGGATTACGTATACCACACAAATATTCACCTTCCGCAAATTTCGGCGTATAACATTGAATCACGCCGTCTTCTGGTTTTAATGTCGGATCATTACGCCAATCTTCGCCCACGGTATGGAGCAGTAGTGCATATGGATTGCCACATACAGTGAGGTTATCACCCGGCGCAACTATTTTGCCCTTACGCAATCTAAAAACATATTGACTTATTATTTTACTCTTATCCACTTTCCACATTCGGCTATTAGCGAATTCTGGATTCCACTCATACAAATCTGCCAGCATATCATAATGATTCACCGCCGTAGCATTAGCACGTAGATATTTCACAAATGCGTCGTTATCACTTTTTAATAATTCAACATAGTCAATTGAGGTTTTTGCCAGTTCGCCGATTTCCTCTTTAGTGCATGGAAGAGTGTTGACCATCTGGTATGATATTTGGTTTACATCGCCCTGGTAGGAGAGTTTGCTCGGATGATCTGTTTTAACGCAGCCCCACTGGCATCTGTCAGCACGAACCCTTTCACACCAATAATCATATGCTGCTGGTAAAGTTCCCCCCATCAAATCTACAAACTTTTTCCACTTGATAGCATTGTCAGTTGTAATAATCTTTATATCTTTCGCCAAATGTTTGCGACCAAAAATATCAGTAAACTCCCATGTATCATAGTCGATGTCGTGTTCCGCCGCATAATCACGCAAAAACTTCTGAATATATGTCCGAAACGCACAAGCCTTAAAAAAGTGGTTGCGCAGAAGAACCATACCGTTACACCAACTTGGCATTACATCTGATTCAATCAGCGCCATACCGTCCCAGAGTGTATTCTTTACATCGGTTTCCTCACGAGACACAACACATTTTTTCTTTACACACGGTACTTTCTTATAAACGGTTTTGTATATAGGATTACCGTATATATCTACCCGCCCCTTCGCTATTGCGTTCTTCTTATTCTTCGCCGTTTTCTCTTCGTCTATAACACGCTCAGTAGAATTGTATTCTTCTGCACGAACTATTTCGGCGATTGTTCTGAAAAAACTATCCTGGTCTTCAAGAATCAATACGTCATTTACATCTACATGAAAACGATCTTCGATTGTTGATGTTGTGAGTGGAGCATAGGCGGAAATTTCCACAATCTTTGCGTTATCTTTTGGAAGCAACTTTCCAAGCCCCATTGTGAGCCAATCATAAGCGTCCTCATATAATTCCTCGTTTATAAAATTACATAATCCTACTTTCGCCTTTGAAGCATTACGGTATAACATTTTGTAGCGGATAGTAGTAGACGTAATTTCGCCAGTTTTCCGATTTAGATGTTTGTATTCAATCGGCACTCCATTTACATAAAAGTCCTCGCGAATTTCATCCTTAGACTTTTTGCAGTATTTCCATTTACTATCTTTAGTTTTATCAATTAAATACTGAATCCGTTTCTTTTCTTCATCAGTTTCAGCTTTGCCCAACATGACTGACAAATGAGCCATCTCTTCCTCGTATGACCTAGATCCAAAGCCAAAATCTATACATATTAAGTCACGAGTTGACTCACCCTTATAGTCCTAGAGACCGCCCTTTTCTACCATGTGGTAGTAGAAGAGTGATTTGTTAAACATAGCATCAGTGTAATCATATCTTTCTCTAACGCCGAGATTATATCCATATAATGCTCCAGCTTTATAATTCTTAATTTTTAATCCATACTCTCCGATAATAATCACATCCTTTTTAATTTATGTCTTTATAATATTAGTATATAAAAAGGGTATATTTCTCCCTCAGTATATATGATAACAAAAGAGTATATAAATGTCAATGATTTTAATTTATATTTTTATTGAATAGAAATATACATAGAATTGGTATATATATAAATATTATAGTATATATATAATTATATATAATATATATTATAATATATATATATATATAATAAAAAGATATATATTATATATATGTATTATTCTTAAAAAATGTAACTAAAATAAATATGTAACATTTATACTATTATTTTTATATTCGTTACACTCATATAAAAATAATAGTATATACAAACCAAATTCAACGCAATCTTATGATCCGATTTTTATGTAGCTGCTACCAACATATACTTTCGGTGGCTACAGGTTGAAAGAGTATAGGAGCATTGTTTAATTGTCTGGAGAATTGTCTCCGGGCATTTTTTATGGGCGAAAATTATGGCTGTGGATAACTATGTGGATAACTTCGGCGGAATTGTGGATAACTTTATTTGTTGTATCGGCGGTTTTAATCGGATAGGGGGCGGATTTTATTGATTGAAATTAATAGGGGTGAGATGGGTTGTGGATAACTTTCGGCGAATTGTTATTAAAAGTAATTAATCTGGGGGTGAAGTTGGTGTGGATTGGTTGTGGGAAAGTGATTTGGGGCAAAATTTTGGATTTTTTTGATCTGGCTGCGATTGATTGAAATGGATAATTTTGACGATATGGGGAATGCTGGGAAAATGTGGAGATGAGATAATAGATTAAATGTCGAGAAATTTGCGGTTAGTGTGGGAGTTGAGCTGCTATGCGTTTCTGTCCAAAAACCCTAGGGTTTACGCCAAAAATACCCCCTTATTTTTCGATGAAACGTCGAGAAATTGGAATTTCTCGTCAAAATTAGGTCAAGTCAGTGTGCTATACCAAAGTCACCGAAAAGCAAAAGGGCTTTCGGAATACAATTTTACTCCGTACAAGGCGTACGGACATGGCGCATAATGCGCAGAAAGGTAGGTTTATTATGACCAGATACACAATGAAGAACGCACAGGCAGACATGAGCGAGATGAAAGACATGATGAAGCAGTTCATGGAGATGCAGTCGGCATTCAACGCAAGCACGAGTGAGCGTATCGGCGTGCTTGAGGATGCACTGAAGGGCAAGGGCAAGACGACCAAGTCTCCTTCTACGAAGGAGACAGAGAAGGTAGCCTTCACCAAGCATGACGGCACGGTTATCTACGGAACGCAGGCTCAGGTGGATGCGTGGACGAAGCGTTCCGAGTCCTACGCAAGTCGCAAGGAAGCCTTCGAGCAGATGAAGGCTACGTGGGCAGAGAAGAAGGCATCCTACAAGCCGTCCAAGGCACTCAAGGATGCAATCCTTGAGAACCGTGCATCCATCACCCACAAGGTGGCGAAGGAGAAATACGGCTTCGTCGGAACGAAGAAAGACTTGCAGGCACTCAAGGAGAGCATCTGCAAGTAATCCTTCACATGATCGGGTGGGTTTTACCCCTCGCCGTTGGGCGAGGGGTTTTTTTATGCCTTGTGAAAGGGTTGCGGAGTAACTTTTCCGTGAAGCACCCATAGGTTAGACGGCTTCGGTTGAAACCGTCGAAACCCCACACGCCGAACGACTCACGGCATTGAGTTGAGTCAAGTTTGCAGTGTACGCAAGTACACATAGCCCAGAGGAGGGGCTTAACAATGGCACAGATGAACAACAACACTGAGAAACTCGTCAACATCACTTGGACTGGTAAAAAGTCCAACAAATCCTTCGAGAAGGATTGCTCCCTTGAAGTCGCATTATGGCGTTGCCACGACCTCAAGAATCATGGCTATGAACCGATGATTCGTGTCAATGGCATCATTATGCCAGACGTTGAGGCTGATGAGACTTTCTTCTACGCATCCGTCGAGGCTGCGATGGATGGCAGAATCTGGTGTGAAGGTATCCACAACTTCGTCACGCCAGAATGGGCAAGTCGATTCGAATCAGATTGCTTTGACTTTGAACCAGGCGAGTATGAAGAGGTTTTGCTTGACAACATTTACATAGACATCCTCGGATATGATTCCTCAACTGGTGGCGATGACTATGCAATCGTCAGAGATAAGGACATTGCACATATATGCGAGGAAGATGGTTGGGTAGTGACTCAGCACGGCGATGAGTCATCCATCGACGAGGATGGCAATCCTAGAATCTGGTGGGAAGTGCGAGAGGATAAGAGTACTGAGTATTGCTATGAAGACGAGTGTGAGACCATCTCAGATGACATCGATTGGCATGAGGAAGAAACCGAGTATTCTCTGCTGACTCCAGTGTTCCATGCTTATTGGGACAAAATCGATGAGGTGGGTAGTCTCTATCTCGGTGTTCCGTCTATCAAATACGGTGGATGGAAGGTTAAAAGTTTCGCCAAGGTTTATACGCTTAAAGACCTTGAGGATATCATCCATATTCTTCAGAGCGACCCCGATCAGGTACGCATTGAAGACGGTAAGGTTGTTCTTGAGGCAATCGACGAGAAAGAGTATCTCATCAGCCTCGCAGAGACACAAGGTTGGAACTTCACCAATCACGATGAGATATCCGTCAATGGGGAACATAACCTCGAATACATTGTTGGTGATGAAGACGATGTAAACTCATACATCGTACAGATTGACCCCATCACTGGCAAAAGTCGCAACAAAGGTTTTGGCAACGGTTGCTTCTGGACGGAATGGATGTAATCACACAGATACGTGTAGAGAGGAGAGTCGATATGATGAAGTTTAAAGTTTCTATCTTCCGCATGAAGACGTACAGTGCTGAAGTGTTTTGGATTGAGTTTCGTTGGGATGCCAACAATCATTGTTGGTGGTCAACTCGACGGAACAAACATTCTTCTGGAACGCCCCAGATTTTTAAGGGCAATCCAGAAGAATCTGTCCACAAGATGTACGACAATTGGGATATCCCAAACGTGTATGTGGATATTAAGAGGCAGAAGTAATATCTGCCTTTCTTGCCATCGTCGGATAGGCTGGCACATCCGAGGTTCGACTCCTCGGAGTGGCATTGTTACTTATACCTAACACACGTAGATAAGGAGGAAAAAGGTATGAGATTTTACACTGAGTATGATGGTATGTCTGACATTCAGAAGGTTATGCGTAGCAAGATTGAATGTGTCATGTCACAGATGAGCAAGGCTAGAGATGAGGATGAGTTGTTTGACCTCTTCTGCGAAGCCGATGATTTGCTGACGGAGTATTTCCCATGGGATGTTCAGATGGGCAACGATTCAATTGAGAAGCATTATGTTAACTGTAGCAAAACACTCTCTGATATGAAGAGTATTAGCAACGGCATCAATGTTACGTTCACCAATTGCACGTTCACCTTTAATGATTGTGTCGCTCGTGTAAGATGATATAAATTAATCACACACATGAAAGGAGTAATGGTATGTACGACATTTACATGAAAGATATTCTCGAAGCAATCGAAGAATACAAGTTATCTACCACAGAAGAAGATGAATGAAATTAATTAATCATTGCTCACAACTACGTACTGTGGCTTCTGCAACGAACAACTGCGGTATGGATAGAGCAGACCTTGATACGGTTCGACTCCGTATTAAGGTTTTCCCCATGGGGGATTGTAACAAGATGTTTCCAGACGGTCTAGAGCATCAAACATATCACATAGTACAAGGAGGAAAGATACTATGAAGAAGAACATCATGAGCAACTATGACATGGACAAGTATATGATCGAGAACGGCATCGACCTCAAGGCTTGTGACTTTGAGGATGATGGCAACATCAAGACGATGGTTCGCCGTCGCCACACCACCACTGAGAAGAAGTCGGCGGATGCTAAGTGGAGAGTTAACTTCACTGGCAAGAAACACCACAAGGACAGAACCAGAGAGGACTACAAGATGGCGAAGGTGGAGAATGAGTGGAAGCGTGACTACCGTTCCTACACCAGAGGTGGTTATGACCGTAACGGTATCATCCAGAACCGCCGTGATATTGAGACGACTAAGGATGCTATGAACGATATCTACGGCAAGGACGATGCAGAGCGTGATGCTAACTACTTTGCAAGCCTTGTTGAGGCGAAGGAAAGCCTTGAGTGCTACATCCGCCAGTTGGAGTTAGAAGTTGATGAAGTAGCATTTATGGACTACCAGTTCCGTAAGTGGGCGATGGAGTCAGCAAGAACCCACGGTTTCAAGTTTCGCCCCAGAGTAAAGGTTGATTCGTGGGCAGAGGAAGCATTAGAGAATGCCAGAGCGTCGTTGGCAGAGATGGAAGATGACATCGATAAGTTTAGAAAGGGGGTGAGACGATGAAGGGTTACGTTGTATCTGATGGCTACATGGGATACTTGCCTTCGATTGGTAAGTATCTCTTATTCCCAACTGAGGAAGAATATGTTGAAGAGTATAAGGAGGAAGCGTATAATGAAGAAAATTAATAAGATGACGCCGAGAGAGCGTCAGATGAGGATGAGAGAAGCACTGAAGGAGTATTTAGCTTGGGGAGTGATGATGTCTATCCCCATCGCCATGGGAGTGCATTGGGTTGTAGTTGGATATTGATAGGAGATATGGCATGAAGGTTATCATTGCATTGCTTTTGGCTTTAAACATCAGCGTTTGTCCAGCAACAGTTGTTGAGACATATAATGGGATTGTTGTGGTAGAAACTTCGGATGGAAACATCTGGGAGTACTACGGAGAAACGAGCAAAACGGAAGTCTATGTTGTTTTCCATAATGGAAACGAAATTATAAATGTGCTTTAAGAAAGGAGCGGTATTATGAAGGTTGCTGAGATGAATTTGCTTGACATTCTCGAAAGAGAAAGGGCAGCATTAAGGGATTTGCAGTCTTGGAAAGATGGTTTAGAAAGAAGCAAACGTGTGTATTCGGTGATAGATGAATCGGAAAAAGTCGATAATATTAAGCGACTTGAGGAAGAGATGTGTAGCAGATATGCTTCTCTGATAGATAAGGCAGAAAGGGAACTCGCAGAAGCAAGACGTGATATGAAGATGTATTTTACATATCATGGGATCAGATACACAGAAATTTAATCAGTATGGGTGGGTGGTTGGGAAGCGAAAGGAGACCAAACCATGAATCGATTAAAGAAAGAGTTACATCGCAAGGGAATTCGACTTGCGAAAGATTATCCAGAACTTCCGTATTTCATCAAAGGCAAATCTATATTCGAGCCTGGATATATATTTGTTGATGATGTCGTTGTGGAAAGCGAAACGGCAACTGTATATGTATATCTCAATGTGTTGGTTGAAACATATACACTTCTTCGCAACGGAAACGTAGAGCGTGGTTACAGATAAAGAGAAAGGAGTTCATATGAGAACATATAAGAATGTAGAACTTGACAAGGCAACTGCCGATAAGTTTGGCAAGTTCCTCAAGGCAAACAATATTTACTACGAAGCATCTGGCGTTGGTATGATGACGCATTTTGAGGTACTGGTAGACGAAAGCGAAAACAATTTCTTAGAAAGCGAGGAAAATTAAAATGACAATCACAAAAATAGTAATCGACCTTGGCGAATGGGAAGCACATTATCCTACTGGATGCATTCTGTATTGCAACGATGAGGTAGTTGATAGCGAATTCTGTGATAACGCAGAAGAGTATATTGAATTCATCGATAGATACAAAGACTCTTACATTAAGTATTTAACGGAAGTTAAAGTTGTGTTTGACGCTTATAGTCTTGATAACGAAGTTGCAATGGGGTGTGCGAAGGAAGTATGGAAGCACATTCATAGTTTAATTTATGGGAACAACTGAAAGAAGCAATACATCTGAGAACACATTAAGAGAAAGGAGAACAAAATGAAAACAAATATCATCACAGAAGGTATGGCTAGAGGATTTTGGAAAGATTTGATGGGAACGCTCTGGCACAACCCAGAATGCAAAACAACTCACGGCACTATGTCGGCAGCACTTGTCGCCGAACACATGAATATCTCGGAAGAGAAAGCAAATGATTTTCTTTGGGTTTGCGTTGCATATGGTATCACAGACCGCCAAAACGGAGGATTTGTAGTATGAAGATGTATCTCAACATAGAAACTGACGAAGTATACACAGAAAGCGAACTCCGCAATCTGTATGAGGAATTCAAAGCAGACTGGAGCGAAACGGAGAAGGAAATCTATGCCGACTTCGATTACTGGCTGCAGTCGGCACTGGATAGAAACGGAAGTCTGAGACGTATTTAACAAATAAGGAGGGAAATTAACATGACAGTGAACGGAAATTACTTCTACGGAAATGAAATCAGCAACTACGGCAAAGAGAACGGATACGTTGATTACGCAACATTTGCGAAGGCATTTGATGCAGTTCTGGCGAATGATTTGATGTCAAAGACAGATGGCGTTGTTGGATACTGGGAAGATGAAACAGAAAGAGAACCGTATTACGAGGATTCAAAAGGAAATCGGTACACAGAAGATGAGAGAGACGAACTTCTTGAGAAATTAGAAGAGAGGTATAACGATCTTCAGTTGTGCATCAGCGATGCCGAAGATAGATTCGAATATGGAGATGAAGATATCTTCCCCAAGATGCAAGAGTGGGAGAAAGAGGCGGACGAAATCGATGATGATATGTTATGTCTCCAGGATGAACAGTATGACTACGAAAGCGAAGTTTTCCAGTGGTATATCATCGACGATAACGGAGCGAGGATTTGTAAAGAATCCGGTGAGATTGTGTATTACAACGAGGAACTCGATTTATACCTGTGGGGTGTAACGCACTGGGGAACTGCTTGGGATTATGTGTTAACCGATATTAAGATTGTAAAAGGTTAAAATAGAAAGGAGATTGATATGGGAGTTTATCTTGTATTCATTCACAAAGGAAACGAGAAGATGCAGTACGGCGGATATTTCTCCACTAGGGAAAAGGCAGAGGAAGTCTGCGAGAAATACAACTCAATCCACACATACGACAATGATAGTTCTTATGCAGATTTTATCAACGTAACAGATGAAGTTGATGATACTTATCTGATTGATTAAGAAAGGAAACCGCTATGGAAAATAAACCTTGGTGCATTTGTGATAGATGTATCTCCGCTATAAAAAGCAGAGGTGAAAAGATATTCGTTGGGTCTATTGTAGACCCAGATGAATACTTCGAAGAGAACGGAGAACCGCTCCGCTGCGAGTGGTGCGGTGAAGAAGAGGTTGATATCTATGAAACATTGTAAAGGAGTAGGCAAAATGGATAGAGAAAAAGCAATTAAATTCTTGATGAACTTAGGATGGAACAAAGACGGTGCAGAAGCAATCGTAGACACCGCACTTGAAGATGGAGTCGAATTGACCGAAGAGAAATTAAATAAACTTCATGAGGACTATGCGGATAGATAAGGAGGTGATGATATGATTGATTTTTATGATTTCATCGAAACGTGCAAAGAAAATGGTTTGTCTTCAGATGAAGCACAAACAGAATATTGTAGAGCAATTGAAGAAGAAAAAGAAAGGGTATTAGAAGACTACTATAATAATCCAATTCACGAAGAAGGATGGCGTCAGCAAGATATCATCGATATGTACAGAAGGGAGAGATAAAACATGAAGGGTTTTACATTGACTGCAAGAGGTAAAGATTATTTCTTTGCTACCGACCTCAAAAACAAAACAAAGTCACTTGCCAAGAAAATTATTTGTTCTCTCAACGGAACTGGTAACTTCGATATTCCAGACAACGCCGCCGGGATTGATGCAGTGATGTATTCACTCCAGAAGGCAGAGTGCGAAATCTGCACTCTGCAAAATGGAAAACAGATGTATGATATCCATGGCGACGGATTCGGCGGTCGTGGGAGTTTCGTAGGCGACGGCATGACAGTAATCATCAATATCTAACGGAGGTGTATTATGACTGGAAGAGAATTCGCAGAAAAGTACAACGAGCAGCAGTTAAAGGAAGTTGCAAGAGATATAGCAGGATCGATTGTCATTCGTCAGTATGATGATAGAGGTAATTCCTCAGACATCAAGAGAGTGACCACAGAGATTGAAAGAGAAATCATTCGCAAGATTGCATATGGTGCAATGCTTGCATATAGATGGAGAGGCCGCGATATCCAGAGTATCTTAGATACAGCAGAATTCACATTAGATTTGTTTCTTCCTGAAGCAAATGGATATGACACAATTTACACTCCATTACGTAACGTAACCGAGACTTGGTAAGCAAGGAGAAAAGCAAATGAAATTAATCGCAGCTATTTACGAGAATGAACAGTGGATCGAAAAGCCATTCACGGTTCGCCGTGATGCTTCTCGTAAGACAAAATGCCGCAAGGCAATCGAAGCTACTGGAAGGAATTTCGTCGGCTTCAGATTCCAGAAATACGGAGTGCTTATAGACGGAATCGGCGAGTTATTCCTTTACGGAATTGACGCCGATGGAAACGAAACCAGAGTCGAGATGATTGATGCGAAGAATGGAAACTTCTACTACGGCTAAAGAAGGGAGAATACAAATGAAGAAAATCTACGCAAATGTAATGATTGCAAAAGTCTATAGCACAATCCTCGGCGACCTTAAAAAGAAATTGATTGTGTTTAGAGATGGAAAAGTATTTGAAGGAGCATTATTTTGGCCTATGGATTCTGAAGATATGATAATGGAAATTGTTTCGGTAAATCATGTTGAAGGGACTGTGTGGGATGTAATGCTTGAAGCATATGCTGCATTAGAGGTTAACGGAATGCTTGCAAAGGATGACTCAACACTGAAGACGATGCTTCACTGGCAGCACGTAAACGGATTCTCCGATGAGATGTTCATCGATGCTTACGGAACTAAGAACGACACAGAGTATTTCAAGAAGAGAAGAGCGAAAGGTGAGTAACATGAAGAACTTATACGGAGAGGAAATTGCTCCAGATTACGAAATCGATAACAAACGCAAATGGACGGCGGTGAAAATTGCCGCCCAGACAGACTTCGACTACGAGAAGGTTCTCGAAGTTCTACGGAAATGGAACGTCCACGGAACGGAGACGATGTATGAAATTGTAAACCGCCCAGTCGATATTGAAGAACTCGCCGAATGTGTTGAACAGGAACTTGCATAAAGAGAGGAGAGAATATGAATACAATCACATTAACAACAAAAGAAGAATTGGATACTCTTGGCTCTGCACTGACAATAGAAGGACTTGCAAAAGAATCCATCCCAGATTTTATTGATTGGGTCAAACAGTATACGCCTATGAAAAGCGAAACTGCTTATATTATTTCTGGGAATACAATGAATAATGTGTATTGCTTAACTGGCAGTAACGCATATCCAAACGATCTCACAATCGTTAGTATTAAACTGGAAGATATGGAGAACGCAATGGCAGTTGCAATCCCTAGATTCCAGATTGGGGCAAGATGGTTTGATGATATTGTAGATAACAATGCAAGAAGAGAGGAGAACTAACTATGACTATTAAAGCAAAACTCACCTACACTATTAAGCCAACTCATCCAGACTTTCAGTATCTCACTGAAAATTGGTCGCCAGAAAAGAGATTCACCGATGAAGAAACATGGCACATCAATCCTGACTACTTCTACGGTGAAGAAGACATTGAGGATTTCATCAAGGAAGACATGCTCCTTGTCGCTGGCGGTGGTTACGATTGGAAGGGAATCGATAACATTGAGTTTGAGATGAGGGAGGTAAATTAATATGCTTAAAGCAAGAGAGGTTTGTGACCGCGAGGCAAGAGGAATCCCTTATGTGATGATTATTAGTTATATCATCGACAAAGGACAGAGCGTAATAAAAGAAATCACCGACGAAGAAATTGACGCTCTTGAGGAAAACGGTCTTATGACCGCCGACTTTGTCAAGGGACTTGTAAGAGCGGCGAGAGCGGTTGTAAAGGAATGCGACTAGAATGATATCGTCAAACTGATTAAGGCAGAATGGTGTTGCGCTGGAGAAGTATATGACCCAGACAAAGATCAGTTTGTAATTGATGAGAATTATGATGAGGAGGATTGAATGACTACACAGCAGATCAACGGTCTTAAGGCAGATGTATTAGGGGTGCTTAAGGATCGAGTCGAGGATATTTTCATTGATTTCCAGAATGCAATGCAGATTCAGAGCGGAGATATTTCTCCGCTCGATGCTTTGGAGCTTGAGAAAAGAGAAAGCCATTTAGCTACGATGATCGCTGATATTCTTGTCTATCAGAAAGAGGGGGATTGAATCATGAACCGAGTCAAAAAGGAATTTCGCCGCAAGGGAATTAAACTCGAATGCGATTACATGGAGATGCCACATTTCATAAAAGGCAGATCGATATTTGAACCAGGGTACATCTTCATCGATGGCATCACAGTTGATAGCGAGACGGCGACCGTCAAGATTTACCTCAACGTCATCGTCGAGACATACACACTTCTCCGCAACGGAGACATAGAAAGGGGTTGGTTAGAATGAATAACGTCTTTGGAATCACAAACATCAGAGTAAAGGCATTTGAGGTAAACAAAAATGATGTGGCAGAGGTAAACGAATTCCTCGCCGAACATGACAGTAACATCATCGACATCCAGATTATACCCATGTTCCAGGGGTATTCAAGGTGGATGGTGATCTACAAGGCAATTGAAAGCGAGGTGCAATGATGAATATTAAAGAAGCGTATGCAGTTTATACTGGCGGAAACATCTGGCTTTTCTATGGCACACTTGATGATGGAAATTATTTTCTTACAGATGATAATGGCTGGACGTTGATTCTTAATGCAAACCCAGGTGATGATTTTGAAGAAGCTTGCTTCTATGAATGGCAAGAAGAACATCTGGTAAAGGAATTGCTTCACGAAGAGAGGATGAATTTCTGTGATAAACTTCTTGATTATATTTATGAAAACCCAGACCACGATGGTGGGATGGACGAAGCGGAAATCGAAGTATATAGAACTTGGTTTCGTAGTGATGTATATTAAAGGGAGGGTAAAATCATGAAGGAATGGACAGTGACAATCAATTTTGGTGGATTTATTGGATGCGAAGAGGAATATGTAGTTGAAGCTGAGACTAAAGAAAAAGCGATTGAGGAAGCAATGGAAATGGCAATGGAGGATATAGAAATTATTGATGTAACAGAAGAAGATGACTACGAAGATTAATAAGGAGAGAAATTAATATGAAAGCACTGGTAGCATGTGAAGAATCTCAGAGAACGACAATCGAACTCCGTCGTAAGGGAATCGAAGCTTATAGTTGTGACATTCAAGATTGCTCTGGAGGACATCCAGAGTGGCACATCAAGGGAGATGCTTTAAAACTCATCAATGGTCGATGTTACTTCACGACTTGCGATGGAAAGCGTCATCGCATCTCTGGCAAATGGGATTTGCTTATTGCTCATCCGCCGTGTACCTACCTTACAAGTTGTGGAAATGGATGGTTTAACGAGGAACGATATGGCGATAAGGCAAGACAGCGTAAGAGAGATAGGCTTGAAGCAGCCGAGTTTTTCATGAAGTTCGTCAACGCAGATTGTGACAGAATTGCAATCGAGAATCCAGTAGGATGGATGAATACACATTACCGCAAACCAAACCAGATAATTCAGCCATATCAGTTCGGCGATCCCTACGCAAAGAAAACATGTTTCTGGACAAAGGGGTTGCCGAATTTGATTCCTACAGAAATCATTCCGATGGAAAAAGTAAACAGAACCAGTGGTAAAGGCAACTGGTTTGATTGTCCGAAAGGGGGTGTGCCAAGAGCAAAATGGAGAAGTAAAACTTTTCCAGGCGTAAGCAGAGCAATTGCAACTCAGTGGGCATAACAAATAAAATTAAAGGAGGAAAGTAATATGATGAACGTAATTGAGCAGAGTGCAGTAATGGATCCCAGATGGAACTTCAACGGAAACATCAAAGTCGGCAATATAGCAACATGGTCAACACTTCCGTCGGATAGGGTATTTGAAAGTGAAAGGTATGGCAAGGTAAAAGGCAGTTGTAATGAATGCTGTTGTGAGCATTGCGGACATTCAAAAGATGGAAAGCGTCCACCGTGTTATGTATTTAAATCTCATCGTTATCCATCAGTAGTAGATGGACAAGCAAGGAATACTCTTTCGATGCGGAATGACCCAGAAAAGTGTTTCCAGATGTTGTCTGATTATCTTAGCAGAAAGAGAATTCCGATTATGGCAGGAAGATTTAATCAGAGTGGTGAACTCGAAAATAAAGCAGAACTTGATGGAATGCGCGGAATTGCCATCGACCATAACGGAACTCCGTTTTATATCTATTCAAAGATGTATGACCTTATAACAGAAGCACTTCTGAATGGTGAGATACCGCAGAATATGACAATTAACTTTTCTATTTGGCATGAACAGGGAATTGAAGAATATCTCAAGGTTGCACATCTGCCGAATGTAAAGGCATTTGTTTATTGCGACAAGAATTCAGACCCAATCAATGGATGGGGTGCAGAGGAATACGCAGAACATGGAATTCACATCCAGACTTGGTGCAAGGCATATGGGATGGATGGCAAGATGAATCATGATATCACTTGTGACCATTGCCAGAAGTGCTTCAACATGATTAAGGACGGAAAGCCAGTTGTGAGAAAATCAGCAAAGGTAATCGGTTGTTGGGATCATTAATAATAGAAATTAAAATGTAGTTGCAAAGATAGAAAGGAGTGTGCTATTATGGCAATCGGATACAAGATGTTTAGAATTAAAGATGGTAAATTATTTCCGCTCTATGTTCTTGCAGATAAGGAAACGGTGATAGGCGAGTGGATTGAAGCAGAAATCGGTCCAATGGTTGATGGTAAAGTAAAATCAAAACTTGGTAAACTTGCCTTTAGACCTGGGTGGCACATTGCAGAGATTCCAAACTCGCCCTGGATAGGTAAGAAGACAAAAAACGGAGAACTTGTTCGTAGATCAGACAATGTATGGTGTGAGGTTGAATATCATACAGATAAAAATTATCAGCCGGAAGCAAGAGAAAACGGATGGAGAGCAGGCAAATGGGCATCGCAACGTGCATATCTTAAACATATCCCAGTTGGTGGATATTACAAATTCCGCACCAATACAAATGGTGATGTATGGATTATCTCAGGCGAAATCAAAGTAAATCGAATTCTCAGCGATGAAGAAGTTAACAGAATATGTAGGGAAAACGGAGTTATCCCACAGAGAACAGAAAGTGAGGTGGTAGCATGACGATGGATGAACTTGCAACTCGTCTCGATAAAGTTTATCACGACTTCAATCCTTATGAGTATGCTGATACCGAAGGGAGTGTTGAAGTAGCAAAGAAAACTCTCATTGAAGACCCATACACAGTAATCAACCGTCTTTTAGAAATTATTGAGGAGGTGATGTAAATGAAAACGCTTCGAGAGAAATTCGCCGATGCACACAACTCAGTTGTAATGCTTATCTTTGATGTCTGGAAAGAGAAAGGTGGCACAGAGCGAACTCAGGTTAGACTTCCGTATATGCCAATCGAAGAAGTTGTCGAAAAGTACGGAGACTTTTATTACACTGGCTGGTATACAGAAGGTTGGACGGATGATGGTAGATGGAAGGCAAGTCTCTGGGCGATGGCAGCAGACGAGAAGCGAAGTGTTGATTCATGGTTATATGAAAACTGGCCGCAGTTATGGGAGGACGAAAATGAAAATTAAAACATACCGCAACAACCAAAACGAAAACAAATACATTGATGTTAAGCGAACTGCGGATCGACACTATATGTGGAGACAACGAATGAGTTGGAGTAACGGAGTAACAAATTATCTTGGCGGACATCCAAAAGGTGGTTTTCACCGTGTAAGGAAAAGTTGGATGGATGAAGTAATGGAAGATTACACGGAGGTGATGGAATGAGATATCTTACACATTATGAAGAATATCCGATTTATGAAGCAGCCGAAGGTGGTTATTACTATGCTGGAAATCAAGTAGTTGAGAGTGAGCGATTGAGTAAAAGGCAGTGTAAAAAGAATTTAAAAGAGTTATGGGCAGATGCACAGGAAGAAAATAAATATCTACCAGAAAGAGAACAGTGGTTTATGTTCAGAGATGGTACTGGAATTCGTAGACATAGCCGTTATATAGGAGGGGGTGAAAGTTATGTAATAGAAAAGAATCGTGGTAGTGAAGTGTGTGGAAAACATCCGTATTGCTAATGTAAACAAAAGTTAAAATAATAAAAAAGGAGATTATAATTATGGCGAAAATTAATGGAGTAGAAATGAAAGCAATCAAATCTTTTCCTGATCATGAAGGTTGTGAATGTGCATACGCATCTATTTATATTGATGGAAAACGAGTTGGAAGATGGTCCCAGGATTCATGGGGTGGTCCAGACAACTATGATGGATTTGAAGACGCAATTATCAGCAAGGCAAAAATGTTTAAAGAGGGATGCCCCAAGAATGCAAAGTATTACGATTTTTTAGATGAACCAGATATTTTTATGGGTCATCTTCTTGAGTTGTCCGAAGATGAAAAGAGATACAAAAAATATCTGAAAGATGGATATACTACAGTTCTTATGATTTCTGATGGATATCATTGTTCAATGGTGGCATATAAGGTGAAGATGACACTGAGCGAAATCGAATCTAGATTTCCAGATACAGTAAAGAAAATGAGAGGAAGGATGTTTAAAAATGTAAAACCAAAAGAAAAATTATATACATCACTTGATGATTTTTCAGTTGTTGTAGATAAAAATCATTTAGTACCAGCATATGTCAATATTGATTAAGTGAAAGGAGTACAGAAATATGATGGAAAACAAAAAACGCAATGTTAGTAGTAATAAACACATGAAATCAGTATGGGTATATAGAAGGATTGGAGACAAAGAACCAATTGGAGAAATAATAGTGTTTAAGCATCATAAAGATGCAAAAAAGAAAATGATTGCAGACGTTGAAAAATACTTCGCAGTAGACTTCGATACCCTAAAAGAAACAGTGGATGAATATAACGGTTTATATATTGAAGAAGATAAAATCATATTTGAGATTGAATGGTGGGAAGTATTTAAACAGCCTATTTTAAGGGGGGTGATTTAATGACTATTAGAAAATTAAAGGAAATGATTGCAGATTTGCCGGATGACATGAGGGTGTATGCTGATGATGGTACAGATTTTTTCAAAGGAAATTCAGAATTCCTTTGTATCGCTGCAAGTGAAAAATTTTCAATGGCAGTGTTCCAGACGAGAAACGATTTCGAACCAGTAGAAGAAACAGAAGCGATGTTACAGTATTTTTCGGATGGTGAATGGAATGAGGTAGATGCTTGGTTGGAGTTTTATGACCGTGGTTATAAGCCAGAAGATTTCGCAGATCCCAACTGGGCAAGAGAGCAGATGGAAAACTACGGATTGATTTAAAACATATATTATAAAGGAGATTAATTAATATGACCAAAAATATGAAAAAAGAAAATTTGACAAAATGTGTAGAGATTTGCGAGAGAGCAGAAGAGATGTGTTTTGGAAAAGAATGGGTGAATGCTTGTTATGGAAATCGAATGTCAAGGATGATGGATCTCGAATCTGCGGTTGAACAGTTTAATCTTCGTTTAGATGAACTGCTTGAGGCAGATGATGAAAATTTTTGTCATGATGTGTTTGGTATTTGGAGAGAATCAAATAGGGAAACTTATCCAGCGACATTTGGATTATTTGTTCCAAGATACAGTGGTAGATAAATGGAAGGAGTGTAACAAAATGAAAAAAGTAATTATCAAAGGTAGATGGAACGACCCAATTGAGCATGAATGGGAAGGCGATTTAATCACAACTCTGAGAGCGATACATGAATTAACGCTCAACGAAGACAACACTGGCTACTTCTTCGAGATAGAAGATGCAGATCAGAATTACGTTAAAACAATGAATCTCCCAATATTTATGGATGAATATGGGACTCTGGTTGCACCGACAGACTACATGATTGTAGAGGAGGAAAACTAACATGACAGTAAGAGAACTTATCAGTTGGCTTGAGGATTTTGACGAAGATGCGGAAGTTGTCATTGGTATGCAGCAGACATACGGCACGGATTTCGCAATGGAAATTGAAAATGTATCTGAGGAAAATGTAAATCTGTTTTATGGAGATAGCGAAGACAAGTTCGTTGTCATCACGGAAGGAAGTCAGATTGGCAGCGTTGATTACGAAGAAAGGTGGTAATTGTATGAGTAGATACGCAATTGTAGTTGACTATTTTATGTGGGACGAAGAAAACGAAGAAGAATACACAGAAAAGAATTATCTGTATATCAAAGGAAAGCATAAAATCTATGTCTTCCACAACACGCCGGATGTTCATGAAGATGAATTGGAACTGAAATCGTTCGCCACTCGCCGTGAAGCGATGCAGTACATCGCCGCACATAACCTGGATGAGAGTATCTGTTATGAAAACGTGAGACCTGAGAGAATTTGAGAGGAAAAAAACTATGCTTAAAGAACTTACAAATGGAAATTATTTTATCTATCAGCTCAACGATGGCGGTTGTGGAATCGTTGAAGGTAAAGACGAAGCAGAAGCAGTAGCAAATGTGATGGATGCGTACCGTGGACACGACGGTAGTAAGTATAGTGCAACCGACATTGATTGTAAAAATATTGCGGATATGGAGAATATGTTTTTTGCAGATAAACCAAAGGTAATCGAACTTGGCTGGACGATTGAAATGTAAAGGAGGGTAATGATATGCAGAATGAATACTGGGATTGCGATTACTATTCAATCTATGAAGAGAATGGAGAGAAATATATCAAATTCTGGGGGTATTTCTACGATGGTTGTGATGACGAAGAGAAACCGTATCGTTGTCTGGAGTTCGTTGGCGCAGAAATTCCGCTAGAAGATTACTTAAAAGATAGGGGCATTTCAATCGAGGATGGCTGGTCGTCGTACATCGGCGATATGACCGAAGATGAGGCGATTGCGGCGATGAACAGATACTATAATGGAAACCCACCGGAACCGTATCCGATTCAGGATGTAACGATGGAAACGCCGTGCGGTGATTATGTTGATGCAAGATAATAATGGAGGATAAAAACATGACTACGAATGAAATGATTTATAAGACAATTACAACGAAACTTACCAAAACACCTACTTATAAATCTGTATTGGAAGATTTGGGATATGAGGTCTACGATTCAGAGTGGAGCTATTACAACAATTGGACTGTTAAGAATAAGGAAACTGGAAAAGAGGTGGTTTTAAGCCAGGGATACGATAACAAAAAAGCTATTTTCAATAGGAGCAAAAGAATCAATGCAAATAATTTAAAAAAGGTTAATTACGTTGATTTGCTTCGCAAGAATAGACCAAATGTTTCTGATCCTTTTCTTACAAACTATATATATAGAGATTTTAAGGAGGGTAAATATGCAGATTTAAGACGTACTATTCAAAATAATAAAGGATATATTAAGTCTTGTGAAATGAGAATAGATATGTATAAGGAAGAACTGAACAGAATTAGTAAAAATATCGATGATGCCATGGAAAGAATGGGCAAATATCAAAAGGAACTTGATGCGGCTAGAACAAAAATCAAAGCGATAAGAAAGTTTAAAAAGGAGGAAAATTAATATGGCATACGGAAGGAGATGGAAACCGAGTAAAGCAGCAGCCCGCGAATTCGCCGCAAAGATGGAGGAGATAACAATATGAAAAAAGAAATTAACTATTATGTAATCGGCGGTCAGTATGAAGCTTATAACCACGGCGGTACAGCAACGCTTCTCGGAGCGAAACGCCTTGCCACTAGGTGTGAGGAATATCACGACAACTGGGTTGGATGGGTTAAACCAGATATCTACCGTGCCGAAGATTGTAGGCTTGGTCGAAACTTTTACGGAACAGATTTTTATCCAAAGGATGAAGCAGTTCCAGTAGCATGGTGGAATGAAAGAGAGAATAAATGGGAGGCGGTTGAATGAAAGGAATTAATATCAATGATAAATACACACCATTCACGGAACTGATTTTGCTTGGCTTAAAACTGATTGAAACACGCAACAGAAACACGCTCAAATCTCTCGTCGGGCAACGAGTTGGAATCATCAGAACCGGTAAAGGCAAGGCAATGCTAGTCGGTTATGTGACGATTGCCGCTGTTATTAAGTATGAAACCGAAGCAGATTTTCGTGCTGATTATTCTCTACACTGGGTAGATAAGGGAGATAAATATGACATTAAGAAAGGTGGTGTTAAGTATGGATATGTGTTAACGAATCCGCAGCGATGCGAACCGACGCCGGTAACTAGTAAAGGGATTCCATTTAGAGATATTTAAAAAGGAGGAAAGAAAACAATATGAAATATATTATTCTTCAGCTGCCGAATAGTAATCCGGCAAAATTCATGGGAACTGATTTTGTGGAAGAGCATTGCGGTGGAATTCCAAAGCGAGAGGATTATGTCCTGGTTTATTCCGGGCAGACATTCGGATACGGAAACCTTGATCATATCTTCGAGCGACTAAATGTCAATCGCCCCGCTGATTATCACGCCCATTCGCTGTCGATTAGCGATGTGATTGGACTTGAGGTGGGCAATAAGCAGTGGGAATGGTGGTACGTTGATTCATTTGGATTTAAGAGAATTTGGGAGAAGTGATTTATGATTTCATATGAGCCATTATTTAAAACATTAGAAAAAAAGAAAATGACATTAACAGAATTTAGAAAGAAAACTGGTATAGCTACAGCTACGCTTGCAAAATTTAGAAAAAATGAATCTATGACGTTAATGATGTTGGATAAAATTTGTACAGCAATTAATTGTAATGTTGAAGATATAGTTGAAATTACTGATGGATATATGTACTACATTTAAAGGAGGGTTAATCATGAATAAACTTAGAAGAAAGCAGATTGAAAATGTAATTGCAAAAATCGAGGAAGTGAAATCGGAACTTGAATCCATCCGGGATGATGAGCAGGATTATTTCGACAATATGCCGGAGAATCTCCAGGGATCTGAAAGGGGTGAAGCTGCCGAAGAAGCTGTTGATATGATGGATGAGGCAATTGACAGTCTAGATGAAGTGATTGATAATTTGGGTGAGGTAATTAAATAAAAATTAAATTCTATAAAAAATATCTTTAAGAAATAAAATTAATTGACAAATGAAATTTAATGATATATATTACAGAATGAATTAGTATCAAAACAATATAATAAACAATTGTTTTAATATATGGGGGAAAACTTATGTATTATGAACAAACTAATAATGGAAAATATATTGTAAAAAAGGATTTTGTTCGAAACTGGGATCTAGAAAAACCGTGGAAATCACAAAAACCAGTATTAGAATATTCTGTTTTAGGAGAGTTTAATACAGAAGAAGAATGCCAACAATATATTATTAATAATGTACATAATAAATTTAAACTTATACATCTTCCAAATACACTGGGATTTGTATCACAAGATATTAAAGATGAAATTCACAAAAAGTATTTTCAAGGGGCAATAAGTGATAGTGGGATACCAAAAACAAAATATACAATAATGTCTACAGAAGATATAAATAAAATAGTAAATGGATATACGGAAACCATTTTAAAAGATTTATGGTATTGGTTTAGACGAGAAGATGTTGGTGATTATATAATTATTGATAATAAAACAATTCAAGTATGCCAATTTTCAAAAGAAAATATTGATATGTATAAACAGAGTCAATTATATAAAAATCATAAAAATGAAATTGCATTAGAAGTTGAAAAGATAATTCGACAATATGTCAACGAACCAGTTCCAGAACAAGTTATTGTTCCGCCCAAAAGTGTTGGAGAAGCGATAGATAATCTTTGTAGTAATTTTACTCATCGAAAAAAGGCACCTACATTAACTGAAGGATGGATAATACTAATTGTAATTATGCTTTTTGAAATTATATTAATAGATACTATTCCTTTATGGTTATTAACAATAATTATCTTCTTATTATGGAGAAGAAATGAAATAAGAAAATATAATGGAATGTATACAAAAAAGGAAAGGGATAAAGTTGATTTATGGGATAATAATTTTTGATTTAAATAACATTTAAAAAGGGGGTATATATTTATGACAGAAAACGAAAGAATGATAATGTTTAATAAAATTTATCTTAAGTATTGTTGTGAAATGTGGATTCATTGTGGCGATTGTGGAAAAGATAATCGTGCGTTTTCTATTGTTTCGAATAATGAAATAGTGATGCCATTTGGAGTATTTGCTCATCCATCGGAATGGGATATTTTATCTCTTTTACATGAGATAGGACATATTAAAACGAATACAGATAATATGAGGGTGTATGAAAAAGAATATTTAGCAACTCAATGGTCAGCGAATGAAGCAAAGCGAATAGGTTTTAAAATTAATTCAACCTGGAAAAATATATATCAAAATTACATTTGGGGAAAACGTAAATATAGTGTTTCTAGAAAGGTTAAAAATATTCCAACTAAAGAACAATTGATAGTGAAATGGTAAAATTGGAGGTGTAAATAATGAATGGAAAACTCGAACATAAAATAAAAATCGAGCAGAAATTAATGTCAAAACTTTCTGATATGCCAGAATATATCAATAAATTTTATTATTTTAACAATATTAAATCCCCAAATACAAAGAAAAAATATCTAGATAATGTTATTAGATTTTTAACTATTATGGGAAATGGTGATGTTATAGAACAAGAAAAATTAAAATCAATAGATGCTTATGAAATACAAAAATATATTTCAAATATAAGTTTTTATGAGAAAAATGATGAGATAAAAGAATTGGGAGAATCAACCAAGGCTTTTATATTATCATCATTAAGTGTGTTTTTTCATTTTTTAAAAGTATATAACTATATTAACGAAGACCCATTTGAATTAGGTATAATTGATCGCCCAAAACCGCAAGAGAAAGATATCATATTTTTATCTCCTGAAGAAGTGAGAAAAGTCGAGAAGGCTATTTTGGACGGAGTTGGAAGTCAAATTACACAATCTCGTCAAAAAACATGGAAATATCGAGATTTATGTTTATTTTGGCTTCCAGTTATTAATGGAATTCGAGTTGGTGCATTAAGTGAAATCAATATTGAAGACATTAATTTTAATGAAAGATTTATAAATGTTATAGAAAAAGGGAATAGACCAGTAAAAATATATTATGATACAAAAGCAGCTACATATTTAAAGATATGGGTAGATGATAGAAAAAAGATACTAAAATCATGTGGAAGAACTAATGATATAAACAATGGCCCCTTGTTCATTTCATCTAGAAAAACAAGAATAGATGTTAGATCTATTGAAAGGACTATAGAAAAATATACCGAATCTGCAATCAATAGACATATTAGTCCTCATAAATTAAGAGCAACATTTGCGACAAATCTATACAATAAAACTAAAGATATTGAGTTAACATCAAAAGCATTGCATCATAAATCAACCGTTCCAACACAGAAATATGTTAAAGTATTTGATCAAGATATTAGAAATGCAATAAATACTAATCTATATTCATAATTAGAATATTATATAAACAATACAAATTAAACTTGATTTTGTTAAAATATCTATGCTATATTATCCTTAGAAAGGAGTAAATTAATATGAAACGGAGTCGTGATTCGTTGAATGAAAGGATAATGTTGCTTATTTCAAAAACTGACGAAAGGAGGGAGTTGTATGACACATTAGCCGAGCAATTCAATATGCCGATATCATTAACGGCTGATATCTGTGCCGGAAGAGAAATGATTTCGGAACAAAACGACTTTGTGGCATTCGTTATGCTATCTGGTCTTGCACCAGACGATGTAAAAAAGTATTTTACAGCTGAAGAAGTGAAAATGTTTTCTCAAGAGAAATTCGAGAAGCCGGAATTTGAACTACCGCTTGTATTTAAAAATATGGTGCAAATCGCACCTGATCAGTGGATAGGCAAAATCACAGCAAAAGAACTCATGGCATTGAAGGATGCACAAGTCATCAAGTATAACGAAAACACGCAGCGAACAATGCGGCGAATCGTGCGTGGCGAATCCCGGTATTATAAGATTGCACTTAATGAAAAAAGTGTTGGCGAAATTAAGGTGGCGCTAGAAAACGGAGCATATATCTCCGATGACATCACGTTAAACATGCCGATAGAAACAACGGAATTTACATTTAATAAAGGGAAGATAACCATCTCTGAGCTAGATAAACTTGATATCATCGATGGTTATCACCGTTACATCGCAATATCCCGGGCAATGTTGGAGAATAAGGACTTTGATTATCCAATGGAACTCCGCTTGGTAAATTTCTCTGAAGAGAAAGCGAAGCAGCTGATCTACCAGAAGGATCAGAAGACAAAGATGCGCCAAGTTGATTCTGCAGCACTTAATCAGTACAACCCGGCGAATATCGTTGTTGATCAGTTAAACGCAGACCCATCATCAAATATCCAGGGTATGATAGCGAGAAATTCCGGCGCTATCAGCCATGCGGATCTCGCCGCTTTCGTAAATGCGTTCTACTTTTCAACCGGTAAGGCAAGTCGAAAAGAAATCCTTACGGTAAAGAAGGAACTGCAAGAAAAGTTCAATGCTTATTTATCGTCGGATTTGTCGCTGACTGATCACACATTCTCGACAAAAGAAATCGCCGTAATTATGTACTGCTTCAAACACGAGAAAGATTACATCGCCGCTATCGATTATCTCATGCAGCATATAGACGAAATCCCATCTGGGTTATTTAGCGTAGCCAACGGAAAAGTAAGGAGGAAGTTGTTAAACGAACTCGCTGGCATATTAGAAATGAGGTAAGACTATGTATAACGAAGAAAGGAAGAAACGCTACATAAAGTTGAAAGAAGATTCGGTGACGTTACCATACCGTTCTTTGGAGTTGCTGTTTGAAAAGACAGAACCTTTTGAAGAGAGAGCGGGAAAAGATGTATGTGAGTGGACTCCGCAAGAAATAATGGAGTACTACAAATACCGCGACTCTTATTCACTTTCATCGCTCGTTGTTTGCAACTCAAACCTCACGCAGTACACGAACTGGTGTTTAACGGAGACGCTTGTACCAGATGGTCAAAATCATTTTCAGGAGATTCGACCTGATATGCTCGATGGGTGTGTCAACAAAGAATCTCTTTCACAGATGATAATTTCACGAGAAGAGTTAGTTAAACGAATTGATGAATTACCGAATTACACAGATCGCTTTATGATGTTAGCATTTTTTGAGGGAATTTGTGGCATTCGGTATAGCGAGATGGCAGAAGCGAAGATAGATTCGATTCACGGAAATCGGATCTCGTTATGCTCTGGACGTGAGTTATTGATTAGCGATAAGTTAAAGGAAATCGCCGAGTATGCGGCTGCGGAAGAAACATTCCAGACATACGGCCCAACAGGGAAATGCATCAAGTATAGTGATCTCAACCCATCTGGGGCGATATTCAAGTTTGCGAAAAAGAACAATGCAAATGCTGGTATAACAGCAATGACGCAGATAGTCGGTCGTCGTTTCGTAAAGGCGGTTGATTACACCGGTTTACCGAAGCAGATGACGGTGAAGAATCTTATGGTGTCGGGAAAATTGAACTTCATCAAAGGTATAATGGCAAGAGAAGGGAAGACAATCGAAGACGTGATTGTAGACAATCGAGATGAAATAAATGCACAGTATAACGTGGACACCATCAAAAGTTCTGCGGTGTTCCTACGGAAATACAAACAGTATTTCGATTAACTTCACTTTTTCTTCATAAGCCCCTCATTGACTTCTATATACCAGGGGCTTAAAATAACCAGTGGAACCCAAACAAACGTTCGAAAGGAAGATGAGGAATGACAAATTTCGATAGACTCGTAAAAATGATTAATAAGGCGGATGAAGATAACACAGAAATAGTAATCAGCTACGCACTTGATAGCGACGACGTTAGTATGTCGATGGTTATTATGCCGGAACTCTTGATTATGGGGGAGTGGGTCTCGATTTCTGACAAGAAAGATGGTATGCGTTCATACTTTACTTTTAATGCAGATACGGAGGTAGAGTACGATGAAGACGAAGAGGAATATACAATTTCCGTTGGAGATGGTACGTTGATAATCGCTGAAAGTTAACAGCGAAAACAAAATAACAAAAGAAATTAAAATTATGGTATTGACAAATGGAATTCAAGATGTTATTTTTTCTGTGGATGGTAGTATCTGTCCACAGAAATTAATTACACGATAACAAAGCAAATTAAAATGGAGGGTGTTAGATATGGCAAAACCCGGAACTAACAAGGAACGTTGTAAGAGATATACAGCATCTGGACATCGTGAGGCAAACAAAGCCCGTCGCCAGGAGAATGATAAGAAGAGAACGGCGAGATTCACCAAGCGCCGTGAAGAAGGAAAGGCATATGAATGGAAACCGATTCCGTTTGATCCTGAAAGACAGAAGCGGCAGTACGCAGAAGAAACAAGAATCCGTGCCGAGAAGAACGGAGATCGCCGTGACGATATCTCGAAGTGGCGATCTGTGATGCGCAAACTTTCAAACGAAATCGCCGCTGAAGAAGCGAGAAGCAAAAAGGAACTGGAAAAGGTTCGCAAGGCAATTACGAAGAAGGGATAATTTATATGCCAGAAAAAGAAATGTATGAAGAAGATCGCGGTTGGGTTTGGAGAGAATTCGGAAGGGAATTCATAGTTACGTTTGTAATGGTTGCGCTGTGCGCTCTGTACTTGTTTGGAGATGAAGGGATGAGATTTTTATCATTTGCAATCACTACATACGTTGCAGCTGATGAAGTTGCCGGTCGAATTCTATGGGAGAAGCGAGAATGAAATTATTCTTGGTTATTTTAGCAGTAATACTATGGGGCATGTTTCTATATATGGTTTTTGGAAATTAAATATAAAGGAGGATTAAATCATGATTACAAGAGTTATGGGGAAGGTAACGCAAACGTACTGGTACGTTGAACCAAATTACCACGAAGAAAGAAAAGAAGATGGCACAGTGAAATTTGTATTTGATAAGCGTCCAGAACTGAAATCGGACGTAAGGGAACTTAAACCGATGGAAATTTGCCGATATGAAGACAAACCAAACACGGACATACCGTGTGGTTTTTACTTTCCAACAAGTATTCACATTGGGGATGAGTGCGTCGAAGTACTGAAATCTAATTTTTACGCGGATAGCGATGAGTATAGGCAGTTTGTTAATAAGGTTGTAAAAAATACTGATATCAATCAAGAAGAGTCGGAAGAAAAATATAACCTGCTTATTCGTGATTATAACAAGCAATCAATCGAGGGAGATGAAAAACTTCTTGCCTATTGCAGACTTCATCACCTTGATCCAGAGGAAACTGATGTTGATGAGTTAAGGGAAGTTGTGTATCCACAAAACACTTATAAGCCTTCATGGGATATTTCGGCAAATGAGATGAATATTATAACATCAGATACAACAAAGTTTTCATGGGGTATGCTGACAAATGAGGGGAATATTACAACATCAGATACAACAGCGAAGGTGATGGTATGACCAAAGAAAGATTTTGTGAAATTATAAGGGAACTTGAAGCTGCTGAAACACTTCAGCGAAAGGTGGCGACGGCAATAAGGCAATATAATAATCTGGTTCATTCGGATTATCCGGAGCCGTACGGTATGGTTGTCAGTCACGATTATACAGTGGAATGTCTTTTGGCGGAAATCATGGAAGATTTAAACGGTGACATAGATTATTTCTGTAATGAACTAGATTACGGAAAGAAATTTAATGTTGGGGATCTTGTTGATGATCATTTTGGGACACCAGACATAAGCACACCAGAAAAGCTATACGACTTTCTGGTAATTCAAAAGGAATATAGAGAGAAATTAAAAGGGGATTTATGAGAAAACTAGATATATTTTTTGCACTAACAATTGCAGCGATTATTTCTGTGAATGCGTTTGCAGAGGTAAAAACAACACGGATGGAGATGACGGTTGACGAAGACATCGTCGGCGTTACCGAAGAAACAGAAGCTGATGTCGAGAACGTAGAAACTGAGACCGAAACCGAATCGGCACCGATTCCGAATGAGTACACAGAAGATGACCTTTACGTCCTTAGTCACATCATTCAGTGTGAAGCTGGGAATTGTCAAAGAGAGATGATGGAAGGAGTTGGATCGGTTGTGCTAAACAGAGTCGCAGACCCACGATTTCCGAATACTATTACAGAAGTCGTAAACGAGCCTGGGCAATACACTCCGGTAGCATCTGGTGCATTTGCTTCAGCGCAGCCAACTGAACTTGTAATGGAAGTTGCGGTAGATCTTCTCGAATGGGGGAGTAAATTTCCACCGGAAGTCGTATGGCAAGCCAATTTCCGGCAAGGCGAAGGAACTTATCTACCTTTAGACCCGCCGCCAGGAGTTGGCTCAACGATGTATTTTTGTTATTGAGGTAAATTAAAAATGTTTGTCATTAAAGAGATTTTACATAGTGGCCGCAAGGGGATTCGTGGCGAACCTGTAGATGATTACAAATACGACGGATTGGTAGGATGCTACGCCAAGTTTGATATAAACGACATCCGGGCATACCAAGGGGTACATATGGTAATTTCCGGTCATAGTTTTTACGATTGGTGGAACACTTCGCCGGTAATACAGTTGACTAAGCGAAATTTCGATGTATACGAGCTTGAAACGGTGAATACGATTTACATTCTGGAGGAAATGGAATGAGTTACTGGACACACATTCTCGGAGTTCTTGAAGTTACCCCGATGGGGCGAACGCAGCATGAGATGACTTACATCTTGAATACCGTTCTTGACCACCTACCATTAGTCACAGGTTCTGAAGGTGATATGGAGTGGTTTGTCAACGTAAATCCGCATGCAAACACAATGAGTAGTCACGATGAGTTTGGTATGCGCACAAACAACCTTATTGACCAATATGGATGTCACAACGCAAATCGTGGGTGGATGAATAAGTCGGATCGATATTATATTACCGTGTTTGGTGATTTACGAGATAGGATGTTTCGTGAGACTTTCGCTGAATTACAGAAATGGCTTGCGCGGTTGTCGAAACGTGTAATGGTGTGTTCGGTAAACATAGAACTCGCCGCAGACGATAGAAAAGAACCGTATTACATTCAGTATTCTGATGCCGGAAAACGGAATCCGTATTTTGAGATGTTTGAAGATCCTTCGTGGTCTGAAGATAATAGCGAACCAGCGTGGTATGAGTATCTTATGTGGGAAAGAGAGCCGAGTGGGTTTATGCCGCTGCAACACGTTTATAAGTATTATAGAGATGACGACATAGATGAGGAAATGAAGCGCAGAGAGAAATGGACGGATATGATGAGGAGTAAGGCAGATGGGAACTAATTATTATTTTATGACGAGTAATAAAGAACTCGCTCGTGAACACTTTGCTGTTGAACACGACTGGGGTGTTACCGATGAGGAATACAAAATCGTCGATGAACCGTTTCTAGGATATGAAATCCATCTCAATAAGCTTTCCTACGGATGGAGACCTTTGTTCCAGCGGCATAAGGCGTTTAAGACGTGGAACGAATTGGAAAAATTTTATTACGATCATGAAAATGATCTTTGTGTGTACGATGAGTATGGAACTCTTTGGACGTTTTTAGATTATAAGCAGCATGTTTTTGACCACTTCGCAAGGGATCCGCTGCCGGTAAAGTGGGAGTACGACTACGAATCAATTGATTTGAAATTTCATCCAGAAACGGCGCAGAAGCATCTCCATACAGTCTCTTGCCATCCAGAAGAAGCGGAACTTTGGATACCGTTTGACCATATTGAGTATTTCGAAACGGAAAAGGCGGCGAAACGGAAGTTTAAAGTATATGATCATTACATTTTTGATCATTTTAAGTACTGGAACGATCCAGATTACAAGATTGATTGGACAGAAGGTGATTTTTCATGATCAGAATTAATGACGATTGGATTATAGATATCGACAAATATAATTACACTCTTCGCCGGGATATGCATACAACTCGCATTATCAAGAAAAATGGAAAAGAAGTTGAAGAGAATGTGTACACCACTGTAGGACACTATTCTAGCCTTAATAAGGCACTTGATAATCTAGACAAGGAAATTATCAGATATAAATTAATAGACGGTGAATACACCCTTAAAATGGCTGTAGAGGCTATCAGAGAATGCCAGGATGAATGGAGACGATTAACTGATGAAATTAAAAGCGAAAGGGAATAAGATGACCTATTTTTTATTATTCATGATTGGTTGTGTTGTTGGAGTTTGGTTTATATGTGCAGCGGAAGTATCTGGAAATGCTGATGATAAAGAAGAGCAATGGTTTATGAGGAATAAATAATGGCAGACGATACGATAAGCAGAAAAGCGACGATTGATGCAATGGAGGACGTTGATTGGTATCACATTAATAAAGATGGACAGTTGACACACGGAGCGAACAGTGAGGAAGACGAACCACTGTACAAAGCAGAAGATGTGTACAAGGTGCTGAACGATATACCGTCCGCACAGTCAAATGTTCCCGATACAAATGTCGGAGACACAATTAGCAGACAGGCGGCGATAGATGTGCTTGAAGAACGACTCCAAGCTAACGGTTACACAAATGTCGCTTTGGTTTCGGAATTAAATCGAAGCATTGGCTATTTGATGCGGTTGCCATCCGCACAGCCAGAGATAGTGCGGTGCAAGGATTGCATATTTCACGGTTTATGCAGAACATCACCCAAATGGGCAGTAGCACCAAAAGACGATTGGTATTGTGCAGATGCAGAAAGGAGAACCGATGAGTGACAAACTGAAACCTTGTTGCACTAATTGCGAACACACGGCAAGTTTTGCGGGGAACTACACGGAATGTGTTTTACTCCACGCATTTGTGGATTGGTATTACTGGCATTCGGAAGCACCGGATGAATGTCCGTTGGAAAGGAGAACCGATGAACGATCTGATTGAAATCGTCTTAATAGCACTGGCATGTCCGTTGGTTTTGCCGTTTGTAATAAAGAAAGAAGGTGAAGCGGATGAGGCACGTTAAAGGACGGTCATTCTATAAAGAGCCTTGGTATAACAGTTATCGATGTATGAAAAGCAGATGCTATCGGACGAAAGACCCAAGCTATAAATACTATGGTGGACGTGGTATCAAAGTTTGTGAAGAATGGCTGAATATTGAAAACTTTGAGAAGTGGGTATCGGAAAATCCCTATTTTGACGGGG
>Ga0326512_10000042_pt1 | contig 106369 bp, 123 predicted proteins | sample 1_2617_0518_D_FD_203652 | JGI IMG/M metagenome (GOLD analysis project Ga0326512, IMG submission 203652) | Bovine rumen microbial communities from UC Davis, California, United States - 1_2617_0518 | ecosystem: Host-associated > Mammals > Digestive system > Stomach > Rumen | place: USA...
TATATTATCACATTTTTAAAGGTTTGTCAAGCCTTTTTTGAAATTTTCTTAAAAAAGATTTTTCCAAAACTGGTAAATACAAAATCCGCCTAAAACAGTGGCAATCAAACACACACTCATTTTTTTTTGCTCCTTTCTTCATTTCTGTAATTAGATTATACCATTCAAAAAAGCAAAATACTAGTGGGATTTTGCACAAAGTTAAATAAAAATTTTTGTGCAATTTGTACAGTAAAAATTAAAATTTTGTAGACCTGCACAAAAAGGTCCGCCTTTTCTTTAGAGTTTTTGTGCATTTTAACTAAAAAAATAATTTTGTGCATTTTACACAACAGATTAGTTATTTTTTAAATAATTTTGTGCAGATTACCAAAAAATAATTTCGTCATTTTGTACAGTTTTTAGGAAAAAACTAACTCATTTTTGTGCAGAACGCCGAAAGGTAAAAATTGGCAAGACTACCAAAAATTGGTAAAATTGGATGGCTTCGTTGTGTTTCGAACTTTTGATTTATCAATTATTGATTTGTTAACAAATTCTAAATCAACTGTTGAGAAAAAGAAAGTTGATTTGTAAATGATTGATCTTTGAATAGTTTATTTGTAAATCATTTCAGGAAAAAATGCCAATTTTTGGCAACAAAAAAACTCTGTCAAAATTTGGAAGAATTACCAAAAATTGGTAACAACGGACAACTTTGTTGTGTTTCGAACTTTTGACTAGTAAATTATTACTTTGTCAGCTTTTTACTTTTGACCATTTCAACAGTAGATAGTTTAAAAGTAAACCTTCTAGATCAGCATTGTTTCCTTTGCAACTGATCAAAAGTGAACAGTTAACTTGTTAATTGTTTCATTGTCAATTGTTTACAAGTAAACTTCGTCATTTTGCACAAAATTAGGAAAAATTACCAAAAAATGTTTGTGCAAAATGACGAAAAAAAATTTTGCAAAAAATACTTGACTTCTGCAAATCGGTTCGGCTTGAATGTTACCGAACCGTTCACTTTTAAACCTTTTACTTTTGAATTATTTATTTATTAACATTATACAATTAAATACTTTTTTTTGAACATTTTTAAAAGTAAAAGGTTGCGCTGTAAATAATTGAGGTGTTGACTTTTGGGAATTAAATTATTTATTTTATTTGTAAAATTTTGATAAGAAAATAGTTGACTAGTAAATAGTTTACAATTTTTCGGGGTTAAAATGTCCGTTTACAATAAATAAATTTACCAATTATTGCCATTTGGGGGGTGGGGATTTTTAGCAAAAACTGGTAAATTTCGGCTAGAATTTTCTGAACTTATCTTCACTTTAAAGCCAATTTCCGCACTATTTAATAAAGCCTTTAAATCAATAGTAGAAAGTAATTGATCTAATACACTAATTTCTTGTAAAGTGAATTTTTCAGTCATACTTATTCTAGCCTCCTTTCTTTATTTTTATAATAAATTATAACAATTTTTTTTATAAAATGCAATAAAAATAACCACAGAAAAAATCTGTGGTTTATATATATCAATAGATTATTAACAAAGCTATTGTAATACCCGTAAAAACAATATCTTTTATTAGATTAGCTTTTGGGAGCTTTAAGGCTAAATCTCTAATTACTCCAAATACATTAGCCAATAAGTATAATATTTGAGCAAATATATACATATAGCCTACAGTAATTTGACCTATTACGCATAAAAGCAGTGTAATATATCCTACAATTTCCCATAGAATAAATATTTTTTTGTCCATATTAATTCACCCCCTTTCTTAATTTCTTTAATGTTAAGGGCTATCCCCTTATTTCTTTTACATATCTCCTATAATATGTAATAGACAAGTATTAAAACAACTTGTAATTACATCCATATTATTTGACTGATCGCATATAGAGCAGAACCATAATGTAAATGGATCTTCCATTCCTAATTCATGAATTACAATATCTTGTAGTTTTTCTTTTGTATATTCTATCTTGTTCATAAGTAACCTCCTATGTTTACTATACAAGGGACTAACCCCTGTATAGTAAATTTTTTCTTACAATTCCGTCAATTTCTTTAGCACAGTTAACTGCTTTATCAAGATCATTAAAACCGCCCCAATACCAAAATTGACCATTTTTATCGGTATATCTTGCTACTAAATATTGACAAGACTTACCATATTCGGTAACATTATTAATTTCTTGGAATCGTGTAATCATACACTATACACCTCCTTTTTCCATTCTTCAAGTTTTCTTTTATATGTATCTTCTGCTAATGTTAAATCTCTATATGCTACAGCATATGGAGTTACATCCATATAATCTACCCAATAAAGGTCTTCTACTCTGCAAATTTTAGGTGTAGGTACTCGGCTACCAAATTTGTTTTCAAATTCAACAACAATACAATATTCACTACCATCATAAAAAAACAATGGTTCATCATATGGTAGGCTATAATCACTAGCTACTCTGAAAATTTGCCACATTTTGGCAAGTTCTCTATTAGACCCAACATAAATATCAGCCCTTAATTTGCTATCCCAATTCTGAGTACCTGTTAGATAAGGGCAACCAAGTTCACCTTTTTCAACTCTTAAAGTTGAAGTGTAATTTTTGTAACCATCAATTGTAATTTTTTTCATAATCCTTTACCTTGATAAGCCCTGTAGGCTTATCCCTTTCCTTAATTCTTTAATTATATTATACAGTAAAAAACTTAAAAAAGCAAGAATTGTAACAAAGTTGTAACCATTTATTACAGCATTGTAACCATTTTATTTTTTTCTTAAATTACCATTCTCTGGCAGTTGCTTTTGAAATAGTGAACAAAACAAAGGTTTCAAAGTAAATAGATCATTTGTACAATAGTTCAAAAGTAACAATGTATTTTACACAGTGTTCTAAGTAGAAAGTTGACTGTTGATTATTTCAAAAATAACAAGATTATTAATAACTAATTGACTAGTAAAAGATCTCCTTTAAAACATTGTAATAATACATAATTAATTAGTTAACAGTTAATAAGTAGATTATTGTTAATGTAATAATTAATTAGTTAACAGTTAATAAGTAGATTATTGTTAATGTAATAATTAATTAGTTAACAGTTAATAAGTAAATTATTGTTAATGTAATAGTTAATTAATCAACAGTTAATAAGTAAATTATTGCTAATACAATAGTTAACAAGTAAACCTTTGCTAATGAATTATTTAATAAATAAAATATTTACTTATCAACATTTGACTTGTAAACTGTTAACAAATAAACTGTTTACTTATCAACAATTAAATAGTAAACTGTTAACAAATAAACTGTTTACTTATCAACAATTAAATAGTAAACTGTTAACAAATAAACTGTTTACTTTTGGGATAATTGATAATTAAACCGTTTACAAAAAAACAATTTCAAAATAAAAAATTTACTAGTAAACATTTGACTTGTAAAAAGGTCCGCAAGCGAACCTATCAAAATTCGTTACAGAGGGGGTGTGATTTTAACGGCTTGAGTCTACTTTTCTTAGCATCAAAAGGAAGCATTCTGAAAATATATTTTATTATAAAAACAATATTATTTTGTGGGTGGGGGTGTGTTTTTGGGAAAAATAAAAATTTGATTTTATTTTTTTATTTTAGCTCCACCTCTCTCACTCCAAATAATTTTTTCAATTTTGGAATTTCCACTCCAAATAAATTTTTCAATTTCAGAAAACATAAACCACACTCCAAATAATTTTTTCAATTTTGAAATCCCCGTTCTAAATAAAAATTTTAAACCATCGCTTGATTTTGCAAAAAAAATATGATATAATTAATTAAAAAAGGAGCGATAAAAATAAAAAATGTCAGAATTAAAATTAGATTATACAATCACCTCTCCACAAGAGAGAAACAAATTAGTAAATAATATTTTAGAACAAACACCGTCATCTCAGCTGACTCCTAAATATCTTGAAATATTAGCTGATTATTTAGTTATTCCCGCAGAAAAAGAAGAAAAAAAGAAAAAACAAATTCTTACTAATAACCATATGGTAACAGTTAACAAAAGAGAAACTTCTTATCAGGGGATGGTAGATAAATTAGAGAATGGAGAAGACGGTTTATATAACCTTATGTCAGAGATGGGGAAAAATGTTCTTCTTGTCCCTAAAATTTCAATTACCGCAAAAGATATAGAAGAAGTACCTGGACTAAAAGAGTTAAGGGCGGAAATCGAAAAAATTAAAGCTTTAGAAAAAACTGCTCGAGGTAAACGAAAATATTTATTAAAAAAGCAATTAATTGAAATGTGTCAAGACCAATATATTTTAAAAAATTCTTATAGAAAAACACTTCAATTTCAAAAGCCTCAACGCAGTTTTACTCAATTTAATTTTGATGAACATCTGTCAGTTGCGGAAGATGGTAATATTCAATCAGATAGCCGCATTAATTTTATGAATCCGGCTCATATATCTGCTCTTCTCCGCAACTATTCCGCAATGAAAGAAGACTCTTGGGGCAATTTTTCTAATGACTCTTGGTACATTATGGAGGACTTAGACAATTTAATAGAATCCGCCTTAAAAGAAAAATTCCCGCTTTATTATGATTTAACTGTTTTAAAGATAGAGGGGGCATCAAATGCGGAAATACAACAACAGCTAAAAGAGAAGCATGGTATAACTCATTCTATTGAATATCTCTCTTCATTGTGGCGAAATAAAATTCCTAAATTGTTAGCGGATAAAGCTCAAGAAGATTATCTAATTTGGTATTATACAAATGTTGAAAAGGGGAAATGGAAAAGATGTTCTAGATGCGGTGAAATTAAACTAGCTCATAGCAAATTTTTTACTAAAAACAAAAGCAGTAAAGATGGTTGGTATTCTATTTGTAAATGTTGCCGCAATAAGAAAAAGTAATGGGCTATTTTAAATCATTCTTTTATAATTATTTTAAATATTAAAAAAGGAGGAAAAATAAATGGCGGAAGAACAACAAAAACGAACTTGCATTAAATGCGGTCGTTTAATGTTAGAAAAAGAATTCTACACCAAAAAGAATGGCGAAAAAACAGATATGTGTAAAAAGTGCTTAACTATGCATGTAGACTGTTGGGATCCTGATACTTTTACTTGGATTTTAAAAGAAATAGATGTCCCCTATATTCCTCAAGAATGGAATGTTTTAAGGGATAAGGCGTATAAAGAAAAAAAAGGCAAAATGTCTGGTACTGCGGTGATGGGTAAATATCTATCTAAGATGCATTTAACTCAATTTAAGCAGTTTACATGGGCGGATTCAGAAAAAATATTAGAACAATTAAAAGAAACAGCTGAAACCCGCAAAGAAGCTCAAAAGCAATTTGAGAAAGAATTAAAAGAGCAACTAGCAAAAGGCGAGATTTCAGAAGCCCAATATAAAACTTATATTAGCACAGAAACACAACATGAAGAAGATTTACAAGCGGAAATTGGAGATACTGTTGGAGCAAAGAATGCTTTTAATGAAGATAATTTTATGTCAGAAGAGGAATTATTTAATTATCAAGATGAATTAACTCAAGAAGATAAAATTATGTTAGCAACAAAATGGGGGCGTTTATATCAGCCTCATGAGTGGGTCTTCTTAGAACAGCACTATAGAGAGATGGAACAAGGATTTGATATTCAAGATCCAGACTCAATTAATACTTTAAAAATTTTAAGTAAAACTTATTTAAAGATGAATCAAGCTATTGATTCAGGAGATATAGACACATATCAAAAGTTATCTAGAGTATATGATTCTCTAAGAAAATCTTCAAAATTTACTGCCGCACAAAAGAAAGAAGAAAAAGAGGATGCGGTTGACTGTGTGGGGAATTTAGTTGCCTATTGTGAAACCCATGGAGGGCAAATCCCACGTTATGAAATTGAAGAACCGAAAGATAAAGTTGATATTATTATAAAGGATTTAAAAAGATATACAAAAGATTTAGTCTATGAAGATACTGCTCTTGCTCGTCAAATTGAAGACTATTTGAAAAAAAGAGAGATTTTAGATCAAGAGGCAAGAGATGAAGCCAAAAGAAGATCTATGACTCTTGAAGAAGAACAAGAAGAAGCAATTATTTCTGATGAAGATCATATAGCATTTTTGGCGGATGAAGAAAAACAAAGAAAAGCAGATAATGATCAACAAGGGGAGGCGGCAAGTAATAGATTATGAGTTTAGATAATATATTAACCTTAACTAGTGGAGTTAAAAAACAGGGCTTATCTGAAGAACGCCTAAAAGCTCAACTACCGCATTTAAGAAGTCTAATTGCTCAATATAGAGAATATCCTGATTTATTTATTGATGAAATAAAAGGAGAAAATTGCTCTTTTGAATTTTTCTTTTATCAAAGAATTTTCTTAAGAGTTGTAATGCGACATCGATATGTTTATGCAACTTTTCCTAGAGCTTATTCAAAGAGCTTTTTGTCAATGACGGTTTTAATTATTCGTTGCATCTTATATCCAGGATCTCACCTTTTTGTAACAACAGGAGGAAAAGAACAGGCGGCTTCTATTACTGTTGCTAAAATTGAAGAAATATGTAAACTAATTCCAGCTTTACAAAATGAGATAAACTGGGAAAGAGGTAAAACTAAACATTCTAAAGATAATGTAAAATATTTATTTAAGAATGGTTCTGTAATAGATATTTTGGCGGCACGAGAAAGTTCGAGAGGACAAAGAAGAACGGGTAGAAGAATTATTATTACTTCTTTGGTCATTTTCGAATAATCTTCTTATTATCTTTTTTATATTTGTATGTTAGGAAAATATAAAGAAGGAGAAGATAAACAGATGATTGGATATTTATACCATATTACTAATTTAATTAACAATAAAACTTATATAGGAAAAACTAATAATATTGATAGACGAATTTCTCGTCATTTTTCAGATTTAAAAAAAGGTCAACATCATTCTCATAAATTGCAAAGAGCTTTTAACAAATATGGAGAAAAAGTTTTTAAAGTTACTTATGAAACTTTTTTAGATATTTCTGAAAAAGAACTCGCTGACAAAGAAATCTCTGAAATTAAAAAATTTAATAGTTATTATAATGGATATAATGAGACCTTAGGAGGAGAAGGTCATGCTCTTTTATTTGATTTTGAAGAGCAGGTTTTAATTTATCAGATTGGACAACGATATGATGGAATTAAACATAAATTAGCAAATTATTTTAAATGTGATAGAACTACTTTAACAGCGATTATGAAAAAAGATGTTTTAAGTCATATCCAATATTCAGAAGAAAAACTTCAAACATTAATTCAACAAGTAGGAATTACGAAAGATTATTTAAAAGAAAATTATAAAAACAATTATACAAAAAAATTAAATAAATTTCAAGTTTTTTGTATTTTAGCTGAAATTGAATTTAACAATATTTCACAAGCAACTTGTGGAAGAGCTTGTGGAGTAACAAAAGATTTAGTTCAAAATATTGTAAGTGGACGAACTTACAAAAAAGAATATCAAGCATATATCCAAATGGATCAAGAAAAAAAGAAAAAATATTTAAATCAACTCCCTATTGATAGAACAGCTAAAAAGATGTCTAAAGTACAAATCACACAAGCTCTTGTTGATTATATTTTAGATAACAAAGGAAAAAAGACTCAAACTGAAATTGCAAAAGAATTAAATATTGATAGAAAACGAGTAAGTCGAATAATTAATAAAGAAACTTATCTTAATTTTATTAAAGATTGGGAAAAAAGACACCTCCATAGTTAATCTGCCCGAATTGCGGAAAAAAACTGGAACCCTAAACATATTTATTATGCAAGGGAATCAGAACTGAAGGCGTAAGCCAGGTGCAACGCATAGGTATTGACGCAAGAATAATATACCCACGAGTCCGCAACAATTACCTAACAAATTGAAAAGATATGCTGAACTTATAGGAAACTATAAGAAGTAAAGGATAAAAAGCCTTTACGATAACAAATTGGGACTAATGGAAGAGTGTGTTCTTATTGATCAAACAGCTCTTAATGAAATAATCATTCCTACAACCAATGTTGATAGACGATTACCAGGCGGAGGCTCTGCACCAGAAGAGATGGTTAATAAAAGTCAAATTTATATTACTACAGCTGGGTTAAGAATTCTTTGGCTCAGGATAAATTATTCTAATTGCTGGAACGCTAAGTTATTTAACTATAAATAATATGCCAATCAGCAGCGAAGTATTTTATTAAATATAGAAAGGATACCAACAATGAAAGATATAAAATATTCAAAAATAAAGCCAAATCTATATGCTATTGAAAAAGATGGTAGAGTTTGGAGTAAATATACTAAGAAGTATATGAAAATTTCATTGGATAAAGATGGATATTCTACTATTTCTCTTAAAAATGATAGAAATGGGTATTCCCATTTTGGAATACACAGATTATTAATGATTGCTTTTAAACCTATAGATAATATGGAGAATATGCAAGTTAATCATAAAGATGGGAATAAAAGCAATAATGTTTTATCTAATTTAGAATGGGTAACTTGTAAAGAAAATCTAAAACATGCTAGAGATAATAATTTAAATGTTACTTTTGGACAAAAAGGAACTAATCATCCTAATAATAAAATTTCAGAGAAAGAAGCTAAAAAAATTATTGAATTAAATAAAAAAGGCTATACTCCAAAAGAAATTTTAAAAGAAGTCCCAAATGCGACAAAAAATATTATCAATAGTATTATTCATAATAGAACTTGGAAACATTTAAAGAGATAATAAAATAATGTGCTCAACGACTATCCCGCAAGGGAGTACACTATAAGCGATTGATAGTGGAAAAGAATAACAAATACAATAAGTATTAGAAGATATAGTCTAATCTTATAGGAAACTATAAGCAGTTCATAAGAGAACGTATATAATAGTAGCGTATTATATAGAAAAATATGGGAAGAATTCATTTGCTTATAAAAAGTTAATTGAATTATTAATTCAATCATTAATTGAACCAGATGCTTGTATGATTATGGGCGGAACTTATGAAACTCCAGTTGCTGAAGGGCTATTGAATGCTGATTTTGTAAGGCAACTAAAATTACAAGGGACTTTTAATGAGGATTCTTTTGACAGAGAATATAGAAGTAAATGGAGCGGAGATGTAGAAAATGCTTTCTACTCTGCAGAAAAATTTGATAAATATAGAGTATTAAATCAGCCAGAAAATGAAGCTAGTGGAAGAAGTACTAAAACAACTTATTATGTTCTAGGTGTCGATGTAGGACGTATTGGTTGTACAACAGAAGTAGCTGTCTTTAAAGTATGTCCACAAATTCAAGGTGCGGCGATGAAAAGCTTAGTTAATATTTTTACCTTTGAAGCAGAACACTTTGAAGAACAAGCTATTCATTTAAAACGATTATATTATCGCTATAAAGCAAGAGTATTAGCTATTGATGCTAATGGATTAACACAACTAGTCCCTTATATCAGCAATGATATAAGCAAACTCTTTTAATTGCTGGAAAGCTAAGTTCTATAATAGAATATGCTAATCAGCAGCTAAGAATTAAGAATACTTGAAGCTTTTATAGGAGGCTTAAGATGAAAGAAAAAAAATTACAATTTGTAAATATAATTTAATTTATGATTACTATGTATGTGATGATGGTACTATATATAGTGCTAGAACAAATAAAACATTATCACCCCAATTAGATAAAGATGGATATGAAAAAGTCCAAATGATGTCTGACGATGGAAAAAGACATAGATATTCAGTACATAGATTAATTCTTGAAAATTTTAACCCTGTTGAAGGAATGGAAAATTTACAAGTTAATCATATTGACGGAAATAAAAGAAATAATAAATTAAGTAATTTAGAATGGACAACTTGTCAAGAAAATATTGATCATGCTATTAATAATAATTTAAGAGCTAAAGTTAATGGAGCTTCTAAATTAACTATTGAACAAGTTAAAGAAATTTTTATTCGATCTAATAATGGAGAAACAAATATCTCTTTAGGAGAAGAATTTGGAGTTCATCCAGACCAGATTGGACGAATTAAAAATAGACATTCTTGGAAAGAAATAACTAAAGATTTATAATTTAAAATAATTTTAAGTATTCTTAATTAAAGTTCAACGACTATCCCTTTGGGGAGTACATTAGAAGCTAATGCTAATGGAAATGGAGAGCGTCCTTTTAAAGGATGATGATATAGTCTAATCTTATAGGAAACTATAAGCAGTTCATAAGAGAACGTATTTAGATGTTGCGATCTAAATAGAATATAATGTAGGGGTTGGTTTAATTGATTTTATGACTCGTTCTCAAATTGACCCTGAGACGGGTGATGTATTACCTCCATTTGGAGTTGAAGGTGGAACAACCGCTGATATTATGGATCAATATAAGAAAATTCGTGGAGCAGATGTAGAAGAAGATGCTATGTTTTTAATAAAAGCTAATGCTCCAATCAATACAGAAGCTTATTCTTATGCTCAAACACAAATGTCTAGTGGTAAAGTTAAATTTTTAATTGATGAAAACCAAGCTAAAATGAAACTAATGGAAACAAAAGTAGGACAAAATATGTCCCCAGAACAGCGAAATGATAAATTAAGACCTTTTGTTCATACTACTATTCTAAGAGAACAAATGCTAAGAGATTTGGCAGCTTAATTAGTAATAATTAAGAATAATAACCTTTCTAATTGCAAGAAAATCCAAATATTTTTTGGACAATTTGCAGCAAAGCTATTTATATATTTATACAAAAGCAAAAATGCGTCAGTCATATTAGAAATATAAATAGAATGTTCAACGACTATCCCGTAGGAGGATGAGAAGCCTCAATAGGAGTAGGGCACAAGTTAATGGTGTGGGTGAGAATCCCTTAAATCGAAATGGAAGGCTCCTAGCAATAGGATGAAGACATAGTCTAATCTATATGGTAACATATAGCATAAATATATTTTATGGTATTAATTTTACGCATTAATATAAATATCAATGAAATTTAGTAGAAGAAAATGAAGGTCAAAACATTATTTTAAAACAGTCTTCTCGTAATATTAAAAAAGATAAATTTTCTGCTTTTTTATATGGTTTATATTATATTAAAAGAGATGAAGATAGAAAAAGAAAAAGAAAGAAAAGAGATATTAGTGATTTTATATTCTTTTCTTAATAAAAAATGGTCAATAATAATTAAAAGATATTTTGGAGTTTTTATATATTAATAGTATAGAAACTCCAAAAAAGGAGGAAAGAAAAGATTGAGAGCCTCAAGAGGAGAAATTAAAATTTATGATATATTAACTGCGGCAGAGTTAAATTTTAAAGAAGAATATTCTTTTCCTGATTTAAACAGTAATTTAGGTAGACCTTTAAGATTTGATTTTGCAATATTTGATGATGACGGAGATTTAGACTTTTTAATTGAGTATCAAGGTATACAACATTATGAACCAAAATCAAAATTTGGTGGTTTACAAGGTTTAAAGAAACAGCAGTTTAATGATATGAAGAAAAGAGAATATTGTAAAAAACATAATATTAATTTAGTTGCAATTCCCTATTGGGATGAGAATAGAATTAATTATGATTATATTATGAAGGCAGCTGGATATTAATGAAAGCTAAAGATAAAGTTGCTTAGTGTAAAAATTTTTGGTATAATTAAAATAGAGAAATGAGGTGTATTAAGAATTTGATTCAAGAAAAACATTCAGAAACACGAATGGAAAAAATTCGTAAAAAAGGTTTTGATATGACTCATAATACTTATGAAGATATTCCTTTATCTGAAAAAGACTATGGAACTCCTTTAACTGATTATGCAAGAAAAGAAAAAGATAAAAGAATAAAAGTAGGATTAAAACAACTTAGTAACGCTTTATTATCTCTTGGGGATTTAGATAATATTGACAATAGTTATCTAAGAAAAGAAGATGTTTTAAGAGCTATTGCTAATCAAGATAGTAAAGAATTAAGAGATATTTCAAATTATTTTTATAAAGTCAGTGGTATATATAATCGTTTATGTCGATATATGGCATATATGTATAAATATGATTGGATGGTAGTTCCTACTGCGAAAATAGATCAACCAGATACTAAAAAAGAACAAAAAACTTTTTATGATATATTACAATTTTTAGATAATTTTGGGGTTAAAAAGTTTTGTGGGGAAACAGCTTTAAAAATTATTAAGAATGGTTGCTATTACGGTTATTTAATTGAAAAGAATAATCAATTAAGTATTCAAGAGTTACCTCCAAATTATTGTCGTTCAAGATTTAAAACTGCTGATGGTCGTGATGCAGTAGAGTTTAATGTTAAATTTTTTGATGACTCTTTTAGAGATGTGAATCAAAAGATGAAAATGTTAAATTTATTTCCTGATGATATAAAAAGAGGTTATTTATTATATAAACAAGGTAAGTTACCACAAGATTTTTCGGGGGATTCAAAAGGCTGGTACTTATTAGATACAGAAAAAGCCATTAAATTTGATATATGCGGAGAAGATTTTCCATTTTTTATGGCGGCTATTCCCGCAATTATTGATTTAGATGAGGCTAAAGGGCTAGAAAGAAAAAAGATGAAACAACAGTTATTAAAAATTGTTGTTCAAACTTTACCTCTTGATAAAAATGGAGATTTAATTTTTGATTCAGATGAAGCAAGAGTTCTTCATAATAATATCGTATCTATGTTAAAAAATGCTGTTGGAGTTGAGGTACTAACTTCTTTTGGTAATATTGATATTGAAGATATAGCTCAACAAAAAACAAATGCAGTATCTGATGACTTAGAAAAAATGGAGAGGGCAGTTTTTAATGAAGCTGGTGTTCCTCAAAATCAATTTAATGCAGAAGGTAATGTTGCTCAAGAAAAATCAATTTTAAATGATGAAGCTTCAATGTTTAATTTAGTTCAACAATTTGAAGATTTTTTAAATTATATTATAAAACCTTTTAATAAAAAATCTGGTAAAGTGTCTTTTAAAGTACAAGTTTTACCAACTACAATTTATAATTATCAAAATTTATCTAAGTTATATAAAGAACAAACTCAAATTGGTTATTCTAAATTTTTACCTCAACTTGCTCTTGGACAATCTCAAAGTTCAATTTTAGCAAGTGCTTATTTTGAAAATAAAGTTTTAAAATTAAATGATGTATTTATTCCGCCAATGATGTCTAGTACAATGAGTTCTAACACTCAAAAATCTAATGATTCTATTGAAAAGAAAAAAGCGGGAAGACCATCAAAAGAAGAACAAGGTGAATCTGTTAGTGATAAAACGATTCAAAACCAAGAAAGTTTATCTTAATAGTGAAGGACAAAAAAATTTAAGTGTCCCTTACTATTTTTAAAATATAAATGATGAAAAAAGGAGATTGTAAATGAAAAATAAATCTATTGTTACAAATGAATCTCCTGCTTTTATTAATCTTCAACCATTAGATATAAGTCCATTAATTTCTTCTTGTGAAATTAAAGTTGCTTATGTAGGTAAGAATAGAAATCACTCAGTTATTTCTAAAGAAAAACTTACTGAAATGGCAAAAACTTTAAGAGGTAATCCTATTGTAGGTTACTATAAAAAAGATAAAGAAGATTTTGCAGACCATGGACAGCAATTAGTTATTGATGATGAGGGCGTAAGAACGAATTGTTTAACAGTTCCTTATGGCTTTGTCGCACCAGATGCAAAAGTATGGTTTCAAACTTTTGATGATTATGATGAATTTGGTAATATTCAAACTAGAGAATATCTAATGACTCAAGGATATTTATGGACTGGTCAATTTAAAGAATGCCAGAAAGTTATTGATGAAGGTAAACCTCAATCAATGGAATTTCAAGATGATGATAGTTTTAAAGGTCATTGGGCAGAAGATTATGGAACAGGTAACGAATTTTTCATTATAGATAATGCAGTTTTTTCTAAGTTATGTATTTTAGGAGATGATGTAGAACCTTGCTTTGAAGGCGCAAGTGTAACAGTCCCAATGGTAAGTAAAGATTTTGCTAAACAACAAAATTTTGCTTTAAATGATGACGCTCTACATACTTTATATTCAATGAAGAAAGAATTGCAAGATCTTAAACAAAAAATGTTTACAAAAGGAGGAGACAATACTATGCAAAAAGAGGAAAAGCAAAAACAGGCTGAAACAAAGACTCCAGAAACAGAGCCAAAGAATAAAGACGATTCTAAGGGTGAAGTAAAGAAAGAGTCAGAAAAGAAAGAGACTAATACTGAAAGTAAGTCTGATGATAAAAAAGAAAAAGAGCCTACTAAAAATCATACTCTTTCAGAAACAGAATATAATGGTTTAATAGAAAAGATAGATACTCTTACTACTAATTTTACTAATGCAACAGAAAAAATTAATCAGTTAGAATCAACAATTTCTCAATTAACTTCAGAAAATTCTAATTTAAAAGATTTTAAAAAGAATATTGAAGATAAAGAAAAAGATGATATGATCAATAGTTTCTATATGCTTTCTGACGAAGATAAACAAGATGTTATTGCTAATAAAGATAAATATAGTCTTGATGATATCGAATCTAAACTTTCTGTTATTTGTTTTAGAAAGAAAATTAATTTTACAGAAACTCAAGTAGATAATAAGGTATTAACATATAACTTACAATCAACAGTAACAGATGATGTACCTGATTATATTAAAGCTTTAAGACAAACAAAAGAAAATTAATTATAGGGAGGAAAATAATATGAAGAGAATTGGTTTTGGTCAAGTTGAACCAAATCATTTATCTGCCCAAAGAACAGGTCAGATATATGCACAGCTTCCAGCTCACGTTAAGAAAGCTTCTGGAGATTCAGTAGCTACCGCAGATACTATTTCAATTCTTGAAAATGGTCAATTTGTTAAATATGACTATGCTCATGGAGAAGTTAATTATAGCGGCAAAGGCGAATGGATGCTTGTTTTTAATGAAGTAAAACTTTATGATGATAGATTTAGAGAAAGTTATAAAGATTTTGCAATGATCGCAGAAAATTATGTTCCAGCAGGAGCATCAATTTCTCATGGTGGTGTAGGTCCTTTTGATGGTCAAATGTATCCTCGTGTACTTAAGACTAATGTAGGAGATATGTATACTACAAACACTCTTGAAAAAGGTAATACATCAGGTAAGGCAGAAATTGAAACTGAAGCACTTGCAGTAGGTGATTTACTTCAACCAAATGCTACAGGTTATTTAAAAAAGGCTGCTGGTGAATTAGATACATTGACTGGTATGGTATGGCAAGTTGTTAAAGTTTATACTTTAGCAGATGGACAAGAAGCCGTAAAAATTATGAGAATTAAATAAAGGAGGAGAAATAAGAGATGAGTAAACCTTTAGATTTTAAATCATTAACAATACTTGCAAAATTTGCAGCAAATAGTAATAATGCTAATACTTGTTTCTCTTTCAATGATGAAAAATATTCTTGTGAACAAGTAAATGAAACTCTTCGTAGAGAATTAAATAAGTATGCATTAGATTATAATACATTCCAAGAAAATAAATACAAGATCTTTAAGCTAATGGAAGAAGTTATTCAAGATGTACTTCCAAGAAAAGTTCTTGATCAGTATGGTAATTTTGCAGAAATTAAACAGTTTAATCAAGGAGATAAAGCTGTATTTACACAAAAGATTACATCTGCCGCAAAGCGTAGAGCAAAACAGTTTATTACAAAAGTTGGTTTAGCTGGTGTTTATGAAGTATTCAAGCTAGATGGTAAAAGTTATGAAATTCCAACAACTGCTTTTGGTGGAGCTGCTCAAATTGGATTTGAAGAATTCCTAGATAAGAGATTTGATATGGCTGATCTAGTAGATATTATGCTAGAAGGTCTAGACGAAACTATTTATATTGAAATTGAAAAAGCTCTAAAAGGTGCAGTTGAAAATCTTCAAACAGCTAACAAGACTACTCAGACTGGTTTTGTAGAAACTGCAATGGATAATCTATTACAGATTGCTGATTCATATGGCACTGGAAAATCTACAATTTATTGTACTTTTGAATTTGCCGCAAAGATGGTTCCTGAAGAAGGCTGGAGATCTGAATCTATGAAAGAGCAGAGATGGAACAATGGTTATCTAGCAAACTATAAAGGTCATAAAGTTATTGTTCTAAATCAGTCTTTTGAAGATGAAACAAATTCTAAGAAAGTTATTGACCCAGCTTATGCTTGGATTATTCCAGGCTCTTCAAAAAAGCCTGTTAAGATTGCTTTTGAAGGACAGACTATTGTTAAAGATTGGGAAAATAGAGATCTTTCAAGAGAAATTCAAGTTTATAAAAAGGTTGGTGTAGGTGCAATTATTAATAATGATATTTGCGTTTACATTGATAGTTCTTTAAAAGTTTAAAATAGGATAAAAACATATAAGGGAAGATAATTTAATAGACATTTTATCTTCCCTATATTTTTATAAAACAAGGAGAAAAAAGGAGAAAAAATATGAATGAACAAATGAAAGTAGCAGTAATAAATAGAGATAGTGGTACAGTAGGATATGTAATTCCAGATTTAAATAATTTACATAGAACTTTTCAGACTAATGAAACAAAGTATATTCCTTTTGAAGAATTACGTTCTTTAGCAAATGTTCCTGGTGGTATTTATCTTTTAGAAAATTGTCTTCAAATTCAAGACGAAGAAGTTATTAAAGATTTATTAGGTTCAGTAGAACCAGAGTATTATTATTCAAAAGAAGATGTAAAATCTTTATTATTAAATGGTAGTTTAGAGCAATTAGAAGATTGTTTAAATTTTGCTCCAAGTGGAGTAATTGAAATTTTAAAAGATGAAGCAATAAACTGTGAATTAAATGATGTAAGAAAAAGAGATTTAATTTTTAAAAAGACTGGTTTAAATATTAGTACAGCTATAAAGAATAATCATTTAGCGGAAGAAGAAAATGAAGAAGAAGAGGCTCCAAAGAGAAGAAAAGCCGCAGTTCCAGAAAAGAATAATATTAATACCAGCTCACAAAGAAAAGCTCCAACTCAATATAAAGTTGTAAGCAAATAAAAGAGAAAAGGAGGCAATATTGATTAATGGCAACGAAATTTAGTGAAGTATATAACTTATTTTTAGCAAAAGTCACAGATGATATGTATATGGAATTAACCATAGAAGATACTAAAAAACTTTTACAAGATTTATTAATTGCCTCAATTTTTAAATTTGAATTTCCACGAGTTGATTTAACTGAATATAAAGAAATTGATGGAGAGATGTCCTTTGTTGCGGATGTGTCTGTTGAAGAACAAAATATTTTAGCTACTTATATGGTAGTAGAATGGATAGGACAACAGTTAGCATCAGTTGAAATGACTCGTTTAAAATATTCTGGAAGTGATTTTAAATTTACTTCTCAAGCAAATCATTTGCAAAAATTATTGACTTTAAAACAAGATTATGAAAGAGAAGGGTTTCATTTACAGAGATTATATAAAAGAAGAAGAAAAAATGATAAAGGTATTATGGAATCAACTTTTGGAGATATAATGATGCCTTTAGGAGGCTAATATGAATTTTAAATATGATATTAGCATTTCTCAACAAGATATAAAAAATAATTTACAAAGATTAATAAATCAAATATACAAGCTCCTTCCTATTCGAGAGGAAGGAGCTAATTGGCAAAAGCCTTTATCAACTATTATAGTTGAATTGACGGGAATGGGAGAATTAATCCCATCTTTTAAATATACTATTTTTAATATATTATGTAAACTTGAAGGATTATATTCCTTAACAGAAGATAAAGATTTTATTTTGTATAGAAGAATTATTTTTGATTGCTTAACATTAATGGGAAAGCTGGTGAAACAATGCTAGATAAAACAAATTTAAATTTAAGATTAAATTATTATGGTGGAGAAAAACAGCAATCTCGCATGATTAAAGATAAGGCTAGAGATTTACGAAAAGCTTTATTATATTCTTATCAAGCCGATACTGTAATATTGGAAGATGGTAGAGAATTCCGCTGTCTTATTAACCCCAATGAAGACGAAGTAGAAACTGATAAGAAAATTTTAGCTATTCCTTTTAAAGATATATGTTTAAATAAAGAAAAAGTAGAAAAGAATAAGACTTCTCAAGATTTTGAAACTATTGGTATTAAAGAAGGAGACACTTTTACTTGGAAAGAAACTAATACTCATTGGTTAGTTTTTAATCAATATATTCAAGAAAAAGCTTATTTTAGAGCAGAAATTTATTTATGTCAAGATGAAATAGACATTAATGGACAACACTTTTGGGTATATATGTCAAGAAAAAGACCAGAAGATTTAAAATGGTTAAAAAATTCAAATAGTATTTTAAATGAATATGGTTATTCTAATGTATTATATATAAAAAGAAATGATATAACATTAAAGTTTTTTCAGCGATTTAAGCATTTTAAAATTGGTAATCAATATTGGCAAGTTGTTTCTGTGCAAGAACAATATGGTTTAGGATTAATTCAAGTATTTATAAAAGAAACTTATTCTAATGATTTAGAAAATAATCTTGAACAAACTCCAGAAGAACCTGCTATTCCAGAAGGAAATAATAAACCATATATTGAAGGTAAAACAACTGCTAGTCTATTTAGTGAAGAAAATTATAAAATACACAATCTAAATAATGGGCAATGGTTTTTACAGTATGAAGGACAGCCATTAATTGATTTACAAAATAATTCTAATTCAGTAAATATTCTTATACAAAATAAGAAAACTTTTTTTGTAATTTATAAGACTAAAGATACAGAAATAAAATTACAAGTAAAAGTATCTAGTTTTTAATTTGAGGAAAAAGGAGTCATAAGGATATGAAAAAAAATTTAATAATACCACCAGATAAATTTAGATCATCTTTTTTATCTTGTGAGAAAGATGCTGAATTAATTTGTAAAAAACTTTTTTTAGAAAGTCTTCCATATAGTAATGAATTAAAAAGACTATTAATTATTAATGCAAAAGACTGTTTAGATAATACAGAAAATGAACAATATCAAGAAAAAATTAATTTATCTTTAAAAGAAATTAAAGATAAAGGCTATATTAGATTTATGCCACGAATTCAAATTCAAGAATTTGAAGAATTAAAATCATATATAATTGTGTCATTTGATAATTTTACTCCAAATAACACGAATCCGCAATTTAGAGATCATATTGTAAACTTTGATATATTGTGTCATTTTGACTATTGGGATTTAGGGAATTTTAGAATGAGACCTTTAAAAATTGCGGGATATATAGATGGAATATTAAATAATACAAAACTTACTGGAATAGGAACTTTCCAATTTTTAACTTGTAAAGAATTAATTTTATCAGAAGATTGGGGCGGATATACCTTAAGTTATATGGCTATTCAAGGTTCTGATGATAAAATTCCAGAGGATGCTTTTGAATAATAGATTATTATTATTATGCGGAGAGGACATCCCTTTTCCAGAAGCAAGTATTACAATTCATGTTCCCACATTACAAGAAATTTCTTATATAGGAGAAAGAAGTTTCTTTTTAGGTTGCGAATTTTTTGCTTTTTCTGAAGAATTTTTAAAAATGAAGGACAAAAGTAATTTAGATAATCAAAGTAGTTTTGATATAATTATGACAATGTTATCTATGAATATTCAAACACCTGATGCAATAGAATTAGTTTCTTCAATATATTTATTTTTAGGATTACTTTTTCCAAAAAGAGAAATTAATTTTACATATAATGAGATAAGATTGATCCAAGAACAAGATGTTGCTATCATTAATAAAAATAATTTTAATATTTTTCAAGATTTAATAAAAGCAATGTTTTGTTTAGAAAAAAAGGCAGAAGAAAAATATAACCCTGCCGGAGAACAAGCCTCAAGAATTGCTAAAAAACTAGAAGAACGACATCGTAAATTAGCAGAAAAAGATAAACAGAAAAAAGGCGATGTAGTAGATGTTCTTAATAGATACATGTCTATTTTAATGCTATTTTATGATGTAAATACTTTAAAACAATATACTTATTATCAAATTGCTGAACTTTTTGAAAGAGTACAGCTAAGAGAAGTATATGAAAGTAATATGAAAGCAAGACTTGCAGGGGCAAAAAATTTAGAACAAGTAGATCATTGGATGGTAGATCTCCATTCATAATCTTATATATTATTTAAATAAGGAGGAAATAAACATTGAAAAAATTTGGTGTAAGAGAAATATGTGATGTTACATTTAAAGCTAAACAACCAGTTCGAATTGGTAAAACTGAATTTAAAACCAATCAACCAGTTTTAGTTATTGATTCTGCAAAAACTTCAACTATTGAAGGTGCAAGTACAACAGTATATGCACAGGGTTAATTCGGCTCCCTTTATTAGTAATAATAAAGTGCAAATTACTTTAAATGCTGGGACACCCTAGAAAAACCTCATAGGGCAATCAGCAGCAAAGAATTAATTTTTATAAGAAGGAGATTTTTATTAATGAATGATTTAATTCAAATTAGTAAAATTTTACCTGAAGTAAAAGATCGTTACTACATAAATAAAAAAGGCGAACTTTTTACAGATAATGGCAATAAAAAAATGAAAGATTGCTTAAAAAATGGTTATGTTAAAAATACGCTTGTATTAAAAGATGGCTCTCAAAAGAGTTTTTTCAGACATCGTTTAGTGATGATATGCTTTAATAAAGTAGATAATTATAAAAATTTACAAGTTAATCATATTGATGGGAATAAACAAAATAACACTTTAAACAATTTAGAGTGGTGTACAAATCAAGAAAATAGAATCCATGCAGTAAAATTGGGTTTAGCAGCTTCTTTAAAGGGAGAAGATAATCCCGCTAGTAAATTGTTAGAAAGTCAAGTTTTAGATATTATAAATGATTTATTAAATCATGTTCCTTATTCTCAAATTTGTAAAAAATATAATTGTTCAAAAAGTACTATTTCAGCTATAAAAAATAAGCGTAATTGGATTTACTTAACTAAAGATATAAATTTTGATTAATGTTCAACGACTATCCCGAAAGGGAGTACACTATAAGCGATTGATAGTGGAAAAAGGTAAATTCCTAATATGTAGTAGGAATAAGATATAGTCTAATCTATACATATATATAAAAGTATAGCAGTTCATAAGAGAACGCATATTGATGTAGCGAATCATATGGAATATAATGGGTAAAGGTAATACTAGACTAATTGCTTGGGAAGGTGAAAAGACTTTAACATTTACAGTTGAAGATGCTCTTTTATCTCCTATTGGTTTTTCTATTCTATCTGGAGCAGGATTATTTGAAAGTGACACAGAAACTGTTAGAGTTCATAGAACCGCTACCGCTTTTGTTGCTAAAGGTAAAAAAGAAATTGATTTAACTCCTGCATTACCAGGCGAAGAATATGTTGATATTACTGCACCTTTGTTTGTTATGACTGACAATGGCGCAGGTCCAGTTGGAACACCATTAGAAGTTGATACAACTACAACTACTGGAGAACAGGTTAAGAAGCTTACTTTAAAGTTAGCGGATGGTGTTACTGGTGTTACTGAAGATACTACTGTATTTGTTGATTACTATGTAAAGAAAAGTGCAGCAAAGGTTTCAGAGCTTCAAATTGATGCAGAAAAGTTTGCTGGTAACTATTATGTAGAAGCAAGTACTTTATTTAGAGATACTGATGGTAAAGATATGCCTGCCGAAATCACTATGCCTAATGTAAAAATTCAATCTAATTTTACATTCTCAATGGCATCAACTGGTGATCCAAGTACATTCACATTTACTATGGATGCTTTCCCTGGTTATACTTTATTTGATCATACAAAAAAAGTACTTTGTGTAATGCAAATTATTGATGATAATAGTGTAGCTACTAAAGATATTAATACAGTAATGCCAGGTAAGGACCCAGTACATGATACTAGTGATGAAGACCAAGATTCATATGAGAATAAAAATTAATATTATAGGTTAAAGGCGGGGATTTCCCCGTCTTTAATTATATAGGAGGAAAATATGGGGAAACAAAAAACTGTATCATCTAGTAAACAAGAAATAATTGAAAAAATAAAAGAGCAATTAATAAATGTAATGAGTAAAGATGTTAGTGAAGAAGTGCAAGAAAATTTTCAAAATTTGGTAAATGCTGCAAAGACATTATATAAAAATTTACAAAGAATAGAAGATCAAGAAGGGCTAATAGCTCAAGTTGAGAAGAAGGCAAAAACTTTACGAGCTTTTTTTACTACAAAAGAAAATCTTTCATTATTATTAAATAACAGAAAAGAATCAAAACAACAGAAAGTTATTAATGATGTTCTTAAATATGTTCATGAATTTGAATTAGCTTTAGATCAATTCTTAAATAGAAAAGTTCAGTTAGTATGGGTAGATGAAAAAGGTAATTTATTAGCAACTACAGAAGATGGCTATAATCAATTATTATCAATGGCAAATGTAGATTCAGACAGTCGTGGCAAGATAGCTGAAAATGCAGTAAAAACATTAGAAACTTTAGAAAATTCTAAAAATATTTATACAGAAGCTCTTACAGATTTTAATGACTCTATAAATAATAGAAAAAGATTTTATCAATTAGCTCTTAAAAGATATGAAGCAAATACGATAGAAGAAGAAATTGGAGAAAAAAAGCCTCAAAAGCCTCAAAAACATTTTTATTGGAAAAAAGATAACGAAAAAGATGATTCTGAATCAGAAAATATTATAGGAAAATATGTTCTTAGTAAAAAAATTAATAATAAGGGAAGAATAGCTGAAGCTTATGTTGAATCAGTTATTAATGATACAGAAGAACCACTTGAAGAAAATAATTGGTTGCGTCATTTAAATAGTTTAATTTATGAAGATAATATCTCTGCAATATTAAGAGGAGATGTTATTAAAAAAATTATAAATGTAAATACAGGAGAATCAAAATTAGAACAACATTTTGCAGTAAAAAGTGGTTCTTGGAGTACTGCAGGTATAAAACAATATTTATTATTAGCAGAGAGATTGAAAGATTTTAAAGATGTCCAAATTTCTCCATCTTTATTCAGAGTTGGTTTGCCTATGTTATTAACTGCAAAAAAAGATAAAAAAGTAGAAAAGATTAAAAGTTATATAGTAAAAGATGCAGCAGAAGAAGTATCTAACAAAACAGAAAAACAGATTAATAATATTGCATCAGATCGATTATTAGAATTATTAAAATTATACTTCAAAAATACTACTAAAAAAGATATGGCAAAGAGAACAGCTATTTTAAGTGCAAGTTTGAATATAAAACTAGAAATTTAATTAATTGGGCAAATATGTTTTATTTTTTTTAAATGCTTTTGATATAATTTTAGATGAGGTTATTAAAAACAGGAGGAAAGAATAAAATGGAAGAGGTTCTTCAATTATTAAGTTCTTATTCTTTTTCAGAGATTGTGTGTTTTATTATTGCTTTGTTATTAGCAATAAAAGGATTAATTACTTTTTTAGATTGGACTAAAGAAAAAATTACTTTACTTTATAAAAAACACTATAAACAAGATATAGCAAAAATAAACCAAAAAACAAAGGAAGAAGAAAAAAATGAAATAATTAATCAAATCAAAACAGAACAAGCGGAAATCCGCAATTGTATTACTGAATTAACAAATAAAACAAATTTATTACTTGAATCAGATAAAGATGATATAAAGTCATTCATAACTAAAGAGCATCATTACTTTTGTTATAAGCAAAAATGGATTGATGATTACAGTTTAGACTGTTGTGAAAAGAGGTATGCTCATTATAAAGCGGAAAAAGGTAATTCTTTTATAGAAGGTTTTATGGAAGAATTAAGAGCATTACCAAAAGAACCTAATATAAGAAAATAAAGAAAATGAAAGGAGGAATATTTATATGGCTATTGTAACAAGTAATAGTAGTCTATATCCACCAGTAGTAAATAATGCTGTAACGGTAATGGAAGAAAAAAATAATGATAGGACAATTCGAATTCCTTTTCAATTTTCATTATATAATACACGAGAAGATGTAGGGGGTTGGATACATGTAATAATAAAGCAAAATAATACTTCTATTTATAATGGAATATTTTGTTGCAAAATATTTAATAAAGACAATATGTATTATATAGAGATACCTTTAAAAAGTTCTGAATATCAATTAAAATATCAACAATTATATAGTTTCCAATTTCGTTTTGTCCTTAAAGGTACTTATATTTTTAAAGAACAATATCCTTATTATTGGGTAATTGATCCTAATATGTATGATAGTTATATTACCCCTCATTTAGATAAATTTTCAGAATGGTCAAAAAAAGAAATTGTTAAAATTATTCCTCCTCTAAAATCTGTTTCTATTACTAATATAAATGGTAAAAATCAAGACTATAATCTTACTGTTAAAGAATTTCAATCTAAAATTCACTCATTTTCTTTTATTACTAATCAATTCTTAAATTTTCAGGGGAAAATTTTATTTGATGATAGTTCAATAGATAATCAAATAATTAGTGCAATTAAAAAGTATCGTGTAAAAATAACAACTGGATATGGTAATACAAAAAAAGAAGTTGATAATAGTGATTGGATTTATCCAATAGAAAAAACTCAAAATTTCTCTTTTCAGGGAACTGTAATTTTACAAAAATATACACAATATAATTTAGAAATAGAATTTGAAACTGTCGATAATTTTATTTTTTCTACTTTTGATTATTTCACTATTACTCAGATTGAGGCAGATGATGATGTTTTACCAATAGAGGATATTGTTGTAAAACCTATTTATGAACAAAATAATTTATTAATTAATTTTTTATGTAATAATAATTTTAGTAGTATTATCGCTATAAAAAGAACAGATAGTGATTCTAATTTTACAAAATGGATTGATGTATTTTATGGACAAATATCTGACAATTTTTCTATATCTCCGCAATTAACTTTATTAACAAGTAAAGAATTACAAGAATATCATAATCCTAATATTAATTTTGGTTTTAGTTGGATAGATAGAACTATTGAAAGCGGAAAAGAGTATAAATACTGTATTCAACGAAGAAGTAGTGAAATTAGAGCGGGATTAATTAATAAATATAGCAATGTTCAATCTATTGTATTTGATAATATTAGTCTATTAGGTGAACGAGGACAAGAGTTACAAATAGTTTTTGATCCTAGTATAGATAATTATTCTCAGCATTATGCTGATAGTATAACAGAAACTTTTGGTCAATATCCTTTTGTAGGAAGAAAAGGGAGAATTAATTATAAACAATTTTCACTTAGTGGAACTATTTCTCATGATGGAGATTTTGAAGAACAATTTTATCAATACAATAATAATGATAATTTATCTAGCACAGATAATGACATTGTTAGAGAGAAAAATTTTAGAGATAAAGTAATTAATTTTTTGTATGATAATAATATTAAATTGTTTAAATCTGCAACTGAAGGTAATATTTTAATTAAATTAACAGATATTTCTTTTTCTCCAAAAAAAGAATTAGGTCGAAGAATTTATTCTTTTTCAGCAACCGCAACAGAAATAGATAATTTTTCTTATAGTAATTGTATAAAATATAATTTGGTTGATAATAATAAATTAAGTGATTTAGCTGTTGCCAACTTAATAAAGAAAGATTTCTGTAAACAAAAAAAATATGATTATGTTTCTTCAGCAGATGAAACAATTAATATATTTGAAGATATTAAAAATGATTTATTATTCGAATATGAAAATGATTTTGAATATGGCTTAAATACTCCTATTAATAGTATAAAAAATATGACACTTAATTTTATTCGTTTGCATTTTGATGGAGATTGCAATGCTGATGATGGTACAAGCCGCTATCAATTTAAGATTAAGCTTAATGGAATAGAAAAAACAGTATATGTATTAAAAGATAGGGCTTTTTTTGAATTAAAAGATGTTAATATTAATAATTTAACATTTTTAAAAAAAGAAAATACTAAACTTACTATTGAATATACGGGAACTGTAACTTTAACTCATAAATATTATTATTTAACTAATACACAATATAACAATATTTGTGGACAATTAATTAATAATTATAATAAAGAAAATAATAATATTAAAGATATGATAAAAGATATTGAACAAAAATATAGTTATACTATTAATACTAATTCTAATATTTATACTCAAGATTTGCAATCAATTCAAGGAATAAGAGTTGAAGCGAATGAAGGAACAATTTTTAGTATTCGAGATTCTTTTAGTTCAAAACTACATTATTTTTATATAAATGATACTCAATCTTTAGAGCTGTCTAGTGATGAAGAAAATATTTGTAATATTCAAAATTTATATATTAATGGGAAAATACTCCCTAGTAATAATGAGTATGAGTTTAAAACAAGTGGTCTAAAACTTCCTGAACAGGCAGAGGAAGAAGATACTTTTATTTTAGGTAATATAAGTGAAAATAATCCAAATAATTTACCTGTGGTAAAAGGGACTCTTTTAAAGAAAAATGAAAATCCTGAAATAAATAATCAACAATTAAGTATATCTTCTAAACAATTATATGATATTAATACTATTACAGCTCAACAAACTGGTACTAAATATATCTTTATAAATAATCAATGGCATAAATATGGAAAAGATATAGATAATAATATACAATATTATGAAGATGATATAATGGCTACTGTAACTTATTGGGGAGAAACAAGAAAAGGAGAAGTGATAGCAGATGAAATATGAATACTTAAATGATCACGTTTTTTTAAAAAAAATTGATGAATTAAAAGTAAAAGAATACTTCTCTAAAATTATTTTAATAGATCAGAATGAAAATGAAATAGGAGAACAAACTGATTCTATTATAAGTGGAAATATAAATATAGATGGAAATTCAACTATTCGCCGCACCTGTAATTTAAGTGTAGCTATAAATGAACAACTTGGAGACATAGAAGATGCTAAAAGTATTTTTTCTATTGGAACAAAATTAAAGATTGAAGTAGGAATTAAAAATACTACTTCTTTCTATCCTAATTTTGATATTGTTTGGTTTCCAGTTGGTGTATATGTAATTTGTGATGCTTCAGCAAATTATAGCAATTCTGGATGTACAATAGATTTACAATTAAAAGATAAAATGTGTTTATTAAATGGAGAGTGCGGAGGAACTTTACCTGCTTCAGTTACTTTTGATAAAGAAGAATCTTATGATAGTTCAACAGATACAATAGTAACTAAACGCCCTACTATTTATCAGTTAATTAATGAAATTGTAAACCACTGGGGTGGAGAACAATTAGGAAATATTATAGTTAATGATATAGATGAAAAAATTAAAAGAGTAGTTAGTATAATTAAACAAGATACTTTATATAAATGTAAAAAAGATAAAGAAAAATATTCAACTTATTATAATAGTGAGCAAATGATATCATATTTTGCAGAATTAAATCTAATAGATACAAGTATTGAAAATGCTGACACTACAATAACTAGAAAAATTCTAGGGCAAGATGCTTTTTGTCAAGCTATAGTAACTAATATGAAAAATTATTATAGCGGAGAAGGATTAAAAAAATCTTTAACAACAGAATTAGAAAAATATTTAAAAGATATAAATGACTTTTTTAATGAGGAAGTTGCTAAAAACCCCGCTTTTTTGCGAGTTGATAATATAAGTACAGAATTAGATTTTGATCATTTATTGGCATATTATTGTTTATGTGAACGAACAACAGAAAATAAATTTAAAATTGATAGCAATAAAATTTCAAATAAAAATTTTATAAAAGCATTAAATCAACTGTTGGATACAATTTTTAATAAGTATGCTTTATCTCTAGTTTCATTTCCAGGAGTTTTTTCTAGCACTGTACTTGTTGAGGATGCATTTAAAAAATTATTGCAAAATGATTTAATACCAAATGTAATTCAAGATGATAATAGTAGAAGTTTTTTAGCAAATTATGCTTGGGACAACAACAGAGGTGGTTTACAAACTACTTTAGGAAAATATTTAGATGCTGAGGTTACAGGAACTCCTCTTCAAGTAAATGAAGCAACACTCGAAAAAAAGGTAGATACTCTAAAAAGCAAGTTATTTACACGAGTATATGATGTATATAAGGGTTTAAAAAGTCATGTTACTGCTGGAGATGATGTTACAAATTTTTTTAAGCCAGAAAACCATAAATTATTAGATGATGCAGAGATTGCTGATATTATAAACAATGTTTTAGATACAAAAACTAAAAAGATAAAAAAAATTACGCAAAAAAATATTGTTAATTTTGTTTGTAGTTTTGATGATTTACAGTTAACCACAGAACAGTTAAATAAATGGAATAGAGCGGCTATTAAAAATTATCAAGAGCAGACTAAAAATTCTATTATATTAGATACAAAAGATTTTGAAATAGAACAAGATGTAGGGTATGAATATGTTGATTTTGTTTATAATCAAGATTTAATAATAGATGCTGGTGGAACAGTTTGCGATGTTTTAGATAAAATAAAAAACTATTTAGGTAATTATGAATATTTTTACGATGAAGAAGGTCATTTTGTTTTTCAAGAAATTAAAAACTATATCAATACTTCTTTATCATCAATAGCAGAAGAAACAGGCAATTATAATGAATTATTAAGTAATCCGCAAGGATATAAATATGAATTTAATAATAGCAATATAGTAGCCTCATATACAAAAGCTCCACAATATAACTTAATAAAGAATGATTTTTTAATCTGGGGAATAAAAGGTGGGTCTTCTTCAGACTCAAAAATTCCAATTAGGTATCATTTAGCTATTGATGAAAAGCCTACTTTTGATATGTCTTTTTTAAAAAATAAAGCTATTTTCGTAGACACTGAAGATTTTGGGTTTAATCCTAATCGTGAATTAAACATTAGAGTACCAAAAAGAAATAGTCAAGGAAAATATTATAATACAGTAAAAGATCAAACTCAAATGTATAATAATAATTTAGATAAGGATATGATTTATAAAATAGAAACTTTTAAGGGTTGGTTTAGATTAACTAATCGACAAAAGAGTATTCATGGAAATTACTTTAGTTATATACCAGAGAAAGATGTAAAATTTACAGAAACTTATCCTTTATATTTTATCTGGGACAAAGATATAAAAAAATGGTTACATTATTCTAGTGGCAGATTCTATTATTTTACAACAGATAAAAATCCAGAATTAGATAGAAATTATTGTATTCTTAGTAACAATGGGGCGGATTTAGATTGGCGAACTCAAATTTATTTATTTGGACTATTTGATGAAACTTCAAGTGGTTTTGATAATTATTATTATACAGAATTAGTTAATGAGTGGAGTAAAATATATGAATTTAAAAAAACTTCTGATAACGATGACTTTAATACTATGATTATATCTATTAAAGAAGAAGCAAAAAAAACTCCTACTACACTATCTTATTTTATTGATTTAATAAGTTCAACTTCAGAATTAAATCAATTTAGTGTTCAAAATATTGGTCGCCGCACAAAAGTAATTAATGAAGATGATATAAATTGTATCTTTGAACCTGATATTAAAGATATTTATTATATTCGTAGTGATGATCCTGATATAGAAAAAATTATTGAAAAATGTGGAGATGCTCATTATTTCATTATTAGCGGAGATATTTTTGATACTTATTTTTCTACTGGAGGAACTTTTAACTCTGCTTATAATCAAGCTAGAAGTTTATTATTGCAATCAACTAAGTATAATACTTCTATAACTATGACCACTTTACCAATTTATTATTTAGATGTTAACTCTAAGATTTTTGTATCTGAAGAACAAGCACATATTAATGATCAATATATGATCTCTAATATTAGTTATTCTCTTGATGGGAATGCTACTATGACTATTTCTGCTACTCAACTAATAGATAGCTTATAAGTAGAGGAGGTATAATAATGAATAATTTTAAACAGATATCTTTTAATCAAAATCATTTAAGTGATAATTTAAATTTAAAAATATCTAATTTTCCTAATTCTAATTTTGTTATGAAAGAAGATCAATCTAATTTTTCTAATTTAGTTACATATTATATATTAATTAAACCAAATAAAACAGTACAATATACTTATACTCAAGATTTTAATATTTATTTAGTTGATTATAACAACAATGACATTAAAAATAGACAACTTATTGGAAAAGTTACAGCTTATCAATTAAATAATAATAATTTTGTTTCTTTTATCTTTTCTCCAATAACAAATCAAATAAATTTAAATGCTATTCAATTTGAAAAAAATGAAAATAGTATTATTAATAATGTTTCTATTTCTACTATTAATACTAAAGTAGTTCCAAGCAATGAAAGATGGGAGCACATTGGCGTACAAGGAATGCCTAATAACTTAATTATGGTTAATAATGAATTATTTTCTTTAGGAAAAAGTGGAGTATTAGAAATAGGAGACGAAATAAAAAATAATATTACAAAGTTTGCAATTATTGATCATGGAAATAATAATATATTAGTAGATATATTATATAAGGAGGTTTAGATATGAATTCTTTTTATGGCGGAAAGGTTGGTCCACAAGGAGATTGTGTAAAAAATATTTTAGAAGTTCAAACAAGTGATTGTGGTGCAAGAAATGATTCTAATACTAAAAAATATATTATTGAAAATTATAATGATATACCAGAAGGAGCAGTAAAAATTCTTATTTATAGTTTAGAGTTACCTACTGGAGAGATTTTTTACTATTATTTAAGTCAGTCTATTAATAATATATCTACAATATCAGCAGATAACAATAACGGAAAGCTTAATTTTACTTTTGAAAATGGAAACATTTTAAAAATTGATTATCCTTTTATTTCTTATATTGGTTTAGGAACAGGTAATCAAAGTGATAAAATTATAGTAAAAATAAAACAAGGAGCTAATGAAACTAGTTATGAAATAGGAAGACCAACTTTAGAAATACCAGAAGGAACTCCTGTTATTAATTATTTTGTTCGTATTGATTCAAAAACAAATGTAGAAGATGCTGAACAATATAAAGATAGTGATGGAGAAATAATTTTGATAATGGAGGGTTAATCATGAAACAACTTTCTTATCATCAAAAAATATTAACTCCACAAGAAACTTTTTCTATAAAAAGTCCTCATTTAAATGTTTCATATATAAAAAAGATAGAAGAATCATTTTCTATTATTATAGATAATGTTGAATATAAGAATTTTCCACAAAATACAATCGAATTATTTAATATTGATTCAGAAATAACCATTAAATCTTATAATAATTATATTGTTATTACTTATATATAAAGGAGGAGTTTTATGGCAAATAATCCAACTATATCTCAAGTTGCAAAAATAAAAATTGACAGTGACAAGAACAAATCAATTAATTATTATGATTTAGCTTGTGAAGCTAGTAATATTAAACATTTTATGGGAAAAGCAACAACGGCAGTTGGTGATGGATCAGGAGCAGGAGTAGTTACACATGCTCCATATAATGATGAAGATGGAGCATATGAATACAAAATTGATCCTGCAAGTGTATCTTCTTCAAAGAGAGTAGGATTTAGTTTTGACAAATTATACAAAACAAAAGAAGCAGAAAAAAAATATGCTTTATTTTTCTTTAACTTACAATGTTCTACTGCAGATACTACTTTACCATTATATTTTTTTATGCTAAAAAATGATAGTTTAGAACATCCTTTAGTTTTGGAAGTACCAACGATGTCAATAGGAAATGCTAATCCTATTCAATTAACTATTTCATATGTGCTTACTAAGAGCAGTTTAACATTAGAGCTTATACGAGTAGATGATGACAATGTCAGTCCTACAGATTTAGGTAGTTATACCCTTTCTAATATGCGTTTAACATATAATATTTTTTAGCTTGACATTTCTAAAAATTTTTGATACAATAAAATATAAGGTGAAAAAAGGAGTAATAAAAAATGAAGAATAAAGTAAGTTTTGCTAATTTAAAATTAAAAGTTCAAGATATTTCCCATGAAGTTCAATTTTCAAATGATAATGGACAAACTATTGCTTTTTCTGTTATTGATTATCTGCCTATTCAAGATAAATTAGATTTAGTAAATATTGCTATTGCAAAATCTAGAGATGGCTATAATAATATTAATAGATATTTAGCTAAAGAGTTAATGAATTTATATATAGTTATTATGTATACAAATATTTCATTTACAGAAAAGCAGAAAGAGAATGAATATAAACTATATGATATATTAAAATCTAATCAAGTTATAGAAACTGTTATTAAAGCAATGCCTCAGCAAGAGTATTTAGAGCTACAAACATTATTAGAAATGTTAATTGAAGATGAAAAAAATATGAATAAAAGTATTGCGGGAGCAATTAATAATTTATTAGAAAATCTTCCTAAAAGTGCGGAGGCGGCTCAAGACATTATTAATAGTTTTGATCAAGAAAAGTATGGACAAGTATTAGATTTAGCTAAATCAGTAGGATATAATCCATTATTAGAGCAGATAAATAAAAACAATGATGGGCAAAAATAATTAATTTTTAAACCTTTACTATTATATAATAATAGTAGAGGTTTTTTATTTTTATATTGAAATAAATAAATAAAAGGAGGAAGACATATGGCGTCAATGAATGGCGGTACAATTAATTATGGAATTAACTTTACCGCAGATCAAAGTGGTCTTAATAAAGTAAAGCAATCTTTACAAGAGTTGCGTAATCTTTCTGCTGAGGACTTATTTAAACTTGGTAATACTAAAGATTTAAGTAAAGCCTATTCTGATTTAAAAAATATAAAAGATGAAGCAGAACAGATTGAAACCGCTTTAAAAAAGTCTTTCAATCAAAAACTTGGAGTTTATAATATTAATGAGTTTAAAAAGAATTTAAAAGGATTAGATATTAGTTCTATTGGTAAAGACTTTGAAAAAGCTGGAGCAGTAGGGAAAAAAGCTTTTAGAGATATTGCAAGTGAGTTATCAAAAACTAATCTTCAAGCTAAAAAGACTAGTGAAACTTTAGATAAAATGAAACTAACTTTAATGAATACAATTCGTTGGAGTATTTCTTCTAGTGCGTTAAATGCTTTTACTGGTTCAATTCAAGAAGCTTATGGATATGTAAAAAATTTAGATAAATCTTTAAATAATATTCAAATTGTTACTAAAAAAAATGCAGATACTATGGCGGATTTTGCAAAACAAGCGAATAAATCTGCTCAAGCTTTAGGTAAAAGCACTACTGATTATACTAATGCATCTTTGATTTATTATCAGCAAGGTTTAAGTGATAAAGAAGTACGAGCAAGAACAGATACAACTTTAAAAGCCGCTAATGTTACAGGACAAGACACATCTGAAGTAGCAGATGAATTGACAGCTGTATGGAATGGTTATAAAGTATCTGCAGAAGAAACAGAATTATATGTAGATAAATTATCTAAAGTAGCGACAAGTACCGCATCAAACCTAGAAGAACTTTCTACAGGTATGTCTAAAGTAGCATCTGCCGCAAACTCTATGGGTGTTGATGTTGACCAATTAAACGCAATGTTATCAACTACTATTTCTGTTACTCGTCAAGCACCAGAATCAGTAGGTACAGCTTATAAGACTATTTTCGCTCGTATGGGTGACTTATCTCTTGATAAGACAGATGAAGATGGAGTAGACTTGGGAACTGTATCAGGACAATTAGACGATTTAGGTGTAAAAGTCCTTGATGAAAATAATAATATGAGGGATATGGGAGATATAGTTGAAGAAGTTGGTGAAAAATGGCAAGGTTGGACACGAGCTCAACAACAGGCAGCTGCAGTAGCTCTTGCGGGTAAAAGACAATATAACAACTTATTCTCTTTATTCGATAACTGGGATTCTTATAAATCTGCAAAGAATACTTCTGAAAATGCGGAAGGAGAACTTCAAAAGCAACAAGACACCTATATGGAAAGTGTTCAAGCACATCTAGAACAAATGTCTGCCGCTTGGGAAGGCGTTTATGATTCTATTTTAGATCCTGATTCTATTAAGACTTTTGCAGATGCAATGAAGGATGTTGCTAACTTTACTGAAAATTTTATTGATAGTATTGGTGGAGGTATTCCTTTACTACAAATGCTTGGTTCTATTGGTTTAAAGGTTTTCCGCAACCAAATTGGACAAGGTATTGTAAAAGTTATAGATAATATCAAAATTAGTAAACAAAATGCTGAGCAGATGAAGAAGACTTCTGCAGAAACTACAGCAACAATTTCAAAGATGGGTGAACAGAGTAAAGATGAAATTACTAAAACTACTATATCTTTACGAGAACAGGCTCAATCTTATTTATCTTTAGGTATTATTTCTCAAGAAACTATGGATAAAATTAATCAACAGCTAGATGAACTTTCTGAAGCCGCTGCTGCAGAGGATTTTACAAAAGAGGCTAGAGAAGGAGTTATTGAATATCTTGATTTATTGGGAAAATTATCTGAAGAAGAAAAGAAAGTTCTTCAGGAAAGTGATTCTATTGATAAGAACAAAACAACATTAATTGATAATGCGACTAATAACGCAATAAGTGGTAAAGAAATAACTTCAGGGTTATTAAAATCATTAAATAAAACAGATTCTTTAGTTGATAATAAAGAATATTTAAAAGGTCAAGATAAAATAGATCAAGCTAATAAAAGAACTAATAATATTAATGATTTTATGGGCTTATTAGATAAAGCAGTTCCAAAAGAAACAAAAATACCTAATCTCCCAACTATGGAGAAACTGAGAAATAATGATGAATTTCAAGCCCTTATCGAAAATATAGCTGAAGAAAAACAAGAAGAATTAAATAAAGCTTTTAATGAAGCAATTAATGAATATGTATCAACAGCAATGAACTCTACTCAAGAAAATGATCCTAAGCTTGAGGAGACAAAACAAAAAATAAAAAATATTTATGAACAAGCCTATACTCTTAGTACTGGTATTAGTACGGAAGATTTACAAAAACAGGGTGAAAAAGAATCTCAAAAACCAGCAACTACCTTTTTAGATAAAAGAAATATATCTACTGATATTCAAAAATTACAACAAGGAGCAGTTGCAACAGAATTTGTTCAAAGAGGTTTTTTTGAAGAACAAAAAGATAAAGATAGTGGTATAATAACTAGAACACCATCTGAAGAAAAATTACAAAATGAATTAAAATCTAAAAAAGAAGAATTAGAAAGTTTAGATAAAAATGACGAAAAAAATAAAAACGACATTGAACAAATTGAAAAAGAAATTGCAAGTTTAGAAAAACTTGTTGCTTTAAAAAAAGAAGCTTTTGGAGAAGATGAAGTTAATATATCTCAAGCTTTTGGAATGAATCCTGGTGCTCTTAAGGAATTTGAAGAAACATTAAAAAAGATACAAGATATTAGAGAACAGTTGTCTGATGCAAGTGAAGAAGATCAGAAGATTTTAGGTAAAGAGTTAGATGAAAATATTAAAAAACTTGATAAAATAATGGATAAGCAAGTAGAAGAAGGAAAAAAAGCTCAAGAAGATGTACAAAACTCAGATAATGGGGCAGCAAGTGATGCACATGCTAAACTAGAAGGAAATCAACAAGAGTTAATTAACCTTTTTAAAAATATTGATCTAGCAAAAACTATTTCTCAATTTGCAGATTTAACTTCTGGTATTAATTCTGGATTATTTGCATTGTCATCTTTTAAAAATGCCTTTTATGATATTTGGCAAGATGATAATACTTCTGCAATAGAAAAAATAACTCAATCTATTATGGCTTTCACAACAGCTGTTTCTATGAGTGTAAGTGCATATAATAGTCTTAGAAATGGCATGGCTGGAGCAGTAAATCTATTTAAAATTCTTACAGCTAAATTAATAGTAAAATCTGGAGCAGTAGCTGCTGATACTCTATTAACAAAAACTAATACAGGTGCAGTAATAGTTAATACTGCAGCTTTAAAAACAATGGGAAAAGAAGGATTAAAAGCTTGGCTAAAAATTCTTGGTCCTATAGCATTAATAGCTGCTGCTGTAATAGGTTTAATTGCTCTTATTTATAAATTAGTAACTGCACAATCTAAAGCAGAACAAGAAATGCAAAATATCCAAGATTTTACAAAAGATGCCGCAGATAATGCAGAAAGAGCTGCTTCTGCTTATGAAGCAATAAAAACTGCTATTAATAATTATCAGACTGCTATTGATAAACTAGAGGAATTAGCAAATACAACTAATACATTAACAGAAAATAGCCAAGAGTATGAAAATGCCCTTAGTGATGCTAATAAACAGGCTCAAGAATTAATAAATAAATATCCTGAATTAGCTAAATATGCTGTAATGTCTTATACTGGAGTTATAAAATTCCAAGATGCAAATGGTAAAGAAATAGATTTAAATGCAATCGTAACAAAAGCTGAAAAGGCTACTCATACTGCAAATGCTATATCAACTTTAGCTACACAAGCTGAGACTGATGCTACACCTGAAGATTGGGCAAAAGAATTAGCAGCAAATGATACTACTTTTAAAGTATTAGAACAAGATAATATAGAATATACAGATATTTCTGAAGAAGCAAAAGCTGCCTTATTTCAAGATATGGCAAATAATGGTGGTAAATTTGATTTAGATAGAAGCGAAAAGATCTTAGAGTCATATGGTTATATTCTAGAAAAAAGAAATGGAGCAATTCCAATAGTTCAAGATCAAGGTGACAAAGATGAAGTTACTAAAACTAACAAATCTATCTTAGCAAATACAGAAAATCCAAAGCAGTTTCAAAAAGGAAGAGATAGCCAATATCAAATTGCTATGGATGAATATATTAAAAATATAGTTCCTGAAGCAACAGAAAGTCAACAACACATCTATGCAACTGAAATGGGTGGAGATTATGATACTTATTTATCTAATTTCCAAAAAGAAAAAATTAAATTAGATGATGGCATTACAGATAAAGATAAAAGAGAATATGCAAATACTTTAAATTTAAATTACAATAAGAATGAAGGAACTTTTTCAGATGCTAATGGAGAAAATGTTGATGTTACTGAGAATGATATTATTCGTACTTTAGCAAATAGTAGAGCCTTAAAGACACAGTTAGAAAATTCTGATATTAGTCAAACAGATATTGCTCAACAATTAAAGAAAGTAGATAGTTTTGCATCTGCTTTTTCTACTGATGGAAAAGCTCTATTAGAAAATTTATCTTTTAAAAAAAGTCAAAATAATTTAAGTCAAGAAGATCTAAACACAATTAATTTATCTGATTATCGACAACTTAAAAAAAGTATTGAAGATGGAACTTTAGAAAAATCTGTTGGACAAGAAGTTGCTTCAACAATAGAGCAAGGTTTCGAAAAAATTAATTTAAATGCGGCAATATCTAACACTAGAGAATCAGTAGGAACTCAAAAAAATGTTAAATCAGCAAATAATTTATTAGATAAAGTTAATCAAAATAAAGTAGATGCACTAACTATCTCAAAAGATGAAGACTATAAGGCAATGTCAAAACAAGTTGACAATTTGGCTGCTTTACAACCAGAATTGCAAGGTGCTGTTGAAACTTTTAAACAAACTAGTCTAGTAGGAACACAAGCTTTTGCGGATGCTTTAGAAGATATTCAAGAAGGAATTGAAAATCAGCAATTAATTAAATCAAGAACAGATTTAGAAGATACTTTTGAAAATATTGATTTAACTGCTAATATAGATACATCAAAAGCAGATGAAAAAATCAAATCTTTTATTGATAAAGATTATGAAGTAACAATAAATGTAAAGACTGCATCAGATGAAGCTTTTGAAGAATTAGAACAAGGTATCAATGCTCTACAAGATGGAGCAAGTAAAATTGGTAAAGATTTTACTGTTTCTGCGGATGATATTAAAGAATTAAATGAACAGTTTCCTGGAATTATCTCAGGAATGACATTGCTTAATGATGGTTCTGTTCAATTAAATAAACAGTCTGTTAAAGAAGCTGTTGCCGCAGCTCAACAAACTGCAATAGCAGATACTGAAGCAACTCAAACTAAATTAGAAAATACTAAAAGAGAATTATTAGCTAAAAGAGCTATCTATGTTGAAATGGCAAAAGCAGCTCATAAGTTAGCAACGACAGAGAATTTATCAGAAGAGCAAAAAAGCAAATATCAGACAACCATAAAACAAGGATTAGCTAAAGTTAATACGGTTGCCGCAAAAGATGAGACAGAAGCTAATAAAGCTGTTACTGATAATGCTAATGATAATGCAAAACAAGTTGCTGAAAACTGGACTTCTGCTTATCAGTCAGCATCTGATTCTGCGGAGGCATTTGCTAAAAATGCTATTACTGCGACAAAGGCAGCAACTAATAATGATGCTAGTGAGTTAGATAATATACAAGATATTAAAGTTAATTATACTGGCGGAAATGGAACATCTACTGAAGTAAAACAAAATCAAAACTATGCTAAAGAATTAGAAAATGGTAATACTTCTCAAAAAGCAATGGCAGAGCAAGAAAAGTATTACAATCAGATGGTTACTTTCTTAGATGAACAACTTGCTTCTGTTGATGGGCAAATGGCGGAAGGTACTGCTAAATTAAAAGCTTTAAAGGCAGGATTAAAAAATGTTGCGAATGGCAACGGATTTAACACTTCTGCTGTAGCAGGTATTGATACTGATACTATTGACAAATATCATGACATTAATCTTGAATTAAAAGAATTAGAAACTAATTTATCAAGAGTAGAAAAAGCTCAAGAAAAACTTGTTAGACAAGATTTAATGGATAGCCTAAATAAACAGTTAGGTATTTTAAATCAACAAGCTGATGCCCAAGAGAGAAAATTAGCAATAGCTAAACAAGATATGGCATTTCAACAATCCCAATTAGCTAGTTTAGGAGTAACTTTTGGAGCAGATGGTGCGATTAGTAATTATGCTAGTGCATTAGAATCTGCAAAACATTCAGGAGATTCTCAAAAATATTCTACTTTAAAAACATTAATTTCTAATTATGATACTTTATATAGTGAAACTATTCCAGGTATTATTGACAAGATACAAGAAATTGCTGATAAAAAAGTTGAAATTCAAATTAGCAAATTTAAAATGAATGCGGAAATTGCTCTTGATTTGCGTCAAGCAAAACAAGACTGGGCAGAATTTTTAGAGAATATGACTGAAGATATTGATAAGCGTTTTGATGTAAAAATTCAAACTCAATACAAAAAAGCAAATGCTTATATATCTTCTGGAGAACTTCAAACAAATGCAGATACTTTAAATACAATTATAAGAGAAGCTAACATTATAAAAAATGGCGGAACTTCTTCTATTTATGGTAAAGACTTAAAACAAGCCGAAGAAGATTTAAAAGATTATCAATCTAAAGTCGAAGAAGGCTTAACAACTATGAAAAAGTCTTTAGAGGAAGCTCGACAGATTGCCGTTGATGCTGCAGAGGCAGTAAATAGTGCAATGAATGACTATGGTGATCAATTAGAAAGAATTAACAATCTTTACGAACACCATAAAAAAGTAATTGAATTGGCTTATGGAGAAAAAGCTTATAGTAAATTATCTAAATCATATGCCGCACAAGAAAAAAATAATCAACAACAATTATCTTTCTGGTCTAAACAAGCAGACTATTGGGAAAAACAAATAGCTCATACTAAAAAAGGCACAGATGCTTGGAAACAAGCTGTTGAAAGTTGGCAAAATGCAGTTGATAAGATGAATACTTCTATTGAAGATACACTTCAATCTATGCTTGATAATTATTCAAACACAGTTAAACAAGCATTCCAAGAAGTTGAAAATGAATTAACTAATGGATTAGGAATTGATTATTTAAAAGATCAAATGGATTTAAAATCAGCTACTTCTGGTTTATACCTTGATGATATTAATTCTGAATATGAAAAACAAAAACTTCAAAGAAAATATCAAGATGCTATTTATGATGCTGATTCAGTTGCCGCACAACAAAAAATTAGTAAAGCTATGCAAGAGCAAATGGATATGCTCGAAAAGAAAGATAAATTAAGTCAATATGATATAGATCGTGCTAATAAAAAATATGAATTAACTTTGAAACAGATTGCTCTTGAAGAAGCTCAAAATAATAAAACTACTATGCGTCTTCGTAGAGATGCTAATGGTAATTATTCTTATCAATATGTAGCTAATCAAGAACAAGTATCTAAAGCTCAGCAAGAATTAGCAGATACTCAAAATGATTTATATAATTTTGATAAAGACGCATATCAAAAAAATCTTGATGATCTTGTTCAAATGTGGAAAGATTATCGAGATAAAGAAGAAGAAATCCGTCAAGATAGTTCTTTATCTGAAGAAAAAAGAAAAGAATTATTATTAGATTTAGAAAAACAATATTGTCAACAAAGTGAAGCTTATACTGAACAAAACCAAACTATTAGAGTTAATTTAACTAGTTCTGCTAATGACGCTTTGAAAAATCTATATGAAACAAATACTAATAATTTTTCAAAAGAAGTTAAAAAAGAAAAAGCAATTTTATTAGAAGATTTAGTTCCTAACTGGAATAGCGGAGTTCAGCAAATGGCAGACCAAATTGGAGAAAAAGGATTCCAAGGTGTTGTGCAGACCGCAGTAGCTAAGAGCAATGAAGCTTTAACTGACCTTAATGAAAAAATAAATTCTGTTTTGAGTACTTATGAAAGTAAACAAAAAGGTATGATTAGAAAAAATAGAACCTTATCTAAACAGTATCTAACTTTATTGAATAGACAAAAGAGTATAAAAACTCAAACAGATAATACTTTAACTTCTTTAGAAAATCAATATAAAAAATGGAGCAAAATTCGTTCAGAGGCTCTTGCCGCAGCTAAGAATGCGGAACGTTATGTTGAGGCAGCTAAGTTTGCAATAGATAATGGAGTTTCAGGTGGAACTGGTGCTAATAAAACAGGAGGTTCTGGTGCTTCTGGAAATGGTTCTAATCAAAATTCAGGAAGTACAGATTTTACATCTACTGTTGATACTACTAAAATTAAACCAAAAAAATTACCAAAAAAAGTCAATGAGAAATTATCATTAAAAGATACAATTAAACAAAAATATGAATCTTTTAAATTAGGCGGTAAAATAATTTCTACAAAAGGAGGACCAAGTTTTACTTTAATTTCAATAAGTCCAAATGGAAAAGGAAAAGTAGAATGGCAACATTATATTGGTTCAGGTATTTCTAAAACTGAAACTTTTTCAGCATCAAAAGATGATTTAAAAAAATACTTTAAAATTAGTAGAATAGGTTATAATCAAGTTTATAAGGATGGTAAATTTACATACAATCAAGATAATTCTTGGAATGATTTATTTAAATTTGATACTGGCGGTTATACTGGAGATTGGAAATCAAAACAAGGAAAACTTGCAGTATTACATGAAAAAGAATTAGTATTAAATAAAGAAGATACTAAAAATATGTTAAATATTGTGAATGAAGTTAGAGAAATTACTGCTCAGAAAGCTTTTAATTTAACTAATGAATTATCTACTTTAATTGAAAAGGTTATTAATGAAAGAAGTAATTCTGTACAAGGAATTACAACTTCTCAAGATAATCAATCTATTGAGCAAAAAGTTTCTATTCAAGCTTCTTTCCCTGGCGTAAAACAAGCATATGAAATAGAAAAAGCATTAAACAATCTTGTAAATGTAGCTTCTCAAAAAGCTTATACTAATTAAAAATAAAGGGGCTTTTGCCCCTTATTTTTATATGGTCATTTATAGTTAAGAAGTTTAAATTAATTTTGATATTTTTATAGAAAGAGGTGTTAAAATGGCTAGTTATGAAGAAAAAATTTGTCAAGCAATTCAAATTATGTTAAATAAGAAAATAAGCGATATTCCGTATGATAGAACAATCACCGCAAGAATTGCTAAATGTATTAACAAAGAAGAGGGTAAATATTTAGTAAAATTTCAAGATTCTCAATTCTATGCCTATTCTTTAAATCAAGCAGATTATTCTCAGCATATTGGCAAATATATTTATGTTTTAATACCTAATGGAGATATGAGAAAGAAAAAATTAATTTTAACTTTAATGTAAAGGAGGTTATAAAGTATGGCTGAAGGAAATAGAAATTTTGTTGATCAAGTATATGTTACAGATGACGTATCTTCTGATAATGGACAAATTATTGATATTGGGGCAAAAGCAGAAAATGTATACTTTAATGATAATATCACTTTACCTAATAAATTAGAAGAATACCAAAAACAATTAATAGCAGAAACAGATAGTGGAATAAAAATTACTAGCGATAATCAAATATCTATAAATCTTGATAATCTTCAACTATTGAAGATCAAGCAATTAACAAATGTAGAGACTGTTGTAGAGGATATTCTTCCTTATTATGAAGAAAATACTTTATATTATGGTGCTTGTCAAGGATTAATAAATAATGACAATTCCCCTATTATAAAATTAGAAACTATTAGAACTAAAAGTTTTTTCATGTTTATAGAAAATACAGAGCGTTTTATTATTTTTTCAAGTGGGAGAATTTGGCGTTCTACTGTTAGGAAAGGTTTCCCTGAGCAAGAAGTTTTTACTTTAATTCAAAACTCAATAGATAATGTATCTAGTTTTTCTTATTTTAATAATTTAAATGAATTTTTACAATTAACTAAAAATGATAAAAAAACTTTTTCATATATATCTATAAAGAATGAAAAAAATATAGAAGATGGAGAATATTTATCTTTACCAATAGGAGAAACAACTAAAATATTAATAAATGATTCTGGGGCAATGTATATTTCTCATTATATAAGTAATTTATGGGAAGAACCAAAAAAGATTGATCTTAATGCAGGTATATCCGCTTTAGAAACTCAGCACAAAACAGATGTACAAGCACTAACTGACAAGGCTAATAGCATTGTCGATCAAGCTAACACAGATAGACAGAATTTTAATAACAGTATTGATGAAATCAACACAACTTTAGATACTAAAGAAAATGTATCTAATAAGGTAAGCGAGATTACATTTCCAAGCTTAAACTATTATCCTGACACAAAAGCAGTTTTTGACTATGTTAATAGTAAGTTAGAAACACCTCTTGCTGCTATTGATAAGTGTGTTACAGATTTAGGCAAAGTGGCAAATATATCTGATAATTTATATCAATTTAATGATTATGGATTATATGCAGAAAGTGGTGCTGATCCAGACAATGCGACTGAATATTATTGGCATAGTATGCCTATACCTGTGAAAATTGGTGATGTGTTGCGAACATCAAAACACGCATCGTGGCTCGCTGCATTTATAACAATGTACGACAGTAATAATAATCTTGTGAGTTTGGCAAAGGGTTCACTAACTAACTATTATACAAATAGAGATAATGACGCTTATGATGAAATAACAATTAAAACTTTCACGTACAATGGTATAACATATATTGGTAAAGACTTTGAAGGTTATATAATTATCAGCTTTTCACAGGGAGATCTCGTCAAAGACCCTACCAAAAATGTAATTGTAAAAAATATAGCTTTTCCCGATAATTATGCAGAGTATGGGAAAGTTACACTTAATGAATCTATTCCTTTAACAGCTCAACAAAAGAAAGAATTATTACCTATTGAAAATAAGGTAATGGGTGTTAAATCAACTTTTACTAAACCATTTGTTTGTATAAATTTTGACGATTTTTCATTTGATGATGATAGATTTAAGATTGTGCATGATGAATATGGTTTTCCAGCAACTGTCAGCATAATTCCAAATTTTAATACTACTCAAAAAGATTATACAAATTATATCAAACTACTCGAATCTAATTGGGATGTTGGATTGTACCAATCAGCAGAATGGCCACCGGATACTTACGGTGATGAAGCATATTCGGATAGTCCAACTCAAGAGGTTGTGTCTGCGTGGGAATCATATGTCTCAAAAACAGTTGAAAAAGCGAAAATGTATGGTATATATCTTCCAATAACATGGTTGTGTCGCCAAATGCGTACATGTGTTGCTTTAGAGGAGGCTTGTAAAAAACATGGCATTAAATATATTCGTGGTGACGACATGAATAATTGGACAACTAGCTTATACTTCAAGCCATCTTTTAAGATGGCTGTTAAACCATCACAGTTATATCCTGACACAGTTGATACAGTTTTAGAAAACATTAATACTGCGGTGGAAAATGGATATGGTTGCACAGTATTTTCACACCGTTTATACGGGGATGAAAATACTGCAAAAAAGAATTATGGCTGTACAGTAGCAAATCTAAGAAAAGTACTTGATAAAATCAAAGATTTATATGATTCTGGCAAAATTGAGGTAATAACATTTTCCGATATGTATAGGAAGTATTTTCCGGACGAAATGGATAATATTGAAAAAAGAAGAAACGTTCTAGTAGCACTTGAAAGTAAGGTGAACTAAATGTTTAATCTACACGATTTTGTGATTAGAACTTTATCTACTATGAAAAACAGACTTGATGAATACCAAGTAAGAAGCTATGCTTTATCTTGGTATAGTAAGTCTGTTTTAACTGATGAAGATGCGTTAATTACTAAAATTATTAATAGATTACCTAAATATGAGGGTGATATAGTAACTTTTGAAGATACTTTAGAGGAGATTGCAAATGACTCTTACTAATTTTAAGAATAAGCTAAAAGAATTAGCAAACTCTGTTCGCCGCAATAATTTAGTAATAGCAATTATAACTTTGACTTTATAATATAAATAATAACAAGACTATAAATAAAGCAGAAATTTAAATTACAAAAAATTTTACTATAGATGTCTTAAATATAAAAATAAAAGATTATATAATAATTGAGAAGATAATATAACATTATCAAATCTAGAATCTATAGTTATTTATTAAAAGGAGGTTTTATTATGCAATTAAAAGAAGATAAAGGTTTAAGAATTTTAACTCCAGATAGTGAAGATAATGTCATTACAGATATAGAAACTGAAACTATAAGATCAAAAATTGTTTATTTAGGAAAGAATGATTCTATTGATAACTATAAAGAAATAGATAAAAATACTCCTGTATCTTACAAAGATGATAAGACTACTAATGACGATCTTCTTTCTGATGAACAACTTCAACAGATTGCAGAGTTTTATAGTTAATGGAAATTATTAATGATGTAAATGGCTTATTTGAATTTCAAGATCTAGGAGCAAGAACAGAATTAGTGCCGACACTGATTTTGAAGTAACTTATATTGCTGATACTAAAAACTACATTGACAACAAGTTTAATGAGTTAGCAGCAGCCATTGTAGAACACGAAAGTGAGGTGAACTAAATGTTTAATCTACACGATTTTGTGGTTAGAACTTTATCTACTATGAAAGGTAGATTGGATGAATATCAAGTAAGAAGCTATGCTTTGACTTGGTATAGTAAATCTGTTTTAACTGATGAAGATATGAATACAATTGATAGTTGGTATCCAGTTGAAACAGAAGAAAATAAAGATACAGAAACACAAGAGGTAACAAATTATAAATAAAATAGATTTTAATAAACTATTAGCTCAAATAAAAGCAGATAAAAAAATAGTAGATCAAGTAAATTCATTAGGCGGACTTCAAGAAAAATATTCTCAAAGTGATAAAATAGGTTATGATTTTAAAGAACTTTATTTAGGAGATATTCTTTTAAAAAAAGAATATTCTCCTCAAGAAGATAAAAAAGGTACACAAGATAATCCTTTAGTATTTTCAAAAGGTATACCATTAATTCCTAATGCTTTTTATTCTTATCAGAATAATAAATATATTTATATTGGAACAGCAAAAATTGCAGATGATTGGGAACAAAATTTATTCGTTCAATTTTAAAGGAGGTTGTTAAATATGCCTTATATAGTAAAGCAAGATGGTAAATTTGATTATAAATATAAAGAAATTTTTGTTGATAATGCTAATGAAATAACAAATATAGATTTATCTTCTTTGTGCCCTGGTAGTGTTGTTTATGATATTGCAACTGGAAATGTATATATTTTAAATTCATCTTTTGAATGGATAAAACAATAGGAGGTCTTATATGGATATAATAACATTAGCTTTAGCTAAAAAAATGATTAATAGCCAAAAAGACGCCTATGTATTTAATTCTGTTGAGGAATTACAAGATTTTATAAATAGTTCAAAAGATAGTTTAAAAATTGGGGATAAATTTTATATTACTGATCCTAATTCCCCTGACTATTGGTGGGATGGGACAATATTACAAGAAGAAAAAGTTAAAATTGATCTAAGCAATTTAGCAACAAAAGAAGAATTAAATACTAAACAAAATATTCTAACTGAAGAAGATAAACAAGAATTAGTGCAAAAAGTAATTACCGCCTTACCAAAGTATAATGGAGAAACTAGTGATAAGTCATAATAGAATTCATAGGTTTAAAAAAAGAAATAGTAATATTATAAGAATGAGGTGATTAGATGATAAAAGTAAATATGGAAACTAAAGATGGTGTAATTTTAAATACTAATGGAAAATATTGTGAAGATTATATACAGATAACACCGACTAATGCTGATGCAATTTCTGCACAGAATATTAAAGAAGGTGTTACTATATTAGGAGTTGAAGGAGCTTTAGAACCATCAAATATAGATCAACTTATTAGTGGGGAAATAACAACTTTAAATATTCCTAATAATGTTACAAAAATTAAAGATTATACATTTTATGATTGTCCTAAATTAACTTCTATTACAATTCCTAATAGTGTTACTAGTATTGGTAATTTCGCATTTAATGGTTGTTCTAATTTAGTATCATTAACTTTACCTTTTTATAATCCTGCTATATTTGGTACTAGTAGATATAATAATAGTACTAAGTGTGGTAGTTATTATATTCCTAATAGTTTAGAGTCTATTACTTTAACTAATAGTAAAACTATTGAGAATAATTTATTTCAAGATTATAATATGATAAAAAATATCACTCTTAATGATGGTATCACTAGTATTGGAGATTATGCAATTAGAAATTGTACTAGTTTAACATCTATTACAATTCCTAATAGTGTAACTAGTATTGGTCCAAGTGCATTTTATGATTGTTTTAGTTTAACATCTATTACTATACCAAATAGTGTTACTAGTATTGGTCCATGGACATTTTATAATTGTTTTAGGTTAAAATCTATAGAAATTCCTGATAGTGTTACTAGTATTGTAAATGCTGCATTTGCTGGTTGTACTAGTTTAACATCTATTACTATTCCTAATAGTGTAACTAATATTAGTGAAGGTGCATTTAGTGGTTGTTCTGGATTAACATCTATTAATATTCCTAATGGTGTTACTAGTATTGAAAATTATACATTTGCTGATTGCCGTGGTTTAAAATCTATCACTATTCCTAATAGTGTTACTAGTATTGGTAATAGTGCATTTGATGGTTGTTCTAATTTAACAGATGTAACTATACCAAATAGTGTTACTAGTATTGGTAATAGTACATTTGCTGATTGCCGTGGTTTAAAATCTATCACTATTCCTAATAGTGTTACTAGTATTGGTAATAGTGCATTTGATGGTTGTTCTAGTTTAACAGATGTAACTATTCCTAATAGTGTTACTAGTATTGGTAATAGTGCATTTTATGATTGTTTTAGTTTAACATCTATTACTATACCAAATAGTGTTACTAGTATTGGTGATTGGGCATTTGCTTATTGTACTGGATTAACATCTATTACTATCCCTGATAGTGTTACTAGTATTGATAATAGGGTATTTACTAGTTGTTCTAGTTTAACAGATGTAACTATAGAAAAAGGATTTAATGCTAATAATCTAGATCTTAGTAGTTCTACATTATATACTCATGATACCATTCTATCATGGTTAAATGCTTTATATGATAGAACTGGGTTAGATACTTATAAATTCATTATTGGCACTACTAATCTTAATAAACTAACAGATGAAGAAAAAGCAATCGCAACTAATAAGAACTGGACTTTAGCATAACATAGATAATAACAAATAAAAATATTACATTACTATAAAGACCTTTTTATAAGGTCTTTTTTTATTGTGTTTTTATTTAAAATTTTTTGCATGTACGATATTTTCCATATTCAGATAGAAAAAAATATTCTCCTGACAAATTTTAAATTTTTGTTAAAAATCAGGACAGGGTAGGAAAAATAGTTTACTTTATTTTTTATATAATAATGTCAGAGATAAACGAAAAGAGAGTGAATAAAATATAATGAGTTATATAAATTCTAATTTTTATCCAAATTATCAATATGGAAATAATCAATTTTTACCAAACAATCAACAGCCTATATATAGTTTGCCTCAACAAAATACACCACTTATGGCGATGAAATTATTTATACCACAAATAAAATTTTCCAAAAATTAACAGGAGAGTAATACTCTCCTGTTTTTTTTATTCCCAATTAATTCCATTATCTTGATTCTGTTCTTCTTGTTTTTTATTCAAAAATCCAATAGCAATACATATAGCATCTGCAATGTCATCATTAACATCAATTTGGAAATGCTTTTTAACAAAAGAAATATCCGCTGATTTTAAAGCTGTTCTTTTTAGCCCTCTTCCCGTAGAGATTCCACAAGCGGATCTCCATTCACTGGGATATATATATTCTATTTTTGCAGTTGGCAATTCATCATGTAACATCATTACCACTGCCCCTTGTAACCACATTAAAACTTTTTGAGTATGTAAGTTTCCTACTCCAGAACCAAAGTCATTTGGTCTAACTTCTTCTAAAATTATTGTATCTATATCTTTATAATTAATAAGAATCTTTTTTATTTCTTGTGTAATTTTTTTTATTCTTTTGATAACATCACTTGAAGATGCTGTAAAGCAATAGAAACCATCTAAAATTTTTGTTTCTTTGTTTAAAATAGCACAACCTGTGCTTTTTGTTGACAAGTCTAAAGCTAAAATTTTTGACATTGACTCTCCTCCTTTATTTAAGTATATCAAAAATTTTAAAAAAAGTCAAGAAAAAAAAGACAAGCATTTTACTTGTCTTTTTATTTTATAATAATGATATTGTACAATTACTTTCTTCATCAGAAAAATCAATTTTCCAACCTTTTTCTTTTGCTTTTTCAACAATTTCATTTGGAATTGCGGGAATCCCCTTAGGGATATGAATAGACTTAGAATTATTACCCCAATTATCAATAAGAATATTATTTAATTCTTGAGATAGCTCTTCCGCCAATTGAGTAACTACTTTTGACCAAAAGAAATAAACAGCTTCATCATTTAAACTATGATCTTTTTTTAGTTTTGTCCCATCCATTAAGTAATCTAAATTTTTAATTTTTATTTTTTCTTTAGTTGTGAAGTACATTTCGTTTTTATTGTAATTTAATATGTAATTTGTAAAATCCTTTATAGATAAACTATTTGCATGATTAGGGTTGTTATGAAAATTAAATTCAGGTTTTAATGTTACTGTTCCAATTTCTATATCTTTATTATTTATTTCCTGTAGAACCAAATCCATTTGAACCTCTTTCTGTTTCTTCTAAATCATTAACTTCAATAAATTTTCTTATTGGCTGATAAGGAATTAATACTAATTGTGCAATGCGTTCGACGGGTTCTACTATTTGACTTTTGTTACTGTCATTATATAGTGGAACTTGAATATTCCCTCTATAATCGCTATCAATAACCATTTGTTATCCTAAAAGTTTTTTATCTTTTAGTTCTTATAATTTCTTATAAGTTCAGCATATCTTTTCACCTTTATTTAATTGGTGCTGCGGCCTCGTGGGAACCCTATTAAAGGGTTGAGATATTAAAAATCTCTACATTATATTCTTATATAAAATAGAATTTATATCCATGAGTTTGATTTCTTTTACCATTTAAGACTTTTGATATTGTCCCTTTATTTATTCCAAGAATGGCTCCAGCTTCAGTAACCGATTTAAAAGCTATTGTTTCTTTTGTTGTAATATTTTCTGCTATAATCGGTTTTTCTTGAGTTTTTAAACCTGTTTTTCTTGCGTGGTTATCATTTTCTTTTGCTGTAACCCATTCAAGATTTTCTACTTTATTATTAGTCTTATCTCCATCTTTATGATTTACATAGGGTAAATTTTCGGGATTTGGGATAAAGTATAAAGCTACAAGCCTGTGTATTCTAAATGTTTTTTTAATTCCATTTTGACAAAAAGTATAAGTAAGATATCCGCTTTTATTTAAATATGGAGTTAAAACATTCCCTTTTTTTATATTCTTAATATTCCCTAAATTGGAAATACCATAATTATCAAACTCATTTATTATAATATATTTTTCCATTTTGTATCCTCCTTATTATGACTCAACGAGCCTTTAAAGAAATATAATTTTTCAGTTTACCTATGCGTTGCCCCTGACTTATCTTAAATAAGCCTTCGGTTCTGATTAACTTGCCTTACGGTTTAGTCTTCCAGCTTAATTCCGCAGTTTTTTGTCGGCATTATTTTAATAAACTGACTTTTTTCTAATAATAGATCTTTTAAACATAATTCATTATAATGAGTATAAGGTATTCTAATTAAAGGTATGTTGTTATTTTTGCACCATTCATTTTTAATTAAGTCATGGTTATGTGTATATTCATAATCAAAAACAGAATCTTTATCAAAATGTTGTTCGCCATCATATTCTATAAGATATTCATTATTAATAAAGAAATCAAAAGGTAATTCTTTTTTATCTTTGCAAGTAGGAAATTTTTGCTCTACTGTATAAGAAATATTGGCTTTATCTAATAATTCAGCTATTTTTACATTTCCTTTTGAAATATTTGAATGTAATCCGCAACTAAGGCTTCTTCCTTGTCTTAAAGAAGTACCTAAAACATCTTTTTCTGTTCCGCAATCACATCGACAGTGCCAGTATATAACTCCGCCAGCATTTCTTTTATCTGTTGGATATAAAACAGTCCATTTTCCAAATTTTTGGTTCGTTATATCTATCATAGTTGTTTTTGAATTATTATTTTCTTTTCCTCTACAATGATTATCATACCATATTTTTGTAATCATTCCTCGACTTACATTAAAATGATTAGCCAATTCAGTTGAAGTCATATCATTATAATGTTCTATAATATATAACTTATCTTCATTTTTAAGTTTATATTGCTTATTTTGTGATACATCATATCCAATTCTTTTTGCATGATTTAGAATGGTAGTCTTGTCACACCCGTAAAATTCACCCATTTTCCGAGAACTTTTTAGTTCTTCATATTTTGCAATAAAATCTTCATTAGATCCAAAATCTATTTTTTTCATAGAAGCACTCCTTTTTTATTTTGATATTATATATAAAAATAACTAAAACCAAAATAATCACGATTGCCCAGGAGAAATAAAAATATTATTTACCGACACAATTTGCTAATCTAAGACCTTTTTTTGTACTTAACCCACTTCTTGGGAACACCGCCCCAAAATATCCTTTAGGAATAACCATTGCAAGATCAGTAGGTATAACTACTGTTTCTTTTGATTTTATTTGAATGGGTTTCTCTATTGCTGATTTTAAATCATAACCTGCCGCATCTTTACTTCCTCGTGTAGGTTCTGAACCAAAAGGAGATAATTTTTTAAATAGTACAGAAATACCTTTATTTTTTTTAAAAAACATATAATACCTCCTTTAATCTTTTTTGTTATATTCAATTTCAATTTCTGAATCAGGTTCTTTTTCTATATTAAAATTTTTAGTTACAGAGAATAAAATATATTCATCAATAATTTCTCCTTTTTGCTTAGTTTGTTTTTTCTTACTAGTATAAGAATCAACAGTAAAACGAGCATCTTGACGCAATTCTTCTAAATAATTTTTAACTTCATTTTCGCTATCAATACGATAAGTTTCTTTTGTCTTGATTAAATATTTCATATATTTTATTCTCCTCTTTTGTTGTATTCAATATTAATATCATTTTTCCCATACTTACTAACTTCCGCCTTCTTAATTTTTTTTACGAAGCCTTTTAAAAAATCAGGAGGTCCATCTAGTTTAATATGTTTAAGCGGATTAGTAATCATATAATCCACAAGCTTATCATTTGTAATTTGTTCAGTATTTGAACATAAGCCGTCTTGAATAGTATATATAGTTTGAGTAAAATCAAAAGGTTGTACACTAATATAAATATATTTATTTTCTTCCATAATCTTTCTCCTTAATAACCTACTTTAATAATCGCTGCATCATATGGAAATAAATGATAACAGTTAACTAATTCTTTTTTATTTATGTCTTTCTCTTTTGCTACTAACAATGGAGAAGAAACAATCCAGCATTCAATAGCCCCAAGATTATTAAATTCAATATGATAAATTTTTCCTCTATTGTACAGACACTCATAAAGATCAGTTTTTAATTGATTAATATTCTTTTTAGTACTTTCTTTCATTTGAAAAATTGTATAATCACTTTTTTCTGAACACAATAGCATTGAATACTTTGATTCGCCGTATTTTTTTACATATTTCTTTAGGCTTTTGTCTAGTTGTTCTTGCACTTCTTCTTTAGAAAGCTTTTTATAGTTTTTTAACACATAATCTTTATTTATATCATATAAAGTCTGTCCTGTATTTATTTTTATATCTTTTCCCATGATAACTCCTTTAGATTATAAATATTTTGATTAAAAGAACCTCTTAAAAATAAGGTCACATCTCGTTTTTCTTCTTCATATCTACCATCAATTAGATAATCTATATTTTTCATTATCTGATTAATTATATCAAAATTTTTATTATTTTTCAATTCAGTTACAGTATATCCAGTCCATAGAAAAATTTTAATAGAAGGATATTTTTGTCTAACTGTTTGAATTATATCATTTACAAAAGAAATATTTTCATCACAAAGAGGTTCTCCGCCTAAAACAGAAAAATTTCTTAAAATTCCATTATCCGCAATAGCTTGAATAATTTGTTCTTTAATGTTTTTGGGGATAAGACCTCCAGAATTAAAATCCCACATATCTTTATTATGACAACCTGGGCAATGATGCGGACATCCGCTAACCCAAAGGCTAACGGATATTCCTATTCCATCTATAAAATCATTTGGCATATATCCATTATAATATTTGTTCTGCATTATCTTCTAGCCCCCTAATTAAACTTGAATGTCTAATTCTTGATTCTACTTCTTGTTGTTTTCCCGCATTAAAAGAAGTAGTATAGTTACCTGTTAAATAACCCGTTACTCTGCGGAGTTGTTGGATATTAGTGCTACCACACTCAGGACATTTATCATTAAATTCTCCTGTATAACCACAATTTAAACAAGTATCATTAGGGACATTAATTGCAAAATATGGAATATCTTTATCCATTGCATAATTTACTAATGTTTCTAATGCAGAAGTATTTTTTTCCATACCTCCATCTAATTCAACATAAGTAATACAACCAGCATTACTATATCCAGTTAATTGAGATTCAATATCAATTTTTTCAAAAGGAGATACTTTCTCCCATACTGGAACATGCATAGAATTAGTAAAGAAGTTTTTATCAGAAACTTTTGGGATAATTCCATATTGTTCTTTAAACTTTTTCATAGCTGTATAGCAAAGATTCTCAGCAGGAGTCATATATACCCCAAAATTTAGTTTATATTCTTTCTTAAATTGATCACATCTTTTTCTAAATAATTCCTCAATTTTTTTTGCCAATTTCATTCCTTTTTGAGTAGTATGATTTTCGCCTATTAATAATTGCAGAGTCTCTGCTAATCCTAACTGCATTTTTTATACCCTCTCTTTCGAGATATTTACATAGGGTTTAGACTATACCATAAATTGATTGATAGATTTTTTGATTTTCTAATTTATTTTTTCTAATAGGACATTTAAATTGTTGAGTTATTTCTTTCCAAGTTAATCCTCTTGAAATATCTCCAACAGTATTTTTTGCTATATTATATTCTTTACCTATATTTTCAAGTGTAATATTAGTAAAGCATAATTTATAACATATCTCTTGAACTTCTTTTTGTGTTATTTTATTTTGAAAAGTATATTTTTGCACTGGCTTTCTTAAAGGGTATGATAAATCTTTTGGACACCAACTATTTGTTCCTCGATTAATTTCTCCTATTGTATATGTGTGAACATCTGTTGCTAATCCAATTTCTTCTTGAGTCATATTGGTATTTAAAAGCATATCTAAAATAATATTTATTTTAGTTTCATCAATATAACTTCGTGAAGGTGTCTTTCTAATTGGATAATTAATCGAATTATCAATAAAAGATTTACCTCTATTAATATCACTTATACAATAAAGAGTAACTCCATATTTAGCTCCAATAATATGAAATGGATATTCAGTATTTTTTAATAATTCTTTAATCTCATCAGCTTGATTAACTGTTAATTTTTGAGTTCCTGAACCCCATTGTCCACCTTGGGTTAAATTATAACCCTTTCCAGTTGTATAAAAACTTTCAAAATAATTTATATAGTATTTTTCTTTTTCATTTAATTCATTAAATGGAATATTATCTTCAACAAGTTCTAATGAAAAATTATTTCTTCCATATTTTTTTATTGCCCTATGAAAATAAGTATTGTCATTTAATTGAGTTTGATGTTTATAATCTCTTTGTTCAAGAGTTTGTTTTGTTTGTCCTATATATACCTTTCCATTTATTAAATTAGTATATTTATAAATTTTGCCATTTTCTATCATAAAACTTGCCATCCTTTCATGTTTTTTCCTATTATTCCATGAAAATTAATTAATGTCAAATTTTCAATTTTGCCCATTATAGTCGTTGAACGTTCCTCCGGCCTGGAGGCTTCGCTGCGTCTGGTTTCCCAATCCTTAACGATTTTACCCTACCTTGGTCGCTAACCTCGCCGCTATTATATTCCTATAATAGTTTGGTTGTTAAGGCTTAAGGGGGTTCCCGCAATTTTGAGCATTTATAGTGGGCCAGTGTTAGGCTTTAACCCACCGCTAAAGTACCATGCTTAAGAGCTGAATAAATTCCTTCTTCAGGAACATATCCCGCCATAGTATGATTTTCATACATAAACTTTGCACTTTCCATTGGTTGAGAGCATATATAATTAAATCTTTCTAATAAAGCATCTTTTGCTTCAAAAATACTTTTATCTAAAAGGTTCATAAAAGTATTTATATAATATTCTTCTGGGATTGTTAAATCATCTTTATATTTATTATTAACTTCTTCTATTGCCTCCATAGCTATTGTTGGCATAATAATTGTTACAGGACAGATATTTCCTCGTCCATCTTTTTGAGCAGCAGAAACATAATTATCATATAAATGTCCTGTCTCTATTACTGATTGAATGTTCATTTGGTAAGAATTGAACGCGTTAATGTCTGCTCCATTCTGGGTTCTGCATCCCATGGTCGAGAACAATTCTACTGGAGTCTGGATCTGTTTAATTTTTATTTTTTTCATTTTCATAATCCTCCTTAAACTTCCAAATATAACCTCCAGCAGTTTTTTGCTTACCATGGAGAACAGTTGAAATACCGCCCTTCCAAATATTATTTTTTTCTCCTGCTTCAAGAACGCTATTATATTCTGCAATAAAATTACCTTTTAAATCAAGTTGAACAACAGGTTTTTTTGGAGGTCTTCCTTTAAAACCGTTTGCTTTAGCTGATTCATATTGATGTTGACGAGCAAGAGGAAAAGAAACATTTTCTGCATGAGTACACCATCTTAAATTATTTACATTATTATTTAATTTATTTCCATCTATATGGTCTACTTTATTTCTACCTAATTTAATATCTTCTTCAGTTTTTGGAATAAAAATTTCAGCAACTATTTTATGTACCATTCCAAAACTTAAAGTATAATATCCCCAATCATTAATTTTTAATTCTATTAATTTTCCATCTCTTTTTATATTACCAAGATTTGAAACTTCCCAAGTACTAGCATAAGGATGTTTATCATCTTTTAAATCTCTAAATACTTTCCATATTTCTTCCATATTAAGCATCCTCCTCATATATTTCAAGCATTAAAATATTTTGTAATTCTGGATTTTCTTCTAATCTTGTAATTAAAATATTATATTGCTTTTCCGTTAAAGAATTTATATATTCTTCTTTTTGTTTTCTATCATACTCAATCCAATCTTTCTGCATTTTAACATCACAATTAGCATAATTTGGATATAATCTTTTAGCTGTTGATTTTAATGCTAATTTAAATAAATCATAATTTGGTTCACCAGGATTCCGATTAACCCCTTTCATACATTGAAAAATTACACACATTTTGTACCGTTGCTTTCGCAATATTTTAACACTTATTAAAAAGTCGGATTAGACTATATCATTACTAATATTTATAAATATTAGTACAAGGCACTTCGGAACTATATCGCTATAGCCCTACTCCCATAAGGGATAGTCGTTAGACCTTATTTTTGTTCTATGAAATAATAACCATTAATAGGTTTTTTATCTTGAACTCTTCTCCATAGAGTTGTAAGACTAATATTATATTTTATTGCTGCTTTTGTTATAGATGGAAAACTTTCTATATATACACCATTTAGAACAAAAATCTTGGCACAGGATTGTCATATCTTTCGACTTAGAGTTTCCCTGTTAGCAGAAATATTTCAACAGTCATTTCCTACTATATTTTATTTCCACACCCGTCTCTGACGGTTCACCTTGTTTTACTTCCCCAGTAGATTATATATTAGGGAAAATACTTGTTTTATGAAATTTGCCTACACCATTTAAGCATCCGTTTAATATTGCTCGAATAACAAGTCTTCCTTCTGGTAATGTACAAGTTCCTAAATTGATAGATGTAAAAGGCAATTGCAATAGTTATTAACCATAGGCTTTTTATCCTATGCTCTGGAGATTTCTCTCATTTTCATCGAATGGTCAATTCCATTCCAGTGTAGCGTACATCTTCACCTTCGCCATTACGCGGTCAGGGTGGACACTCTTGACGGGATTATATTTATTCACCCGCTACGCGTTACGGTGACTCCTAGCCTTTCGCTATCTAGAAGTTTACCTCGGTATTGTCATATTTTTAACATTTTAAATTATAATGCTGTAAGAAATTATCATATATATCTTTTTTGCGATTAAGATAGATAGTTGAATAATTATACATCCAATCTCCAAATGTTTGCATATCTTCAATATTTTGGATTTTTAATTCACTTAATTGTCTATCTTTATAATCATAAACCAATGGCTTTTGTTTTAAATTAAGATGTTCAAAACTATAGTTAGAAATATCTTCCATTAATTTATGAGTTCCACAAAAACTAATAGAATGTAAAAATCTATTATGTCCATCTTTATTAGGACTTGGTTTTGCCATTATACTACCATCACCATCAAATATTCCTCTAATAAGATGAGGCATCATTTCATATGAAACTTTAGGAAGATAGGTGCTGTAACTTTTTCGAGGAACCACCCCATATTTAGCAAGGTCTTCTGCCATTATATTGCTACGAACAGCTATCTGTCCACATCCTCTGCCATCATGCCCTACTGAAGTATTAGCGTGTAAAACCTCTTTAAATTTTTCAAGCATATATTCATCTTTTAAATTCAATGTAATGGATATAGAGGCTTGTCTTCCAGTATCATCTTTAAAAACATTTCCATCTGAAATAAGTAAACCTAAAAAGTAAGCCTTTGCTTCTTCGTTTATATCTTGAAAGAAATGCTCTCTCATGTTAGGATTATTTAATTTTGCTTTAGTATATTTTGGAACATCCTTTAATATTTTAGTTACTGTTGGATGACTTAATTCATATTTATCTTCAACTTGTTTTATAGTCATCGGTTGAGATAAATAATATTTAATAATTTCTTGCTTTAATTCTTCTGTTATAATTTTTCTTGGCATAATAATGTCCTCCTTTGCAATAATATTATATCAAAATATTTAACACTTGTCAAATATTTTCTTGCATTATTATACCAAAATTAAAAACTTAGAGTTTACCGATTTTGCCCAATTTTTTACTAAGAATTTCTTCTTAGGGAAACCAATTTGTTAATTTCCGCTTCTTGACTGCAGTGTGTTGAGATTATGGAACATCCCTTCTGCAGCTTGTTCGACTTCCTTTTTGGTCATATCCATTGCATATTTATAAGTGTCAGGACATTCCTTATAAATTTCAGCATCTATACTCTTAGTGGGATCAATTCGTTCAATTATGTACTGTTGATAATTGCTCTCGAGTAAAGGTTCTGATATATACTTTAAACCATCAACATAATGCTTATAAAAACTCTTTCTTACATATGGAACCATAGTCCAATCTAGGTGAGAAGCAGAGACTCCCCCAAATTGCTGAAGACTTTGTAATTGGAATGTTACCGCCAATAGTTGAAAAGCTGTACTTACACTGTTTGCAGGTCTAACATCTGCTTGTCTAGTATTAAATCCTTTTTCTAATAAATCATCAATAGGCAATGTTAAACAATTATGCATTCCTATTGAATAAGAATCTAAATCATGAACATAAATACGATTATGTAAATGATTATATCTCATACGAGGAGACATTACACGGTTTAAAGCATCATCTTTTAAAATAATATTAGAAGCTTCACCTTTTCGACCCCCAAAAGACATCTCATCTAAATTTGCATTTTGATTTTCAATATTTGCCCCTAATAATTTATTTCTCATTTCTTTTGTTAAAGGGGTCTTTTGATTTCGATTTCGATTTCGTTCTTCTCTATAAAGAATAAAAGCTTTAGCAACATCTTTTCGTTTAGTTGCCATTAATCCTTTTTCAACTAAATCTTGAATTTCTTCTACTGTTAAAAGCTCATCTTGTGCTTTTGTTTCAATATAAGTAGCAATATTTTCTGATTTTGTTAAAGCGTAATCAGAAATATTCCCATCAATAGCACAAAAAGCTTTTTTTATAGCGGAAATAATCTTTTCTTTGTTGAATTGTTCTATTCTTCCATCTCTTTTTTCTATAATCATTTTTATACCTCCTAAGTATTTAAATATTTTTAGGCTATATATAAATATATCAAAATTATAATTAATAAATTAAAATAATTTGACATTATTAAAATATTCTTCTAGTTCTTTTACCTTATCAGTAAAATCATAAGTAAATATATTAATATCATCATCATTTTTAAAACCAATACAATTAAAATCTATCTCTTTAAAATCTTCTACATCACTTAAAAATCTTCTACAAATTTCAACACAGCTTGGATTTTCTTCTCGATTTAAGCATCTCTGAAGTCGAGTCTTTGAAGGTACTGAAATAAAAACGGGGCAAACTAGTAAATTAGGATCTCTTAATAAACAATGAATACTTTCAATATCATAACAACCAATATTAATTTTTTCTTTATCTAATTTATCTTTTTCTGTCCCATAAAACCAAGAATTATAACAAACTGCTTCAATTAATAAATGCTTATCTAATAAGATTTCTTCAAAAGTTTTTTTATCTACAAAATAATAATCTTTTTTATCAACCTCATAATCTCTTTTAGGACGAGAAGTTGTTCTAATAATATTAGCAAAAGTATTAGGAAATTGTTTTAATAATTGATTTTTAATTGTATCTTTTCCCGCTCCGCTTGGTCCAAATAAAGCTACAATTTTAATTTGTTTTTCTGTTGGGGGAGGACTCCAATAAGCGAGATATTCTCGCTTAAAGGTTTCTTCATTCATCGAAATAGTTTCCTTGTTGTCTATCATGTCTAAGTGTTAATTCTCCTTTTTCATTTATATCTTCAATTAAATATAGTTGATGAGTAGGAGTATGTTTATAAGTTTTTGTAACAAAAGTATCTTCTCTTCTATACCCAGTTACTAAAATCTTCCTACCTCTAGTGAACCAAGATTTTTCTATTACTTTTTTTACTCCATCTTCATTAATTGCAGAAATTTGTCTTTTATACATTGCATAATACTCTTTAGTAAATTTAACAGTTACAACTCCTGTTGGGGTTAATAGTACAACTGATGAACGAGCATCATTTTTATCTAATACTGTTCCTGCAATCTTATAAGTTTTCCAAATAGGAATATCATGTCCTTTTCTTTTAAAATAATATTCCGCCTGAGGTTCTGATGGTAATTGGAAAAAATCAACTAAACCATACTGATGAGCATTAACATTAGCTAATTCATGAGCATGACTATAAAAACATACACTTTCCATTTCCCAAGCAGATATTGTACCAGAACCATATTTTTCCCATTCCTTTAGAAAAAGACATTTATTATACTGCTCTAAAATATCTTTTTGATTTTCTTTTAACCAATCTCTAATATAATCCATTGAATTTTTATAATACTTATCCCAAATTTTTATTGGAATAAGTAAAACATTATCTTGCATTTTTATAGAATCTATAATAGGAGAAAAATATTCTTCTAATTTTTCATTATCTATTAATAAACATTTCTTATCTGTTGATATTGTACTGTAATATCCATCTTGAATATACACGCTATGTTTAAAAAATTTATTAATTTGATATATACCAATTTCTTTTTTAAATTTAGAAGGAATTAATTTTTCTTTTAACAAACCATTAAAATTCTGTAAAGTTAATTTATTCTTTTTTCCACAAATACGATCAATATAATAAATTAAAATAGCTTTACGAGGAGCTTTAGGAAAAATTTCTTTAGCCCATTTTTCTGTATTATCAAAAGCTCCAGCTTTAATCAATGAAATCATAACTGTTTTTGTTTGAGGGCATCTGTTTAAAAAATCTTTTAAACTCTTATAAGGTCTTTTTGCAATAATTTCTTCTACTACATTTGTTCCTACTTTATTAACTCCTTTTAAACCAAATAAAATAGCATTATTTTTAATATCTGGGCGGAAACCATAACTAGAATTATTTATATCTACTAAAGACACTTTAACACCTTTAGATGTAATTTTTCCTATTGCCCCCGCAATTTTCCCATAATTAGTACTTTTTTCTTTTTGGTTTTTTATATCTTCTTGTTCTAATGAACCACTATTTACAATTAAACAAGCAGTATTCCAATAAATTGAATTCCAGTGAGTTGATAATATTACAGTTTGCACTCCTATAAAGCTATAAGCTAATGCGTGAATACATTATTAATTTTAATTAATAACTGACTATTTTTTACGAGGTTTGTAGTGAGAATTGGCGGTTCTCTCCCCCGCACACTATTTCCCAGAACGTATCAATAGTTCTAGTACTCTCCGTCTAACCAGAGATAGTCGATACAACGTTTCTTGATAATATGATTATTCAAAATATTTTTTAAAAATTTCTTTATTTTTTTCTAAATTAGAACGAATAGGGTAAATTAAATATTCTTGTTTATTTGCTCTGCCTTGTCCTAATTTTTTAATTGTGCTTTCTGCTTTTCCATATTTTTGAGCTATTTTTACTAAACTATCAGGAGAAAAAATAATATCTTTTAAACAAGGAATAATCCAACTTTTATCTGCGCAACCTTTAATTATAAGAGGATATTTTTCATTTGGATCAAAATAATATTTCCCCGTATTTATCTTTGATAAAAATCCAGCACTTTTTATATCCCATTTTTTTTGTATTTCAGAATAAGATTTTCCAGATTTTATATCTTCTTTTATTTTTTTAATATCATCTTTTGTAAATCTTCCTTCTCCTGTGAAGTCTTTTTTTAATGGATAATTTAATTTTGGATTTTTATAATTGATTCCAGTATTAATATTACTTAAAAAAGTTCTTGTTAATCTTGGATTAAAATATTCAATAATATCATCATATTTTTCTCCATTAATTAATTTCTTTTGTATTAATTCTATTTCTTCTCCTGTAAAAATTTTACCTCTATCTTTTAATTCATCCCAAGAAAGTTTTTCTCTTAAATGTTCATCTCCACCAAAAGTAATATTATAACCACCTTGACTAATGTGACTTTTCTTTTCTTTTATCCAATATTGTTCTTTTTCGTTTGCTTCTTCCTGAGTTAAATTTGATTCAATAACTTCAAAAGTAAAATTTTCAATTCCATATTTTCTAATGGCATTATGTAAAGGATAATTATAACTATGACTATTTTTATTATAACTATCACTTTTATGACCATTAAATCTTTTTTGCAAATTATTGGTTTGTCCAACATACTGATGACCGTTTATTTTATTCGTATAAATATAAATAAATTTATCTCTCATTTTTCGGTCCTCCTTTCTACTGTATTTGAAAAACCTATAATCAAATTATCAAGATTTGTCACGAGATTTTACCCTCGTTAGCATATATTTCTATCTTTGCCAGAGATATTAATGAAATATATACCCCCATGATGAGTGGGTTAAGTGTGTGAGCACCATTACAATGCTAAAGGAATATCCCATTTGCGGTCCAATTCCGCATTTCCAAATATAATTACCTAAACAAGGACTCTTTGCTTGTGCTAAAGTTTTTTCTTTTAATTTAGGAATTTCATTCATCAATTTTTTACCTACAGTTTTACGAGCTTGGTTAGCTTCAGCTAAACTAAAATTACATATATTAGGATCCATTAACATTAACATTAACTGCTCCTGTGAAGGAGGTACGCCAAAAGAAGACTTAAAGTAAGGTTCTACAATTTTTTGTTCTTCTTTAGTTAATCCATATTTATCCATTTCTTGATACCATAAATTAATATCTTTTTTAAAACGGATATATTTTTCCATAGGCGTTTCTTCGCCTTTTTCTGCAGTCATAAGTCTCATTAATCCATTAGCATCCGATAATTCTAAAATATTTTTTGGCTTTATTTTTTTTGCCGCTTGACTGCCAACTTCTGATTCAACATTTATATTCGATGAGAGACGCTACTCTCTCACCCGTTCTCTTATGAACTGCTTACAATTTCTTGTAAGATTAGACTATATCTTCTAAGAATCCCATTTCCACTATCAATCGCTTATAGTGTACTCCCTTTCGGGATAGTCGTTGAACATTAAACTTAACCATTCTTTTATTTCTTCTTCTGAATTTGTATAATCAAATTGTTTAAATTTTATATCATTATCTAAACACCATTGCTTTTTTATAGCATCACTTTGTTGAATCTTTTTTAATTTTTCTTCTCCTCCAAAATGTTCATAAGCTTTAAAGTGTTGTTCACCATGATATTCAATAATATAATTTTGTTCAGGGAGATAAAAATCAAATCTATATGAATGACCATCTAAAATGAGAGGATATTCTCTAATATATTTAACTTTTAATTCGTCTAAATAATATCCAATTATTTGTTCAAATTTTGAACCTAAATTGCAATATTTACATTTTATAGGTCCATCAATTAAAGATATTCCCCATCTATAGTCTTCTTTTCCACAGTTAAGACATTTTATTTTATATTTAGAATTGCGATTAGTAAAAACTTCATTTTCACATAAAATAAAGTTTTGTTTATTTAAGAAATGCCATTTTTCAATAAATTCACTATTTGTGCAATTTCTTGTAAATTTTTTCTCTGGATTACAGTTACATTTTTTATGACCATTACTAATATTGCCATAATATTCGTAACTAATTTTTCCGCAATTTAAGCATTTTACTTTTATTGGTTTTTTTGTGTCTATAGATTTAGTTTTACTTAATTGATAGCTGTCTTCGTCATTAAAAAGAAAATAATAATGTTTTTTTTGTAAAACTAGATTTATTTTTTCTGCTTTAATTTTTCTTTTTTGACAAGGACATTTGATTTCTCTCCGAATAAAATTTCTTTTTTCATCCGAATGTTGTTCTCCGCAATAACTACATTGCCAATTAAAAATATCTCGATTTTGTAACTTTAGAAAAAAATCTTGATTTTCCATAATAGCTGAGTTATCAGGATTTAATATTATTAATTGTTGCATCCATTATTCACATCCTTTTTTGTTTCTATATGATGTAAAAAATGGTTAAGTTTCTTTGCTGCGAATTGTCCAATTTTTTTCATTTTTACCATCCAATATTTATTACAATATCTGCTACACTATACATCACTGTTAGCTGCGGTAGAAAAAACTTAAGGAGTTTCTCGCAATTAAGGATTTTTTATTTCAGCTTAATTCTCATCAACTGAAAGAGGTCAAGAACCTCATTATTTTCAATAGCTGTCCAAATTTTTGAATCACTCATATCTAAAATTTCAGGATGTAAATATTTATTATATGCTTCTCTTAAAGTCATATTAGGATCAATAACTTTATCTTTTTGTAACAATTTAATACATTGAGCAATTTTATCTTGGACTTTTGTTAATAATAGATCATATTTTGTCATCGTGTATATCCATTATTTCTAATGGCACTGACTATATCTTACTTATTATAAAATAATAAGAATACCGTTTCGAACTGCGTACCAATAGCAGTCCTACTCTACTTAATGTAGATAGTCGATAGGCACATCGTTAAATATTTGTCCATGTTTTTCTATTTATAATATTTCTAACAGATGTTGTTGATACTTGAGGGTACAACTGATAGATTTTTGAATTGCTAACTCCTTCATCGTGGAGTTTTCTAATATTTAAAACATCTTTTTCTGTTAGTTTAGCTCGTCCATTATTAGAACCTGCTTTTTTATTATTTTTTATTTGACTATGCTTTTTTCGATTTTCTTCTGAGAACACTTCTGGCATAACCAATTTATATTTATTACCATAATAAATATTCCAAAAACTCCATTTATCTTTGAACCTGTTTTTATATGGTTTAAAAGCTTGTTCCCAATCAATGCCTTCTGCATACATATTCCTTAATTGCACAACTTCGTTATAAGTTAATTTATTTCGTGAAGTAAATTGATTAGAAAATTCTGAATTAAATGGATAAATTGGAGTTGAGGTTTTTATATTTTTGTATGTTTTATCTAAATAAACATCTTTAAAGGCTGCATAAGAAATTTTATCTGAAAATTTTTCATACAATACATATTCAGGAATATCTCTATGGTCTTTTATATATTGAGCTTCTTCATTAGTTAAAACAGCTTTTCCATTATCTTCACCATATCTTTTTTTAAGTTCAGGCTGAATAAAATTCATACCACCTTTAGCTACATTATAACCATTTGGAACTAAAGTATTTTCCTTTTCTATATGTTCCTGTTCTAACTTAGATGCTTCTTCAAGCGATAAATTAGAAAATAAAACTTCAAAAATAAAATTATCTACCCCGTATTTTTGAATAGCTTTTCCAATAACCATTTTTTTATTATATTTATGATTATTCCATCTTTTTTTATAATCATTTGTAATACCAATGTATTTTTTATTATTTTTTTTATTCGTTATTCTATATAAAAACATTTCTTTCTCCTTTCTTCTAAGATTTTATAAATCTTATTTTATTACCCTCTTAATAAAATAAGTTTTAGTCTGAACAAATTTAACAACTTCGCCCGGGATTATCTTCAACTCAACTTGCTAAGACTTCCCCGGTAGCTATATAGGTATTTTTTACTTACAATTTCTTTGCCTATATAACCTCGCTGGTAAGGCGATTAGATATTATTGGGCTAGACTTTCGTTAACCCGCTGCTTCACACATATGAAGATCATATTGAGTAATAATTTCTCCACTAGGAGTTTTCATAAAACAGCCAAATGTATATGGATCTTCATCAAATAAAATAACGCCTGATGCATGAGAACCTCTTTGCTTAATAAGTCCTTCTATGCTGATCATAATTTCAAACAATCTATCATATTTATTTACTTCATTGATAAATGAAGTTACTGGCTTTCGACCTTTATTAGGATTACCATACATGACATCTTTTAATGTCCATAAAAATCCTCTTTCTTGTGGAATAAGTGAAGATAAATATTGAGCCGTATCGACATCAATTCCATCTGGATATTTTTCACTCGTATATCCTCGACAAGCTGTTAAAATAGCACTTTTTGTGCTCTCTGTCCCAAAAGTCGCAATTAAAGTACAACCCAAATTTTTCTTACTTAATTCATCAATTTCTGGAAGAAACTTTGCTCCTCTTTCTTCTTTAATCTTTTGTAAAATTAAAGGTCTTTTTGATGGACAAAGATCAATATCAATATCGCCTAATTCTGACCGAGCCTTGTTGAGATACCTCCAGAAAGGAAGCTCCCATTTTATCGGATCAAGCTGTGTGATTCCTAACAAATAATGATTCAACCCTGAACAAGAAGAACCTCTTCCCGCTCCAACAGTACTTCCACAATCCCAAAATAAATCTACATAATGTTGTAAAGTAATTGGGTATGAAAACATATTAGTTTCTAGTACTTTACTAATTGTTAATTTAATATCCGCTTCTTCTTCTAATCTTGATAAATAAATACCATGTAATTGTTTATCAATAACTTTTTGTTTTTCTTTGTCTAACAATGATAAACAACATTCATTAATCCAATAACGATGATGTTGATCATCACTACTATTAAGAAAACTTAAAGTAGGGAAATTTTTATTATCAACTAATAAAGAAATATTATTTTTAGGATAATTTTTAACCTCTACTTTTGGAATAGTTTGTTTATGTCTTAAACTATAATTTTCGATTTTATCAAAAATTTCCATTGAATTATTACATAATATCTTATATTGTTCTAAATCAATTCCACTTGGAATTAAATTTTCTAAAATTTCTTCTTCTTTTTGTAAAAAAGCATATTGATAAAAACTATCAACTTCTCGTTCGCCATTTTTAGAATTTAAATACGCTTTATGAACATATCTATCTTCTGGTCTTAAAAAATGTGAGTCTGTACCAATTACAACTTTTAAGCTAAATGACTTTGCTATTGATAATAGTCTTTTATTTACTTCAATTTGTTCTTTTGATTGCCCTGGAGCAATTTCTATATAAAAATCATCATGAAATAAAGATATGCAAAATAAAATAAATTTTACAATCTTGTTATGATATAAAGTAATATCATCTACAATTTGATGTTTTTCTGCTTCTATTAAATTTTTTGTTAATGTTGAAAGCTCTCCACCTAAACAAGCAGTTGACGCAATTAAACAATTAGGATATTTATTTACAATTTCTTGTAAATCTGAGTATAAAGTAACTACTCTTTCTTGTCCTCTATCAACAAAAGAATTCATCCAAGCTCTTGAAGATAATTCTCTTAAAGCTCGATGACCTTTTTTATTTTTTGCTATTAAAATAAAATGATAATATTTTTGACCTTTTTCTCTTGTTTCATTTAAATAAATTTCATTACCTAAAGCAATTTTAAAATTTGGATACTTTTTTTGAATTTCTTCACTGTATATATTTACTTCCATATGAGAACATAAGGCATCGTGATCTGTAATCGCAATGCCTTTTAATCCTATCTCAATAGCTTTATCAATTAAAGCCTTTGGTTGAGTTATACAATCAAGAAGTCGAAGATTTGAATAACAAGTATGAGAATGAATTTCCATTCTTGGAATTATACTATTCATATCTTACTCCTTTCATTCTTTATAATATATTATATCATTTATTTTTAAAAAAATCAAATTATTTTTTATTTTCTCTACGCAAAAAATGAACAAAAGTATCTTTAGAATTTCTTTTCTTATCCCAATAAAACCAAGCATATGCTTGTGCAGATGCCATTTTCTGTTTAACATCTCCATTTTTATAACATGCAATTCTATCAACATAGACATATACATCTGAAGGCGGATTTTCTTTAAAAATATTTTTAAATCTTTTTTCTCCTTCTAAAAATTGTAATCTTCCTAATAAAAGAACACCTGTATTAGCAATTTCTAGAGCTTTCATTGTAAAAGGTTCAATAGTTGCATAAGGCGGATTCATAATTACATAATCAACATCAGTATATGGATAATCGTCATTTAAGAAATCATATTTAAGTCCAGATTCAATCTTAGGATCATCTGTTCTTTTTTGAACATCTGTTGCAAATATAGTAGGATAAAAACGCTTTTTTACACAATAATTTTCAATGCCTTTTAGCATATGCCCACCGCCACAGCAAGGCTCTAAAATTTTAACATCATCTAAAGGAATATTCATTTCAGTTAAAATATTCTCTACTTCTTCGGTTGGCGTTGAATAATAATCAAGTGCATCTCTTTCTTTATGCTTTTTATCATAACCTGAATATAATCCCTTTTTAGTGTATAAACCCATATTTATTCTCCTCTATTATCAATTAAATATAGCTTTTCACAAGCTTTAAAATTATTATCTTTTCCCGCAGTTCTTTTAGCTTCTTTTTCCCAAATAATAGGAAAATCATCAGGCATATTCTGTTCACTAATAAAAATTGGTACTTTCTTACTAGTTTCTCTTAGCCAATTATAATAACTATCAAAATCAAATTTTCTATCAATCGCATATGGTTTTGTACCTTTATATGGAGAATCACAATATAAAACAGTAGTATTTAAATCAAATTTATTTAAATCAATATTTCTATAATCATTATTTAAAAAATGAATTTTATTATAAGATTCTAAATCCTTTTGTTTATTATGATTTCTCCAAGCTTCTTGGTAATAATTTCTCGTTGCAGTAGGCTTTGCATATCCTCTTGGGAAACCGCCATTAGCAAAAGAACCATACCATTCAATAGCACCAATCTCAAATAACGGCATTTTTAATTTAGAAAAATCTTCCCCTTGATCCATTTTTGTTTTCATTTCTTTCCATTCTGTATATGCCTTATCCCAATATTCTCTAGAACCATCTGTTGGAATTTTAGAAAAGTCTTCTTGAGCTTGTTTATGTAAAGCAATTAAAGTAGGGGATAAGTCATTTGCATAAACATTATCACAAATAATTTTATCTGTTAAATTTGCTCCACCGCAAAAACAATCAATAAAAGTATTTATACCATTTTCTTTAATATAATTATTTATAATTGGTACAATATATTTTGCATATCGTCTCTTTGAACCCATATAAGTCATTTTTTGTTCTCCTTTATTTTTTATTATTTATAGTTTACAGTAGAATCGATTTTTAAGTTTCCGTAATAATTATTAATATTTTTTATAGTTAAATCATTTATTTTATTAAAACAAGACGGGAAGCTGAACGAGTACATGCAGTGTATAGCCATTTAGCATGTTCTTCTTTTTTAAAAGGAAAATTTTCTTCAAAAACTAAAACATTATCCCATTGACTACCTTGAGCTTTATGACAAGTAATAGCATAACCATAATCAAATAATTGAGGAATTTTTATTCTATCTTGTTTTTTAATTTTTGGTATATCTTGTAAATTAATACTTGATTGTGAATTTTGAAGATATAATTTATCAACAATTATATTTGAAAAATAATCGTTATCATCAGTAATTAGCTTCTTTAAAATATATACTGGGAAATCTTTTCTATTTATTCCTATTTTTATAGAAACAATATCTGAATTAAAATCTACTACAGTTCCAATCATTCCATTTACAAGAGGTGCTTCATTTTCAGAAAAAATATCCCAATTATTTTGTAAACAAATAATTTTATCATTAGGCAATAGTAAAGATTGAGATTGTTCATTTCCAAACTTTAAAAATCTATATTGTTGATTAATATTTTGTCTTGTTTGATTAGTAGCACAAATAATTTGATCTGCCCAAGTATACATGCCAAACACTACTTCACTTGAAGGTAAAACTTGTACTTCTGAACCTTTCTGATAAGGAATTTCTTTTCCTTCTCTAATATCCATAGTTAATCTAATAATTTCAGATTCTTTTGCTTGTCGCATAATTTCATCTAAAAATACATGCGGATGATCTAATAAATGATTATCAGTTTTTGGATTAATTGGGGGTAACTGAAATGGATCTCCAAGCCCCAATAAATAAATATCATAAGATAGTAATTGTTTAATCATTCCTTCAGGAACCATAGATAACTCATCTATAACAACTATATCATACTCTAAAGTATTTTTAGGTATTCTAGCATATTTGCCATTTGGCATTAATATATTTCTATATAATAATCTATGCAAAGTCATTACATTCTTATTACCTTTTTTTCTTAACACCTCTGCAGCTTTGCCTGTAAAAGTTGCATATACTACTTTCTTTGGGTCTATCTGAAGAGCTTCAATAATAAATTTAATTAAGACCGTCTTTCCTGTTCCCGCATAACCTGATATTATTGTATATTTTTCTCCTTGAGCGAAACGAAGTATAGCTTCTTTTAAACCTTGCTCTTGTTTATTGGTTAATTGCATAACTTTAATTACCTTTCTTCTTTATCTATATATTTCTATTCTTATATTAATATTATATCATTTTTTTAAAAAAATATCAAATTAAAACATATTACTTGAAAATTTTATTTTTTCTAAAGTATAATCTTCTAAAAATAACTGAGGATAAGAATTTCCATTCCATTTATTTACTCCACATCGACAAATTGCTACAAGAGTGGTATTATTAGAAACAGAAAAATCTTCAATTTCTTTTTCTGTGCCATTAAATTTAATAATAGAAATATTATTAGGTAAAGAAATTTTTAAAGTATTTTTTTTCATAATATAAAAATTAGAAGGAGTTAATTGAGCTTTTACTACAATATAAGGTTTATCTAAATCTTGACCCCAATAATCATTTAAATTAGCTATTTCTAAAATTGTATCTGCTAATTCTTTATCAGTATCTTTGTATTCATAATCTACATAATAACAGGCTTCAGATGGAATATTTTGTAATTCTTTATTTAAAAAATCAACAAAAGTGTCTTTATCTTGTTCTAAAATGCCTAAACCCGCAGCATTATCGTGTCCTTCACAATATAATAAATTTGGAAATTTTTCACATATATCTCTAAAACTATTTAGCCCAGTTTTTGTATACCCTCTTAAAGAGCCTTCATAAGTTCCTCGATTTGTTAAAGTTAAAATGCAACAAGGTCTTTGATATTTTGCCATTAATTTATTTGCTATTAACCCACGAATTTCTGCGGGAATCTCATTAGGTTGTAAATAAAATATTAATACTTTATTTTCTAGCATATTATCTTTTTCAATTTTTTGATTTAATAATAGTAAACCTTTTTCTTCTTCTCTTGTTTGTCTATTTTTAACATTAGACACTAAACGAACAGCTTGAACTGCTAATATTTCTTTTTCTCCCTCTTTATGTCCTCTCTTAGTAGATGGAACTTTTTGTAAACCTTTATTATTAAGCATAGACATAAATACTATATTTTTTTCTTCTAATGTTCCACTACGAGTTATAGCATTAATAAAAGGAACAATAAACCAAGCAGCACCTATTGGAGTACAAGCTTGTCCTTCAATATTACTTTTATAATTATCTTTGTTTAATGAAAAACTGTTTTTATCAATCATATATTCAAGAAAAGGATTACAAATATTTGTTTCTTGGAAACCTTTACGAATTAATTGCTTTGTTTCAATTTCTCGTAAACTCATCATATCTCCAACTAGGCCAAGAGCTACCAAATCTAAATATTTATTAGCATAGTCTTTATTTATTAGAGAATCTATATATCTACAAAATTGCCAAGTTATTCCTACTCCTGATAACTCTTTATTTGGATATGAAGATAACTGATTATTAATTATAACTGCATTTTCACTAATTTTATCTGCCAAGTGGTGATCTAATACTAAAATATCTATACCCGCTTTTTTTAATTGCTCATGCTCTTGATAGTCATTACTAGATGAGTCTGGACAAATAACAAATTCAAAATTTTGCGTTAAAATAATATTCATCATATCTTCTAATCCATGTTGTTTACTAGAATGCATTTCATAATGAACTTTATTGTCTACCCATAAAGGTCCAATATCATATAAATAATTATACAGTAAAGCGGCGCTAGTATATCCATCACAATCACAGTCAACAACTATCAATGTCTTTTTTTGTTTTTTCCAAGCAGAAAGGAGCATCCTTGCCCCTGCTTTTAAGTTATCTTCTCCCAGTTCTAAAAAATCATTAATATCTGCATCAGTAGAATGAATATATTTATTAATATCTTCAATCCCTCGATTATGTAAAATAGTTTCTGTAACAGATTGATTTTTATTTTGATTATTCTTTAATATATAGTTCATTATAAAAAAATCCTTTCTTTGTACATTCTTAAAAATACTTCCTTTCCTTGATCTATTGGAGAATCTTTATAATTTAACAATTGATTATGAGAATCAAATAAAAAACTTACTTTTACATATGAATTATATTTTTGATGAATCTTGTATAATTTTTTAACCCAATTTTTAAATTCTGTATCTCCAATTTCTTTGAACTGTTTATCAAAACCTATAATTAATTCTTGAACTCCATATTGTTGCAATAACTTAAAATGATGATTAGTAAAAGAATTGCCGCAACAAGCAACGGCAATATTATTATCTACGCCAAAATAACTACAATATTTTAAAACTGATTTTTCCCCTTCCATCACAATAGCAGTTTTAGTTTTCTCTATTGCTTTTTTTGCATGTTCTAATCCATAAAGATTAAATCCAAGAGGATGATTATACATTGTTTCTCCGATAATTGCAGGGCGATATTTTCCATATTTTTCATTTTCTTTTTTTAATGTTCTTTCTCTGATTCCAATTAAATTAAAATCTTTATCATAATGAGGAATTAATACTCCATGAGTAATAGGATTATATTTAATTCCAAACTCTTTTATAGTTTGAAAAGATATACCTTCTTTTTCCCAAGCTAAAATATGAGGCTGAGGAAAAAATTCTAATATATTATCATAAATATGAAAAATGTTTTCATCTATTTGCTGATAGGACATATTTAATAAATTTGAATTGTATTTTTTAAAAATATCCCAATCAAATAACCTTGAAATTGTTTCCTCATTATTTTGATATATAATATCATAACCAAAATATTGAGCCACATAATAAATTGCTTTACTTAAAGACCATTCTTCTCCTTGAGAATGTTTAACTTTTAAAATTAATTCATATATATCAAAGACATCATCACATTCTGTGTAACATCTAAATAATTTAGTATTATTATAATAATATAATTTATGACTTTCTCCCTGATGACAAATAGTTTTACATATTAAAATATTTCCTTTTTGCTGAGGTTCGCCTCCTAACTCAGCAACTAAATCTGCTACTTGATCAATATCTAATTCATTTTTTATTTCTTTTAAATCTTTATTTTTATCCATTTTATTTCTTACCTTTTATTAGTTAAAAATTAAAAATTTTTTAAATATATATAAATCTATATAATAATCAAAATTTTTTAAAATGCAGATTCTTCTTCTTTAACAGAAATTTGGAAATCCTCTATTTCTACTAATTCATATTGATAATTTGTAGCAAATAATGGCTCTATTCGACAAATACCTCGATTAGCTCGACACCACAATAAGATATTTTTATATTTATTCCCTCTGTTTTTATAAATAGACATTTTTATTACAGGCATTTCTAAATTATTAGTATTTAATAAATCTAATAAAGCTTGTCTATCATCTTGAGTAACCTCTAACATAATTTCACCTAAATCACATTTATCTGCAATTGCTTTAGCTCCTCTTAATAAGTTTTGATCATATTCTTCAGCATTTCTATATTCACCATTTAATTGTGTACCAGTCAAAATAAAAATCCCATATTTATTACATAAATCTTTTAATCGTACACTAATCATAAAAAGAATATTATCTTCTCTTAAACCTTTTACTTTTGCTTTTGATCCAATTTCTGCTAAAATTTTCATTGAAGAATGAATATAATCAAAAAATACATATTGAACTTTATATTCTCTTACTGAATAACGAATTGTATTTTCTATATCTTGTAAAGAAAAGTCTGGTAACAATTTAATATATAGTTTACTCTCTTGTAATAGCTTTGCCGCATATGCTAATCGTTCTTCTTCTCCATCAAAAAACTGATTTTTTGAGATATGACTTTCATCGACTCCAGATAAAAAAGCTAACATCATACTATCTACTTCTTCTTTATCTTGTTCGGTTGTAATATATAAAGTTGGTTGAGGTACGCCCGTACTTTCCCATTGATTTGTTTCTAAATTATAAATTTCTTTACAACCTATATAACAAGCATCTGCAATCATAGAACGAGTTTTACCTACCCCAGTTCCCGCAGAACGAATATAAAATTTCTTTAATCTAGCGCCTCTTGTAACTCCATTAATCAAAGGTCCAAATAAAGGATAACCTACATCTGGTTGTTCTTTTCGCTGTTGTAAAAAATCAAATATACCTTCTCCTGCATGAATAAAAGCTGTATCTTCGTTATTAATATAAGTCATACGAATAGCAGATATTTTTTTATCTATTTCATCAGCAATGTCATCTAAAGTTGCATTATTTAACCATTCCTCTTGTTTTTCTCGTTTTGTTAAATCAAAAGCATTATCTATATCATAAATAAAAGATAAATCAACCCCACATTGATCATACATTCTTAATAAAGTCATTTTCTTCATTTTATTATAATAATAATCAAAAGCCTGTAGAGTGGTTGTATCTATTAAATTTTTTAAATATTCTTGACCATTATTCGCTTTATATATAGCATATGCTTTTGGCTGTTTCTCTAAATAATCTTCAATATTATTAATTGAAAATTTCTTTACTCCTAAATTATATAAATTATACATAGAACCAAATAAAATTCTATGGAATTTCTCTGGAAAATCTTCTTCATTAAAATTATATTGCTCTTGCTCTAATAAAGAAGGCTTTTTATATATACCTCCAATTACTTGAATAATAGCAGATACATCTACATACTTACTTTTCCCCATTTAATTACCCCTCTAGATCAAAAAACTTAATTTCTTTAATATCACTTTTTGGCGGTGAAATAATAATTTTTTGGGCTTTTGGAGTATAGTCTTTAATATTTTTATTCTCATTTGCACTTTTAATTAAAAATAAATTATAATAATACTGTTTAGCATCATTATAAATATAAGGAACTATTCCAATTCCCCCATTAGCCTTTTCTATGCTATTATGTTTAATTTCATACCACCATTTTAAAGATTTAAAAATTCCACTATAGGTATAACCATATTGAGTTTGAAATTCTTTTAATTGTTTCGCAACTCTTGCTGGATTATATTCATCTTTAAATAAAAATTTAATGTATTTCATTAATAAATCAAAATCTTTTTCTTCTTGACTTTTATTTTCTTCATGTTCTTTTTGGCATTCCGCATGAGCATATCGCCGATTAGATACTTTATAAAATGGTACTTTATCTCTATTAAATTTTTGTTTACAATAAACACAAGTTACATAGTGACTCATTTTTATATCTTTCCTTTTTTAAAATATTCTTTATTTAATTATACCATATTTTTTTTAAAATATCAAAAAGAGTGCTATTATTAGCACTCTTTAAAAAATATTTATTTATTTTCTTCTTCTTCAAGTAAACAACCTAAATCTGTAACAATTAAGTCTAATGCTTCAACTTGTTCTCTTGAACAGTTATTTACTTTATTACCTTTACCCAAATATCTTTCAATAATTTCAATAACACGAGGTTGCCAGAAATTTTCAAAATCTGGTTTTGAAATAAAAACAGTCATAATTTCATTAAATTTATTTAATAAATCGTCAAAATTTAGCTGTTCTCTTGTATCAATATATAAATTATTTCTTTCATCTGTAAAGTATTCTTGCTTTCCATCTTCTTGCATTTGTTTATCAATAGCTTCTCCAATTGCGGTTACTAGACTTTTATAAGTAAAATCAATAACTGGTGGAGTATATTTAAAACGAGAACCCGCCATATATCTTGGTGTTCCTCTCATAAACAACTTAGTGGCAGTTTCACCATTTTGAAGTTGAACACTACGAGAATACCCTATAATATCACACAAACGAGAACAAATATTTTGTGCTTTAGAAGGTAAAGTAGGAACAATTCTATTATATTCCATGCCTTGTTCGTCTTTAAAAGTTTTGTCAGTAGCATGACTAATTAACACTAATCCATAATTCATTTGAACAATACTTCTTAAAGCAGTATCAAATTCTTTAGCTAAAAGAGAATATCCTTTCAATCTTGTTATCCTAAAGGTTTTTTATCCTTTAGTTCTTATACTTTCTATTTGTATAAGTTCAGCATATCTTTTTATCTCCATTCTAGAGATATCGAAGTCTCGTGGAAAATTATATCATTTTAGGAGTTCTTCAAATTTATCTTTTTTTCTTTTCATATATAAATTTGAAGATGTATTGTATAATACATTATATATTTTTTGACATTTTTCTTTAGTATATCCATAAACTCTATATAAAGTCACATTTTTCTTTGGGCACAAAGAATAAGATAATTCTATACCTTCTTTTTTAAAGAAATCAATAATCTTTTCTGCTATTTTTTTTCTACTTACATCAATTTGCCAAGTTACTGTCTTTCCAGTTAATTTAATTGATCCATCTCCATCAAATAATCCTCGAATATAATCTTTGTAATATTTTATCTTTAGCTGCTCTGGAAAGTTATATTCTTCACTATATGTTTTATTAGGAACAATATTGTACTTTTGCAAATCTTGCTTAATTTGTTTTGAATAAAAATAAAGTTTGCTATTTTGATAACCTTTACTAGTTTCATAATCTTTTACAGGTCTTTCATTTTCAATAACTTTATTCATTTTTTCTAATAGTTCTTTATCTTTTCTTTGTAATTCTATATAAATTTGATTTTCATTTTTATTTACACTACCATCAGAAGCTAACATTCCTATCCAATAAGCCATATCTTCACTTTGTTTTTGAAAAAAAGTATGATTTACCCATAGCTTGTTCACATTTGTTTCTTGAATATTCTTTATTGGAATATTATATTTTAATAATATTTTTTTTACTATTTTATCACTGACTGGAATAAAAGCTCCTGATTTTTTTTGCCCATAATGTAAAACCGTATAATTATATATTATTTTTTTTTCTTGTTCTTCTGTCAATATAATTGATTTACCCATGCTGGGTCAATCCTCCTTTAATGTTTACTTTTTCTATGCGTTGCACGTGTTATAATTTTTAAATTATAACTTCCGTTCTGATTCCCATTTCAGGGTTCCAGTTTTTTACTTCGATTTTTCCCAATAACATTGCTATTATAGGGTGGCAAAAATTTTACCATAAGGAATATCTCCTATAGCATCAACACCATAACTACCATCTTCTCTTTTGGCGTTGGCACATATATACTGTTCACAATAATCATATGCAATATCAGCAGTATCTATAATAACTGTTTCGAAACGCTCTTTTAAGCGGTCATCTTTTAAAGCTTTTAGAATTTTTTTAAATTCTCCCCAAGAATTAACTGGCATAGCATTTGCTCCAGGAATTGCAGAGTATCCTTTTTCAAAAGCTATCAGGAGATGCTTGGGAAATTTTGTAGCAATGGTTGTTTTCCCACTTTTAGGTTCTCCAAAGAATAGCACTGAATAGCCTCTCATATCACGAGATACTTTGTGTGGCTCAATATTTAAAAGTTCGTCTACCATAGACATATATTCATGTCCCCTTTCAATTATCTTATATTTATAAAGTGTCTAGAATAAAATCTAGACACTTTAATTAATTAAATTAAAATTTCCAATTAGAAGGATCAATTCCTACTGTGTTTGTAACAGTACCTGTTGGTACAGCTGATGACATAATAGGATTATTTTGTTTTTCTTGCTGAGAAGCTAAATATTCTTCTCTATTTTTAACTGTTTCAGCCCACTTAACTTCTCGGTCTTGAAGAGCTTTTACAATCTCATCTTGAGTAATAGTCTTTTCATCATTAAATTCATAAGGGATTTTAGATGTGCCAATAATAATCCAATCTTTAATAGGAGTTTCTTGAATTTCTACTAGAGAGTTTTCTTCTCCACCAAAAGCAGATTCAATAACATTTGGTGTTTTATTTACTGTATTAATAATTTTACCCCAAACTTTAGTATAAACAGGTTCTGCTTCTGTAACTCCATCTAAATTTTCTTCAAAGAATTTCATTCCTAAAGGATTTCGTACACTATATGTAATTGGAATAATTTCATTTCTAAAATTAAAGATATAACCAGAAACTCTAGTAAAATCTTCTTTAATCTTTTCAGATGCATCAACATGACTTACTCTAGTAATTACCATATCAGTAGTAAAAGTACATCTTTTTGTAATATCATCAGTAAGTGAAGAAACAATATTTACAAAACCACCTTCACATCTCTTTGATGTAATTCTTTTACCTTCCTTATCTGGAAATTCATTTAAAGCAATAGCTGTTTGAATTTTAACTTTTAAAGCTTTTTCTTTTCCATCTTTTATCCATTGAGGACCAGCCATAATATCTTTTAAAGCTTTAAAAGTATTGTTAGGTGTCCCCTTTTTTGTTAAAGGTGAAACATAAGTAAAGTGTACAGTTACAACATTCAATCCTTCTTCATCAGTAGCAATCTGTAAGTTACCTTGAATAAAATCTTTTCCAAAATTTTTACTTTCTGTATTTTTTACTTTTGAAAGAGCCAAATTTTGCTCAAATACATATCCTTGAATTTCTACTTTATTAATTTGTTTCTTCATAACAAAATCCTTTCTTTTAATTTACTTTGTATTTTTTACCTTTTTCTGTTAATTTATAATATACTGGACTATTTTTTTTATCTTCAATAACTTTTTCTACATAACCATCTTTGAATAATTTATTCATTGTTCCAGAAACAGATCTTGAAGAAAGAAATAACAATTCACCAATTTGTCGAGCATTAAAACGACAATCTTGTTTTATTGATAATGAACTATTATTATATTTTTTAGTTTCTTCTTGTAAACATTGAATAATTTTTAAACCTTTTTCAGTAGGTTTATCATTTTCATCTGAAACTTTAATTAAATCTTGAAAGAAATCAAAAGCCTCTTCACTTAACTTAATTTTGCCATTTTTTAATAATAAGTCAATTTCTTTAATAAAACAATCTTTTTTATTATTTTTCATTAATTTTTCCAACCTTTAAATCTTTTGATAATTTATTATATCAAAATTTTTTATTAAAATCAATAAAAATTAGATTTAAGACTTTTTATTTGGCTTTCTATGACATTTTGCATTATTTTCAGGACAATAACCTATTAATGCACATTTTGGTTGAAAATATGTTTTAATTATATCTGCCCATTCTTCATCATAATCACTTAATGCCTTCATTATATCTTTCATTAATTGACGATATTCCCAATAGGCTCTTGAACAAAGTCTTTGATGACTCATATCTATTAAATTTCTTAAATTAGTTCTTACCACTATTCTTGTTTCCATACCAAGAGGTAAAATATTTGCAATATCTTCATTAGGAATACCTAATTCTGTTAATTTTTTATCAGCATCTTGAATAGCTTTAAATATATCTTCATATATATCTTTTGCGGCGGGATCTGCTAAAATGCTTGGAGGTGTTATATATTTGAAATTATCATAATTTATATAACGAGTGGAAGCTTGTAATCGTGTAGGTCCACCTCCAATATGAGTATAAAACTCTCGAATAACTCTAGCAGAATATCCATCTATAATTAAAAATACCTGAGGAAATTCTGCTGTTCTCATATGCCCATTTTCAAAGCATTTCTTTCCTCTTTTTTTATTTTTTTCATCATCACTAGTATCAGCTCCCCAACATTCTCCTGCACATTTTCCAGCAAGAGTATAAGGATAATGACTAGTTTCTTTTAGTACTAAAACTTCTTTCATTTAACCATTCCCCTTTGTCATATTATAATTTCCAAAAGCATTTGCTTGATAAAGATCAATAAAAAATTTTTCTTTTTTATCTAATTCTATTTTATTATTACATTGTTCTAACAATTCAAAAGTAAAATTCCATAAACCAAATTCTTGCATATCTTTATATAATCTATTTGAGGCGGGGGCATCTATTCCACAACCGCATTTCATATGTTGCTTTAATCTGTTAGCTACATTCACGCTTTGTCCAATGTAGCATAATTTATTTTGAATATTGGTAATTTTGTAAATACCACAAACTGCATCAGTTGTACCTAAAATTCTATCACATAAAATTTTAGATTTTTTTTGAAAGAATTGTGACCAAATTACTTTATTTAAAATAATTGGCTGAGATAAAGTTTTTTTACATTGTTGTAATTTAACTATATCAGATAATTCTTCTTTTGTTATATCTATTTTATAAAAATTTATTTTATTTTCTTTTTGTTCTTCTCTTATTTGTGCCTGTCGTCCCGCAGATAAAGAGTTTTTTAAATCAATAACCTCTTGTTTTGTAGATTGATAATCATTTTGTAGAATAGCAATTTTTTGGTCATATTCTTTTTCTACTTGTTGATAATGTAATTCCAAAGTATTAGAAAAGTTTTGAAATGATTGTGTTGATTTATCAGAAGTTTTTTTTAATATAGAAATATTCTTTTCTAATTGTTGTAATTCTTTAGTTTGTTTATCCAAAATATGCTTTTGTTTTTCAAAAAGAATTTGCATATTATCATAAGCAATATTTTGTTTTTTTAAAGTTTCTTCCTTTTGTAAGATGTTTTCTTTTAAAACATTTTGTTGTTGTGTTAATTCATTTATTTTAATTCTTTGATTTTTTTTATTTCGTCTTGTTTTTATTATATTAAATAACGCATAAAAAATTAACCAAAGACTTACTATTATTAATATTATACAAACAATTTTCATTAACAAATTCCTTAAAAAAATAGATTAGATTAGAAATATAATCTAATCTAATCTAATATGCATTTAGAATAATTTATTCTGCATCTGGATCAAAGTTACGACCTTTATCTGTTAGCTGAATAAACTTAACGCTCTTATGCTTACCATCTTCAACTTCAATTTCAGCTGGAATTCTTTCCATTAGATTCTTCTTCTGGAAGCTCATTGTAACTACGCCATTTACTGACTTAACTGGTACACCAGTTGCATCTGCAATATCCTGTGCTGTGAACTGCTGTCCATCGTGTTCCTTTACATAATCATAAATTACTCTTGACTTTTCTGTTAGTGCCATTTTAAATAATCTCCTTTTATTTCTTAAATTTATTTATATTAAAGTAATTAGTTTTAATTACTTATAATCTATTATAACAAAAAATTTTTAAAATTTCAACATAATTTTTTATTCATAATTTCTGCATCTATTGCAAGTAAAATTGTCAACATATCTTGTTCTGGATATTTTTGGGAAATTTCTCCCACTATATTATAAATTTCATCTTCAATTAATTTTGAATTTTTGCCCATCTTTTTTTGTTTTTCTAATTGAGCAATTCTTTTACTATATTTTTTTATATCTTTCTTTTTCATATATTTTATTATATCAAAAAATTTTTATAATTGCAAATAATTCTTAATGAAGTTTTCTTCTGAAATAATAGGAATGCCTTTTTCTTTTGCAGCTTTATTCTTTGCTGTCATAGATTCTATATCATTGTTAACTAAACAAAAAGTTTTATTTGTAATATTATTTGATACTTTTCCTCCTAGAGATTCAATTTTTTCTTTTAATTCATTTCTATTCTTAAAAGAGTGTAGTTTTCCTGTAATTACGATAATTTTATCCATTAATGCGGAGTTCTCTTGTATGTTTATTTTTTCTTCTTTTTGAATATGAATATCTTTATTTGCAATTAATTGATCTGCTATTGAAAAATCATAAGATAATAAAGCAGATTTTTTACTTTCTCCAAAATCTGGAAGTTCACAAAAATCATAATTATCATTAATAGCATCTCTTAATTCTTCATAAGTAAAGAATTTTTCACACAATTTTTTAGCTACAGTTTTTCCAATTAATGGTATTCCAAGAGCTGAAATAAAAGCAGACAAACTACAATTCCTACTATATTCAATAGCATTAAGAATATTATCTACTGATTTTATTCCAAAACCTTCTTTTTTAATCCAATCTTCTCTATGCTTATTTAAAGTAAAAATATCTAATGCGGATGTTACCCAACCCCAATTTATTAATTTATTAAGAGTAGCTTTAGATAGTCCTTTTATATCTAAACCTTTTTTCCCGCAAAAATATTCTAATCTATTAAGTAAACGTGATTTGCATTGTTCATTAGGACAAAATAAAATCTTACTATTATTTTCTTGTTTAATTATTAATTCTGTATTGCAAATGGGACAATTTTTTGGAATTTCAAAATATATATATTGCATTATCATTCTTCCTTATTTTTTAATATTTTTACTATAGCTTCTGCATGATTTTTATTCAAAGTATAACAATATACTTCTCCAGTAGTAGCACGATACCATGGAATAATATCATAACTTTCATACTCTCCATTATGGTCATTCCAATGAATAACTAAAGGTTGTTTATCCGCATCCAATTTCCCATAGTATTTTTCTGTTAATATTCCAACTTTTGCCCAACGGATAATAATATATATATTTATAGCTTTACTATATTTTCTTTTTAATAATAACTGTTTAAATTTCTTTAGCATATTTATTTTTTTCCTTTTGATAATTTAAAATTTGTTCCATGTGCTTTAACCAAAAATCTAAATCATAATCTAATTTCATTAAATTACAATATTTACAAGCTGGAGTACAATTATTTTTGTTATAGCCTTTTTGAGAATCTATACGGTCTATTCCTATTAAACCTTGTGAATCGCCACAGTAGCTACAAGGTTGAGAAGTTAATGTTTTAAAATCTTGAAAAGTCAAATTAAAATCAATATTTCTTTTTCGAGCATTTTTTTTATATATATTATATCTACCTTCTACTGAAGAAGTTTGACATTGTTTACATTCTCCTGAATATCCATCTTTTTGAGCCACATTTTTCCAAAAATCAGAAAGTGGAAGCCATTGTTTGCATCTAAAACATTTTTTCTTAATTATATTACCTTGTTCATCTCTAATATGAATTTTAATATCTGCTAAATTAGCTATTGTTTTTAATCGCTCACAACCACAATTAGTAGAAGTGTGTGCTTTTAAAGTTCTTGCGGAAACAGGTTTGGTTGTATGTTTATCGCATTGACATTCACAAACCCACATTGCTTTTCCACTGTTATCATTTGTAGTTCTATATAAAACTCTCCATTTTCCAAAGATCTTATTTGTTAAATCTTCAGCTCTTCCTATTGATATTTTCGGAAAAATTTTTAAGTATTCACTATCCATTTTCCATTTTCATCCTTTGCACGTTCTATTTTAGGGATAATTTGATTTCTCTTTGATACTTCTATTATTTGACCTTTAAAAGGATGTAGTCCTAATGTTTGATGCATAATAGAAATATTTGATAAACTTGCACGAGAAATTTCCGTTCCATCAATATTTATTTTTTCAAATAGAGCAACTGGTGAAATTTGACCAGTGCGACCCATACTCCATAAAATATCTATTAACTTTGTTTCATATAAATCATCTGTAAATTTAAATGCAATACCTCCACGAAAATGATGATCTGTATAACCTAATTTATTATAAATATCTGTATCATCAATTTTTACAACTATGCCATCAATAGGATATTCTTTTTCTTTTGCAATATTTACTAAATTTGTAATTACATTTTCTATTTTCTCTAATGTTTGTTGATTATTAGATAAGATGTCATAAGGAACAACAGTAAAACCTAAACAGTCTAAATAAAATAATTTACTATGTAAATTTTTAACTAATAAATTGTTTGTATTATCTATAGATATTAAATCCCAAGCAACAAAAGATAAATGCCTTTTTGCACATTCCTCTGAAGATAACAGTCTAATACTTCCCGCAGCAAAATTTCTCGGATTACTATAACTTTTTATTTTATGCTGGTTAAAGTTTTGATAAGTACAAATAATTTCCCCATCAATAGTTAAGTTACCTTTTGCTTCAATACGATTAGGGATTGAGGGAATTACTAAAGCATTATGTAAAATATCTTCTCCAATTTCTCCATCTCCTCTTGTTTCTGCTCTTACCAAATAACCATCTTGATAAGATAAAGAACAAGTAAGTCCATCTAACTTATTCATTAAAATAATTGGCTCACAAGAATCAGAGTTAGATACAGATTTTGAAAAATTTAATAATGTATTAATATCTTTTGTCTTTTGTAAAGATAACATTTTGTGGTTATGTTTAACCTTATTTAGCTTAGATACAGTATTATAATTAATCTTTTGAGTAGGAGAATTATCACAATAATAACCAGTCTTTTGTTCTAGTTGAACAAGTAGAAAATAAAACTTATCCCAATCCATATCTGTCAATCCACTATCAAGTCCTTCATCATAAGCAATAGTAGCTTTATTTAATATTGGAACAATCTTATTAATTATTTCTATTCTCTTATTGTTATCTTCATTTATAGTAAGTTCAGTTACACCTTGTTGATATAACTCTGCTAATTGATTATCTAACATATAAAATTCTCCTTATTTATTTCTAAATAATTATATCAAAATATTTTATAAAAAGCAATTTTTATTTTGAAAAATCCAAAACCTACTTTTGGTTTTAAAATACGGTCAAGCACACCCCGAAGAAAAATTTTTATAAATTATGATTAAGGATTTTTCCTTAATCATAATTTTACTACTGCGGTTGCAGTAGATTTTATCATCATATTTCCTAGACTTTGTCTACTTAATTTTGGAATATCTTTTGCAGAAATACAAATACTATTAGTTGGTCCGATAACAACAATATTATCTTCATCATTAATCATTTCTGCTCCAATAATTTCATGACTATTTTTGGTTACAAAAATTCCTTTTCCGCCTTTAGACTGGATAGGAAATTCTTTAAGTTCAATTTTCTTTCCTAGCCCTTCAGCGGTAAATATTCCTACATAATCATTAGTATTATGAATAGGTAATACTGCAATAACTTCATCATCATCGTTTCTTAAATTAATACCTTTAACCCCACTTGTAACTCTTCCTATTGGTGAAATTGTATTAGTTTCAAAACGAATTGCTATACCCTGTTTAGTTATTAAAATTAATTCTTCATCATTTAAAAAGGTTACTTTAGAGATAGAATCTCCATCTTTTATTTTAATTGCTGTAATACCATTTCGTTTAGTCTTAAAATATTCTTCTATTTTTGTTTTCTTTACCAATCCATTTTTAGTAATAAATACAACATATTCAGCCTTACTCTTTCTATATAGAGAGGTAATAGCAATAATATGTTCTTCAGGAGGCAAAGAGATAAGGTTGTTAATTGGTGTTCCTTTTTCCGCATTTGTCCCTACTGGTACACTATCAACAAGTAAACGATACATCTTACCTTGATCAGAAAACATCATTAAAGTGTCAACAGTATTAGTAGAAATACAATTTAATAAAGTATCATTTTGAGTTTTTACTCCTTTTCCAAATCTCTTTTGAACTTTAAAATTTTTACTTGGGACTCTTTTAATATTTCCGCCTTTAGTCATTACAACAACACAATCTTCTGGGGCAACTGCCTCTATTTCTTTTTCATTAGAAGATGCATTAATTTGAGTAATTTCAGTTCTTCTTTTATCTCCAAATTTTTTAACAATTTCATTTAAACGATTTCTTAATTCTTGAATTTGAATAGATTTATTTAATAATAGAGCTTTTAAATCAATTACTTTTTTATCTAAATCACTTTTTTCTTGTTGTAATTCAATTTTTTCTAATCCCGCTAATCTACCAAGTTTCATATCTACAATAGCTTTTGCTTGATTATCTGTAAATTTATATATCTTAACAAGATTATCTTTTGCGGCAACTGAAGATTTTGATTTTTTAATTAAACTAATAATATTATCAATATCCTCTAAAGCTCTAATAAGACCGTCTACAATTTCTAACCTTGCTTGGGCTTTTGCTAAATCAAATTTAGCTTCTTTGCTAATACAAGAAAGATTATGATTAACATAAATCATAATACAATCTTTCAAATTTAATTCAACTGGAGTTTTATCAACAAGTCCTACTTGATTATAAGATACACTGGTTTGAAGTCCAGTTTTAGCAAAAAGTTTTTGAACAACAGAATCTAAAGATACATCTTTTTTACACTCAATGACAATACGCAAACCTTTTTTGTTACTTTCGTTACGAACATTTTTAACTCCAACAATTTCTTCATTATCACAAGCTTTACCAATCTCCGCTAAAAGATTTTCTGTATTTTGTCCATAAGGAATTTCATAAAAGACAATTTTATTTTTTTCAAAAGTATATTTTCCTCTAACTTTAATACTACCATGCCCAGTTTTCATTATTGCGGGGATATCCTTTTGATTAATGATTACTCCTCCTGTTGGGAAATCTGGACCGGGTAGACTTGGTTCTTTACCATCCAAATAATCATTAATGGCAGTTGCAACTTCTCCTAAATTATGAGGTAGCCATGAGCAAGCAATAGCGACACCTATGCCACTATTAGGGTTACATAGTAAATTTGGAAAAATTGAAGGCAAAGTTGTTGGTTCAAAATCATTTTCATCATAATTTGCAATAAAATCAACATTTTTTTTCTTTAAATTATTTAATAAACCTAATTCTGCAATTTTAGATAATCTTGCATTTGTATATCTATAAGCGGCTGGTCCATCTCCATCAATATTTCCCATGTTACCATGAAAATCAATAAGTGGATATCTCATAACCCAAGGCTGAGATAATCGAACCAATGCTCCATATACAGAAGAATCACCGTGAGGATGCCATTTACCAATGACATCTCCGACAATTCTAGCACACTTTACATAAGGTTTATTAGAAGTATATTTACCATCATAACCTGCCCATAAAATTCTTCGTGCTACTGGTTTTAGTCCTGTTCTAGCGTCAGGTAAACTACGATCTGTATTAACTGCCGCCGCATATTCTATAAAATTTGTACTTAATTCATTAATAATATCATTAGTTTGCATACTTTGCCTCCTTAGAATACATCTTTATAAATTCTTTTCTTGGCAATACTGATCCGCCCATTAAATCATCAAAAAGCTCATCAGATTTATCTACATCTTCTACTGTAATTTGTTTAATAATTCTTTGATCAGGGTTAACCAATACTTCAGTTTCCTCTGCATCCATTTCGCCTAATCCTTTTAAGTGCTTTACCTTAAAATTCTTACCAATGTGTTTTTGTTTATATTCCTCTAATTCATTATCATCTTTTAAATAAATAATTTTATCCTTAGTTTCTTCAATACAATATAGAGGAGGAACTCCAGCATATACATATCCTTCCTCAATTAGTTTAGGACAGAAAGTCCATATAAAAGTATAAAAGAGGTTCTTAATATGACTTCCATCAACGTCGGCATCTGACATAATAATGATTTTCCCATATCGCAACTCATCTCGATCAAAAGTTAATTTCATTGTTTTTAAATCAACTTTTAGTCCAAAAGCTTCAATCATTGTCATAATTTCCGCATTTTTTTGAATCTTATCTAGAGTCGCTTTTCTGACATTAAGTATTTTTCCTCTTACTGGAATAACCGCTTGATATTCATTATTTCTTGCAGTCTTTAAATTACCACTAGCACTGTCACCTTCTGTGACATATACTTCACACTTTAATCGATCTTGAGAATAACAGTCTGCTAATTTAGAATCAAATTTTAAAGCTTTCTTCTTTTTTATGTTTTGTTTATTTCTAATATTATCTCTTGCTTTTTTTGCAGCTTCTCTTGCCTTTCGGGCGGAAATGGCTTTATCTGCAATAGCTTTTACTTCTTTTTTATTTTCAGATAACCAATATTGAATTTTATCTGTCAACGCCTGAGTAAAAGGTTTCATATCAATTTTAGTAATTGTACTTTTGACTTGAGCATCATAAGCAATATTCGGAGCAGTTAAATTAAAAACAATATACATACCCTCTTGAATATCTTCGCCAGATAAATTAGCATCTTTTTCTTTTAGCCATTTTTCTTCTCTAAAGAATTTATTAAATTCACGAGTAATTAAAGTTTTAATTTGTGTAATATGAGGACCTTTTTCTGTTAAACCAGTATTGACATAAGGTACAATAGTCATTGAATAGTTTGAAGTATAAGTAAGAATAAAATCCATTTTATTTTTACCTTCCGCCATTTGTACTTCACATCTATTTTTTATAATTTCTTTATCTTTAATTGCTTCATCAACTAAATCATTTAATCCATTTTTAGAATAATAAGTTAATATTTTCTTATCTTTTGGATTATCTGTTTTTTGTATTGTTAATTCTATTGTCAACCCTGGACATAAGCATACAATAGTTTTAAATAAAGATTTAACTTTTGGTAATTCAACACTAGTATTAGTAAAAAATTCTTCTGATGGTTGCCATACAACCTTTGTACCATTTGGTGCTGTTGTTTTACCAGATTTTCTTTCTACAAATTCTCCTTCTTTAAAACTAACCTCTTCCCATAGACCATCTCTATTTGTTGTTACAGTGCAACAATGTGATAAGAAATTTGTGATTTTGCTCGGTTATTCTTATGTTTCCATAAGCCCTGACTATATCTTACTTATTATAAGTAATAAGAATGTCCATTTCGAACTGCGTATCAATAGCAGCCCTACTCCTCCGATCCGAGGATAGTCGATACAGCTTATTGTTTTTTTCTTATTGGATATTTTTCATTTTTTTGTCGATATGTTGTTCCACAATTTATAGAACTTATTGTTTTTGGTTTTACATTAAATTCATTTGCAATTTTAGACATTGTTTTATTAGGTTCTTTTTTAAGTTGTTCTATAATTGAAATTACTTGTTCTTGAGTTAATTTTTTTGAACCAGTTTTAGATACTCTTAATGGATATTTTTCGTTTTCTCTTATATAAGTTTTCCCATTATTAATATTATGAATTGTTGATTCTGCTACATTAAATTTATGAGCAATTTCTTTCATAGTTAAATTATTTTCTTTTAATAAAACAAATATTTCATCTAATATCACTTCATCGAATTTAGAGTTATAATTTAATGTTCCTTTTTTAATCTTCTGAAATCCATTTCTAATAGGATAAATTTCAGAAGAATGAAAATAAGTTCTACCATTGTTTATATAAGATAAACAATTTAAATTAATATGATATTTTTTTGCTATATCTGTCATAGTTTCTTTACAAGCTTTTAATTCTTGATAAATTTGTTGAATCTGTTCTTCTGTAAAATTTGCTTGAGAATTTTTGCTACCTATATCAGCTCCATCTCCGCCTTCAGATATATTATATCCAAATTCTCTATTGTTACTATGATATTTAGCAATCCAATATTTTTCTCTTTTTCGCATTAACTCTCTATTTTCAGCATCTATTTCTTCTAAAAGAATAAAATCTTTTATTTTACCGTATTTTTGTATTGCTCTTTCAATAGGTAAATTATTTCTAAAATCAAAATTATGCTCAATCATTCTTCGTCTTATATTGTTACTAATTCCAATATATTTTTTATTATTGGGAAAAAGAATCATATAAACACCAGAATAAATATGCTGTTTATCAGAGAGTTTTTGTAAATTTAATTTTTTCATATAAGAATACCACCTTTGTGTCTTGATACTCTATATGAAAAATATCCAAATTGAATTAAACAATCTTGCCACGGGATTACCATGCTTTATTAAAGTTTAGGCTTCCCCGTTAGCATATATATTATTTATTATATATATACCCCTATGATGAGTAGGTAAAGACATAACAGGCAGTTTTATCTACCAATGCCAAAAGAGCCTAAAGAAGTGCCCTCATATGCACCATCTTCTCGATATTTACCAGAAGTATTCAGTACTGAAAAAGCGGCTTCAAGAATTGATTTTCCATCTTCTCTAAAAGAATTACAAATAAAACCTTGACCATAATCTTGTACTACTATTGTATTATCTTTTTCGTATATATATACTTCAATTTTATTACCATGTCCTAATCGAAATTCATCAACCGCATTTGAAATAATTTCAACCAATAGCTGAGTTGAATAAGTAGTATCCCCTGCATACACCTGAGGTCTTAATCTTGTAAAAGCCAATGGGTCTAATGACTCAATACTATCCTCTGTGTATAAATTGTTATTTGTAGACATTTATCTTCCCCTTCCTAATAACTTAATATAATAGATATTTTAATCTTAATAATTAATTATATCATTATAATTAATTATATCATTTTTTTTAAGAAATATCAATTAAAAAATTTGAAATTGGAAATTTTTCTAAAACTAAACAATTTCCATAAATAGAAGTATAAATATCTTCAATAATTGTAGAAATCCAATCTTTTCTATTTCGTTTAATATCTATTTTATAATAAAATACAAACCCTTTCTTCTCATTTGAAGCATGACTTTTCCATTTAATAATATTAGAACCATATCGACTTTCATATAAGATTACTTTCTGAAGATAAGTAGCTTGTTCTGGAGTCCAATGGTGATAAGAATGAGGTTTAACTTTTATCTTTATAATCATATTATTCCCCCTTATAAGTTAGATTATATTGAAACATGATTTTTCTAATTTTAGAAATGTTCTTTGTAGCAAAAGCATCTACTAATTCATTCCCAAAATTACCATCATGTCCTTTTAGCCATTTTACTTGACAAGATATTTTTTTTATGTTATAATTATTATATAAGGCTATTTGAGAATAGCAATCATATAATTCTAAAATTAGATCTAAATTTTCTACTACTTGATTTTTTGAATTTTTCCAATCTTTTTTCGCCCAACTATGCATCCAATTATTAAAAGTTTGTACACAATAATTAGAATCAGAATATAATATATATTCTTCATTAGGATTTTTTAAAACAATATTTTTTAAAGCATAAATAATAGCTTTTAGTTCTTCTCTATTATTAGTAGTTTCAGCAGTTTGTTCTTGATGAGCATTAATAATAATATTATCTTTTAATGCGGCAATCCCAAAACCACCACCTTCTTTTCTTTTGCTACCATCTGTATAAATTGTAATCATTAATTTTCTCCCATCATTTTTATTTTCTATAATAATTATATCATTTTTTTTAAAAAAAATCAAAAAAATAGGTATTATAATAAAAATTATAATACCTATAAAATATTTCTTTTATTTACTTTTTACAATAGTAATAACGACCATCGTGTTCGTCTTTAGAGATTAGACGAAGATAATAATAACCTTTATAAGCCCCAGAAGTAATCAATGAAATCATCTTACATTTTATATCTTTCTTTAACACTGTCTTTGTTTCAAAAGTTTTACCATCTTTACTTAATCTACGAACTGTTTTTCCCGCCTTAATCGTAATAGTTGGATAAGTTGATTTATCATCTTTTTGTAGATGACTATTAGAAATCCAATAGCTTTTCTTTTGATAAATTACTTTACTCCAACCACAGCCATCATCTTTAATAACCGATACTCTTGCACCTTTTGGAATAGTAATTTGTTTTTTGCTACTATTACCTCTTGGGTCAGCTTCATTTTTTGCATATCCACCCGCATTACTTTTTATTAAATAAGTTGAAATAGAATTAGTTGAAATAGCTTGTTTGAATTTTTTCCAAATAGAATTATCTGAGCCTAGCCATCCAGACCAGCCAGGACATTGTTTAGAACATACATCGTAGTGTCTAACAACTCTACTAACAGGAATACCATATTTTTTCATTAACTTTTTAGTTAGTTCAACAGTATTATTAAAAGTTGCAGAAGCAATTTTCCCATGTGTAGAACACATTTCTAAACTAATAGAATTACCATTAGTGCATTTACCAAATAAATTATTTGCTCCATAATTAACTCCTACTGCCCAAGCAGTGTCTTCAGGAGAAACTACTTCTACGACATTTTTTTCATCAATAAAATAATGAGCTGACGCATCTCTGTTTACATTATAGAAATAATTAGCATTAGCTTTTGCTGTATCAGTTGTATTACCTGTATAATGAATTACTATATACTTTCTTCCAGTATTACCTGAATTATAATTTACTAAAGTGTGCTTTTTTGATAAAGTATACATATATCATTTACCCCCTTTTGAACCAATTTGCTTAATAGTTTGTACAATTTTATCATATCCTAACATAGAAGCTAGACTAGAAGCTAATCCCATTAATATCACACAAATAATATTAATACAAGTAAATTCTATACCTCCAAAGATATAATAAATAATAGTACCTCCAACTCCTACAATTACTGCAACAATAGTAGCAAGAATATTACTTGAAAAATGAATATTTTCTTTTTGTAAAAAAGTCTTTATACCTTCTGTAATAATACTTGAAACTGTTGATACAATAGTTAAGATAATTAAAAAAAGTTGAATAGTCATGAACATGCCTCCTTAAACTATATCACTGTCTTCATATTTAGTATCATTATTATTTTCATCTATTGTTTCATCATTATTATCTATTAATGCTTTTGTTTTATTATTTTTTATTTTTTGTTTGTTTTCTGTTGCGGCTTTAATTAAATATCCAAGGATCCCGCCCGTAATAGGGATTCCAATAAATTCATAATAAGGAGCCATTTCTACTTGTTCTGGAGAAGCAATAGCGAAATAAGAATTTAGTACTAAACCATAAACCATAACAATAAGCCAAATAAAAATAATGATAGTAATAATAATTTTAGAAAATTCTTTTAAATGATTTCTTTTTTTCTTATAGTTGGGCTTTTTCTTATTAGTTTTTTTCATTATATTTTTACCCCCTTTATAAAAAATCAAAATATAAAGAAAAAAATTAATTATTTTTGTCCATAAAAAAAACAGATACTAAATTCATTAGTATCTGTTAATTTACATTGTTTTATTTTTCTAGTATTTTTTTAAGTCTATTGATAAATACAGATTTATCTTTAGCTTGAGAGGCTTTTTCTTTTAATAGTCTTGCTTCATTAATTCTATTAATTCTTCTTTCAGGGGATTCTTTAATTCGTTTATATAAAGTTGTAATAGCATTTTGAATAAAGATCTTTTCTTGTTTTACTTTGAATAAATAAGGTTTAATTTTTTTATTTTCTTTATTTAATTCTGCTATTTGCAATATTTTTATTTGCCCATTTAGAATTTTCTTTTTATCTCTTAATGCCAAAAGTAAAGCTTTATCAATAGCTAATTCTTCCCCAAACAACGGTGATTCATATGCTTCATCTTCTGGATGTAATTTAGAAATACCTCTATATCTTCCATATGGTGTTACAACAGTAGCAAAACCAGAGTGTAGCATTTTAGAATATTCACTATGTTCTACTTCATACTTAAAACATTGAGTTTTATCTTCATTATAAAATACATACATATTTTTCTTTTTCTTCATTATTTATTTAACTCCTTGTTTTTTAAAAAATTATAAATAAACTCCAAAGAAACTGGAGTATTATTATTACTATCAATTCCTACATGGTATCCAAGAATATTTGGATTAATCGAATTAGTTTGATGAGTATGACCATATAAAGAAAAAACTTTATTATAATCATAATTATAAGTTAATTGCGGATAATGACTTAATAGGAAAATTTTCTTTTTATATTTTATTACATCCATATAAGTAATATTTTCAAAAATTTGATTATTCTTATAAAATTCAACTTTTTTATCTGTATCGTGATTTCCTCTAATTAAAATCTTCTTCCCATTTAATGATGTTAAATAAGACTTAATTTTTTCTAAATCATTTCCTAAAGCCATATCTCCTAAAATGTATACTACATCTTCAGGAAGTACAACTTGATTCCATTTTTCAATTAAATCATTATTCATTTCTTCAACATTATTATATCCTCTTGCTTGATAGATAAAACTTTTATCGTGGCACAGTCACAGATGCAAATCTGAAGTAAACCAAATTTGCATAAAATCACCTCCTTATTGGAGTAGTAATAGCATCTATACTATTCATTCCATTTCTTATTCTTGCATTTACTGTTGCTTGTTTTATATTATAAATTTTACACCATTCTGATATGCTATGTCTTACACCTTCTATTACAGGATGTCTTTTTTCATATTCATTAATAACATCATCTATTGTTAATTCAGAAGTATCAATAATGTTTCCATTAGATATTATTCCATCCTCCTTTTAAAATGTTTCCTCAGAAGACTTCCATTCAATAAATGTTGGCTCATTCGCCCCTTTTAAATTTTTCTGAATGTGGTATCCATGAGGGTTAGTTAATACTTTATATATTGCTTGTATTTTATTATCTTCATTAAAAAGTGGCATACAAATAGTATTAGCCATTGATAGCATAACAGAATTAGGAACTTTCAATCTACCTTTTCTTTTATCATTTCTTTGACTACAAACTTTTAATGGAGTATTCATTACAAAATAAATAATTCGATAATTTGTTAAAAAATAATCAATATTTTTTAATACTTTTTTTCTAGATTGTTTAGATAGATGTGTAGCATCTAATAAAACATTAGTATTCTCTTGTAAAGATAAAACTGCTGAATTAATAAATTCTCTAAATACTAAATCTTCTTTATCAAAATAGCCATCTTCATCTTTTATTTTAGAAAAACGAATATCATCTCTTGAAATATATGTATAATGAAAATATTCACAAAATTTCTTTGCAAAAGTAGTTTTTCCAGAGCCAGGGATACCGACCATTAAAGCTAAAATAGGTTTATTACTCATTATTCTTCTCCTTTAAACAAATATTTTTTTTATTTGTATTCCAACATTTTCCATCAATACAACATAAACATTTTTGTTCTGTACAAATTGGTAAATCTTCTACTGGGATTCTTTGTCCATCTTCTGTAAAACGACCTAATTTAAACTCCATTAAAAAATTCTGATAAGAATAATTACTAAAAGGTCTTATTTCACAATGATTTGTTTCTTTTTTACAATGAATACAATATAATTTTTTTAAATGACCAGATTCTCTAAAAGCATTTTTCTTTCTTGGAATAGGAATACCTTTATTGCCACACTGAGTACAATAGAAATCAGAAATCAACATATTATTTACTTTACACATAATTAAACACCTCATATTTTTATTTCTTTTCTTATTTTCTATAATAATTATATCATTTTTTTTAAAAAAAATCAAAAAATAAGAGGAGTTTAAACTCCTCTTATTCATCACTTGGTTGAAATATTAAATAGCATATTAGAATCTGTTCCACTAATAAATTTAGGCATTACACCATTCCATTTATTAATATATTCTTCTTGTAGAATTTTATTAGTAATAGATTTTTCTTTCATTTCATTAGCCTGTTTTTCAGCTTTTGCGGCAATTAGCTTAGCATCAGCATTAGCCTGAGCCTCAGTTCTCTTTACTTTAGCATCAGCTTCTGCTTTAGCAATATTCTTTTCATTCTGAATTGACTGCTTTTCAGATTCAAGCTGAGCTTTTTGCTTATCCGCAACAGCTTTATTATAACTCTTTGAAAAGTTTGCACTTAAAACAACTACTTTATTAATAATTACTACTCCATCGCCATATTTATTATTCAATGACTTTTGAATATAGCTTGTAACAATAGGCTCTAATACGGCACGGTTTGTAGCATCTGTATCATTTAGTGTTTTTGATGTAGATTTAATCGCTGATCCTACAATATCAGAAGAAATAAGATTATCTTCATAATCTGTTACATTAGCGAAAATCCAAGCTGATTTGCTTGGAGCAATATGATATGTAACAGTAATATCATTATAATAAATTTCTGTTCTTTTGCTTGTTTCTGCGGAAATCTTGTCTGTAAATTTAATATCTGTTAATTTATTATTAATAGTTTCTATACTCTGAACAAAAGGAATCTTCCAATGGAAACCATCTTTTAGAGTATTTTCATCAATTTGCTTAAAAGTAGTTCTTACACCTGTATAATTAGTAGGAATAATTATAAAACTATTAATTACAAAGCCAATTACTACTAAAGCTCCAGCAATTCCATAAAAAATCTTACTATGTTTATAATATCCATATACAACAGCCAAAACTGCCAATAAAATTAGTAAAACAAAAGCAATAAGTATCATTCAGTTATGTCCTCTCTTTCAATATAATTAATTAAGTTATTAATAATTGCTCTATTTTGATTTTTAAATAATGGTGTAACTTCTGGAATTGTCCATCCCTTTCCCCTTTAATTAATCTTAATAATTTTATTATATAAAAGATAAGCATTATATTTTAATTGCTTATCATCGTGAAAGTGACCAAAGAACCATTGTTTATAATTAATTTTGTTTTTAACTTTCTCTAAAAAATGTTCCATTGTATAATCTTCTTTTAAATCTGGTATTTTTAAAAATAAATATTGAAGTTGAGATAACCAAGAGAAAGGTGCGGTATGAGAAAAAACAAAATCAAACTGATTAGAAATATTATCTATCGCCATTAAAATATCTTCTTGTTCTTCTTTAGATAGCTGTTCTGTTTCAAACCATTTCCATCCCATAAGTAATCTATATTCTTTATCTATTGAATAAGCTCCGCCAATACCTAAACAAGAAAACTTATCAATTTTAAAAATACCATCTACTGGAAAAATAACATTAGAAGCAATTTTATTTACATATCCATAACATTGAAATTTTTCTATCCATTCATAAGTATAAGCTTTCTCTTGTGTTATACAATCAATGGTATCTTGAGGTCTTTTTTCGTGATTGCCGTTAATACAAATTAATGTAATAGGAATTTCCGCAAGTTTTTTAAAATTACAGTGTTCTCTTAAATCCTCATTACAATTTAAACCAATATCTCCAAGAAGTACTATTACATCTTCTTTTGAAGTATTAGCATTTTTACAAAAAGAAATTAAAAAGTTTAAATCTCCATGACAATCACCCTTTACAAAAATTTGCATTCTAAAACTCCTTTCTCAACTTTCTATATATATTATAACAAAATTTTTATTAAAAATCAAAAAAATATTATTCAGATCGAAAGAAAGATATTGTTAAATCTTTTGCTTCTTTACAAAAGTCACATTTAGAAGATAACCATTCTCTCATACAATCTGCACAATTAGTCATTTAATATCCTCCATAGGTTGTTTCCAACAACTTACACAATCTTGGCAGTTCTCGCAATCAATATTTGGGTATAATTGTATAACACAAATTTCAGGGCATCCACCCTCACCGAGTTCTGCATTTGGATATTTTTTTAAAAAATCATCTAAATAAGTATGAAAAGGATGCTTTTCAATCCATTTTACTACTTTATTATAAATAGTTTCATTTGAACATTCTAATAATGTACATTTAGGCTCTACCCTTTTAAAGTCGGTTTCCATAATAACAAAAGGACAGCTTTGACAATTATCTTTTCTACAAGTAGTACACATCTTTTTAAATGCGGTAAGAAAAATTTTAGTTTCTTTATAATCCATAAAAGATACCTCCATATAGTTTTTTCAATATTTTTTTATTTCTTTTCTTATTTTCTATATATATTATATAATATTTTTTAAAAAAAATCAATAGTTTTTATATATTAAAAACTATTGATTTATACTTATTCAATTTTAAAATCTTCTTCAGCTTCTTCTATATCTGGAGTTACCGCATTATCTTTTATAATACCTTCTAAAATCTTAAATTCCAAATTTTTATGTTTATATGCAGTAAAAATAGGTTTATTTACTACTCTAACTACAACCCCTTCTCTAATATGAGTTTTCCCGATTGGATCAGCACCTACAGAAAACATTTCAGCAAGTTCCATAATATCTCCAATATTATTCTCTGTAACAACAAGAGTTAAAAGATGAGGAACACAATCTACCCCCATTTGTTTACATCTGTATCGCATAAATTCAGGTGTATATTCTACAACTTCTCCATCTTCATTAGTCATAGTCATTCTATAGACATAAGCATGACAAGAACCAATAGGTTCTCCATAATTAAAAACTGTCTTTTCTCCATAGCGATTAATAAAATCTTGACCAATCTTTTTATTATCACAAGAAGCCATAATAGGAGTATCATCATGTACATATCCCACTACTTCATAATAAACAGTTTCTCCAAACCACAATTTATTTTTAAAAATTTCTGCGGTTTTTATTCTAAAATCTTGAGTACCATAAAACCCTTCATTGTTATTATTTACTATTGTGCGGCGAGTACCAGTAATATAATCTTTTTTATAAATTGGAGAACCCTCTCTATGAAAAATTCTATCTAAGAAACTTCTTTTATAACCTTTTAAAACTGGTAAATATCCTGTTCTTTGACTTGTTCCATGCATTTTAATAGAAAAGTCTAGAATATCCCCAACTTTAATATTATTGATATAATAAGCTAATTGTTCAGTATCTTTATGCTCTTGGAATAAAGGAGCTATATTTATTTTCTTTTTAGTTTTTTTAGGAATATTTAGATTTGGACGAGAATGAGCTTTATGCTTTGGGATGTACTTAGTTGCAATAACAACCCCATTAAAAGTTTCTACCTGTTCCCCTTCTTTTAATAAAGATATATCTCCAAAAGGAGCTAAACACTTTAATGGAAGGAAAAGTCCATCTGAAGGTTCTCCTCTTAATTTAACAGTTGTTACATGTCTTTTCTTAGGGTCTAAATATCCGCCAATATTTTTACCATTTTCATCTAATTGCCTTAATAAATTGTTTTGCATACAAAAATCATAATTTAATTGTCCATCTGTTGGGAAATAAACTCCTAAATCACCTTCTTTAAATGTATTATCAACACAAACAGTATTACCAAAGCAATCTGCTAATGTTAATCTATCTGCATTCGGATGAGGACGAACATTTTTTAATCTAGTTACATAACAATGATACATATTTTTTCTCCTTTATTTTTTAGTAATAATATAAACCAATCATTACCTGTGCATATGCGGAAAATACATTTGTTCTAAATTTAGTTAATAAATGATTAAATTTATCATCATTTCCTTCTGGCACTAAAGTAAAACGACTTTCTAAAGACCAAACATCTGTTACAATTTTTTGAGATAAGGAAATAGCTTCTTTAGGGGTTATAAGTCCCTCTTTAATTTTAAAATATTCTTCTCTATCACAAGATTGTAAGCAATCTTTAAAATTACAACCATAATAATAAGTAAAAATAAGATCCCTTAAAAAGTACATATGAGCAAGATCTTTAGTATAATACACTTTTTCATCAGCTAATGAAGAGTTATGAATTTTACTGTCTAATGATCTTATCATTCCAAAAACAGCATTATAAAATTTTATTGGATGCCAATAAGCTAAATCTTCTCGTTTTTGTTTTAGCATATTCCAATAATCTTCATAATAAGAATCAATAATATAATAATCTGTAAATAACAATTCTAAATAATTAAGACTTTTATTAAAAAATTTTGGTAATAATCTATAATCAATAATATTAATCTGGTCTTTACCAAAAGCAATTATCTCATTGCGGGGCTGCTGTGTGCTTGTAATTTCTTCAAAACTTGGAATAATTATTACTTTTGAATCAATATCTGATTGACTATTATCAAGGTTATAATTTTGACTTCCAATTAAAAATGTCCCTAAGATTCCTGTCTTTTCAGACAAAAATCTTTTAGCACATTTCTGATGCTGTTCTAACCTATTTAAAATTTTTTCTTTTTTAGTCATGAATAATATCTCCTTGTTTTAAACTTTCTTGTAGTTCATAAAAATTGTTAAAAGATAAGAAAGTACCTTTTGCCCCATGATTTTCTATTTCTGCAACCTTATCATTTTTAATTTTTGCAAATAAACTATTATAGACTGGACGAGAAATATTCGTATCTTTAATCATTTTTGAAACTATAATATTCCCCTGTTCACCAATAGTATCAACAATAGCTCTTAATCCCGCTATTTCATTTTTAGATAACCTGTTTAAGAAATTAGGAATAATATCGACTGTTTTTGCATAGTTGATATTAAATTCAATAATTTCTTCAACTCTTTCTATAAACAAATTAGAAACTAGCGGCTGATTTTTATATGGAAAATTATTTTCTATAATAGTCATAAAGCCTGAGTCTATAAAAGAAATATCTAAATCTTTACTTTTAGTATTATTTTTAATATCTAATAATACTTGTCCCAAAATCTCATCATTACTTAATACACTTAAACATTCTTGATAATTTTTTCCTTTTTCATAAGCAGATAAGAAATAATATATTCTACATGCTTGATATAAATAATAAGAATTATCTGTTCTAAGAAATTCATTAAATAAAGAAGATCCCTGAAAAGCATAATGCCATTCTTTACATAGCTTATTGTCATAAGCAATTTTTTCTTTTATCTGATGAGGAAAACATTTCTTACAAATATTTTTAAATTTTGGATTAATATAGAAATATTCACTAAATAAAATTTCTTGAATAGTATCAAAATATTCATCATTTAATAAAGTGCGGATATCAATAACCTCAATATTAATTTCTACATCATTAATAAAAGAATTTTCTTTAATTTTTTCAGGATGAAGTAAATCTCTAATTGAGTTAGGCACAATAATTGCTTTAAAACGAATTTCATTTTCTTGTAACGCAAAGCCATAGTTTACTTCTCCATATACAAAAACGCCCAATAGACTTTCTTCGTACTTTTCGTGTACTTTTTCATAACTAAAATTTAACATATTTCTTATATCATCAATATTTACTTTATTCATTTTTTTATTACCCCTTTATAATTTTTGCTTGTAAAGTATTTAAATCTAATATAGCTAAACGATTATTAAAAATCGCTCCAATATCAATATCAATCTTATGGTTTTCGCAGTATTTAGTTGGTTCATCTACTGGAGTATGTCCATGAACTAAATATACATTATCTCCACCAAACCAAGTTTTTGATTTAATATGTTGTCTATTCCATAATACATCTCTTTTCAAAAAATCTTGATAACTTTTGTTAAAATTCTCACGCCAAATAAAATCTGCTCCAGAATGAGATAATACTATATAGGATTGTAGCTTTGAAGAATAATAACATGTAGATAAAGGAGTTTCGTCTAAAAAATCAATAATTTTATCTTGTTCTGCTGAAGCTAAGCTACAAAACTCTTCAGCACTAGGTACTCCACCATTTGAAAACCAAACATCAGTAATAGATAAATTTTCTAAAGTTCCCTTTTTAAAATTATCTTCTAAAGATTTTAGAAACATCTCCTCATGATTTCCTCGTAAGAATATAATATTTTTCATTTCCATCATTTCTAATAGAATTTTAAAACCTAGCTTTCCACGATCTATAACATCTCCTAAATAAAAATAAGTATCATTTTCATTTATTCCTTGTTTAAGTTTAGTCCATAATGAATAATTACCGTGTAAATCACTAAAAGCATACACTCCCATAACATATTCTCCTTTTATTTTCTATCTATATTATAACAAAATTTTTATTAAAAATCAAATTTGCTCTAAAAAATCTTGAAGTTCATCTTTTAATCTTGATTTACGCTCATCTTCCATCCAACCAAAAAAAATAAAAGCAAGATAAAATCTTGCTTTTAATAAGTGTAAACGAAATTAATTTGTTTATATCTATCACTATTTAATGTTTTATATACTAAATCTATACCTGTTTCTCCGCTTAAAACCTGTTCAATCATTGATGGATTAAAACCAGATACATAGCTATATTCTTCTGCTCCAATAGCAGGAATATTATTTTGTCTAGCATCTAGATTCCAAAAAATAATATCAGGAAAATGGTATTCGCTTGGAAGAACTTCTTCCCAATGTTGCTTAATTTGTTCAATAAGTGTATTTGGATTATTTCTTCTACCAAAACGAGAAAAACCACGATAACTTAAAGCTGCATCAAATTCCATATCACTGAAAATATATAGTCGAGATGGAATATCTTTTGGATCAACAGCAGTAGTTTGAATGGTATCAATGATTAATTGAAATACAGCTTCAAGATTAGTATTCCAACCCCAATTAGCTTTTTGAACTTGAAAGGCTTTTTGACCAATAGTCCCATCATTAATTTTTACAAGTTGTGGTTCTTGTGAAAAAGTAATAAAATGATTCTTAAAAGGTCCTTTACCTCTTTCTGCAATGTATAATCCCATACCAATTGCCGCATATAATGGTGAATTTCTATAAGAGCCATACATACTACCAGATACATCAATTATACATAGTCCTGTTTCTTCCTTATCTTTATAATAATCTGGAAGATTTTTCCATAAATTATCTAAAGCTATATCATCTTTACCTGTTACTAAAATTTCTCTTACAATTTCAAAAGGAGTTAAAGTATCTGCATTAATTTTCTTTTCTCCTCTTGCTACACTTTCTTGATATTTACGATATTTTTCTGCAATAATTTCTTTTCTTGCAAAAGCATTTTTATAAATTAAACCAGCTCTTGAAGGAATTTTATCAAATTCAATTTCATCCCATCTATTTTCACTCATTAATCTTTCAACAATATTAATTCTCTTGCGGAGTTCAGATAAAGTTTTTCTATATTCCTTTGCAGTCATAGAGAATTTCTTTCGAGTAATTTTAGCATACTTAATAGTAGTACTATTATGAGCGTTTTCAGAAGGTAACCATTTTGCTAGTAATGATGGAGTTTTACAAGATACATCTAGAGCAAGTTGATGATACATCATTTGGATAACATTATCTTCCAAAGGAGTTTCATATGCTACTGCAATAAGATCATCCCAACGACCATATTCTGGAATGAACTGTAAAAGTTGCTTTGCGTCTTCTGGACAATGTTGTGCTAACCAACGAAAACATACTCTAAAAAAGCGTCTTTCCCCTTGACCGCCACGGCAATCTCTTAAATAAAATAAACAACGCACTGCATATAGTGGATTTTCAAAATAAGCTTCAGAGAATAGCTTTTGACAATCTTTATCACTTCTGTTACGATAAGATCCGCCTAGAGCAAATAAATCTAATAGCTTATTGTTAGTTGATTTATGTGTAAGACCACCATTTTCAGTGTTTGTATAATTAGTTTTTCTTTCTAAGTTAGATAAAAAAATATTCATATTGGTTCTCCTTTATTTTAATCAGCAATAATTCGACAGTTATCCTTTAAATTTGCTAATGAAGCATTATATTGATATGGACTTCGAGGATTATAATTACCTTCTCCTCTAATTATTGCCATACCATATTCATAATTAATTTGAATAACTTTTCCATATCTTTCTTTTCTGTCAGAAGCAAGATAAATAATGTTTTTACCAAGTAAATTACTATACATATAAAAAATCCCTTTTCTTATTTTCTAAAAATATTATAACAAATATTTTTTAAAAAATCAATTATTATTTAATCTCCATTTGATTGTAGAAATTAAATAATCATTATATTTATAATCTTTACACATATTTTTTCCATTTGTATCAGATATTTTTGCTACTGGAGATTCATTACAACTAGTAACTTTCATTACAATATTAAGCGGTGGACGATAAGTGTCATTAGTTAGATATGTTCCAATTCCAAAAGCAACTTTGGCTCTCCCCTCAAAACGATTTGCAATTTTTGTAGCTTTAGAAAAAGAAAGATTATCACTAAATAAAAGTGTTTTTGTCATAGGATCAATACCTAAATCTTGATAGTGCTTAATCATTTTTTCTCCCCACTCAATAGGATCTCCACTATCATGGCGGACTCCGCTAAATAAAGTTGCATAAGTTAACTGAAAATCTTTTAAAAATATATCTGTACCAATAGTATCTGTTAAAGCAATTCCATTTAAAATACCATATTCTTTTACCCAAGCTTCAAGAGTATACCAGTTAGAATAAGCGGGATTGTGTTTATGATTACCTTGTCCAATACACATACATAACTCATGAGCCATTGTTCCCATTGGCTTTAATCCATACTTCCATGCAAAGTAAACATTTGAAGTACCTACAAATTCTGGATAATCTTTAAAAGTTTGTATTACTAATTCTTGCATTTCTTTTGATAATCTTCTACGAGTACCAAATTCACTAAAGCAAGGAATATTATATGTTTTTTGTAAATCTATTTCTTTAGTCTTTAATTTTGCTTTAAAACTAGAATTAATAATATTAGATTTTTTATTTTCCATATAATAATAATATACTTCATTTACAATAGCTAGAACTGGAACTTCATACATAGAAGTATTTAACCAAGAACCTTTTACCTCTATTGATAAACCACAAGTAGATGCAGTTGAAATAATAAAATCTTCAAAGCGAGGATGCCACAATCTTAAAAAATCAATATAAGAATCTTTTATCCAGGTAATACTTTTTAGATAATTAAGTTCATCCTCTTGAAAAGAAAGATTACAAAATAATTTAATTTGTCTTATAATTTCTTTTACCATCTCTTTTGTAAAAAAAGCATTACTTCTGTTTTTAAAAGTCCAAGTAGTAGTATATTCTGAAAATTGATGATAAATAACTTGCCCCATTGAAAATTTATATATATCTGTATCTAAAAGACTTGTAATAATTTGTTCCATTTTTTGCATTCCTCACTTTCTTTAATTGTATTCCAATATTTTTTACAATCACTATAACATTCATTAAATTCGTGTTTACATTCCTTACCTATATTCATTAGGTGTCATTTAATTCTCCTTATAATTTTTGCATTTTTTAATTTTCTTTTTGATCACGCGTCCATATTCTGCATTACACCAAATACCTTTAAAACCGGCACATATTTTATTTTTACGATCGGTGCAATTATGTGAACAAGCATAACATAATGATTTGCTCATACTCTTTCTCCTTTTTTATTTATATTAGTTAATTGTATTCTTACATTATTACTTTTTATTTTTTCACCTAACTTGCGTGTCTGATTTCCTGCACATCTGCGGAAGGTATTAAATTTACCATTTTGATTGCAAAATCACAACATACTTTATCAGCATAATGTTCGCAATCTTTTTTGGTTTCTTTTAATATTTCTATAAATGCTTCACGCTCTATGTATTTAGTCATTGTTTTCACTTCTTCTGTTTTCGGCGATAAGGTGTAAGCCTTTGTAACAATCATCACAAAGATGTATTTTTATTTTTCTTTTTCTATTAACAGGAAAACACAGAAAATCTAAATCTAGACCTACATAAAACTCTTTCATTTTAACATCGTGCGGATTTGTAATTGTTTTTTTACAACTGTCACATTGATAAACTCTCATTTGTTTTTACGCTCCTTAAACATCTTTTTGCACATTCCAAGTATTGTTTCTTTTAATTCTAAATTTTCATTTTTAAGAAACTTTACTTCGGATGTCAACCTGTAATATTCTTCTTGATAATTAGGCATAACTTCGTTTTCACACGCTTCTTTACACATTTGTTTTTCATACTCCTTTGAGTTATTCGGATTTTTTGAACGACTTGATAACTTTTCATTGCTAAATCAAAATCAATCATTTTGATACATTCTTGTATAGTTTCATAAGACATTTTGTTAATTTCTTGCAAAGATTTTCCTTTTGCAATTCCAACAGGTAACACTTTACTATTCCTAATTACCATAAACAATGCTACTTGCATTTTTTCAAGTTCTGTCATTCCTTAACCGTCTATTAATCGTGTCTGTCAAGGTTATTCTTTCCTTAGTTGTGAATTTGTCGCAACAATTAAGTGCGTCAACGAAAGTTGAAAACCTTTTACACCTGACTTGCTTAAGGTAATTAGTCCTGTGTGGGTCGCAATGTTTACAAACTAAACACATATTCATTCCCATTTTGTTCACTCCTTATCCATACAGAGAAGAAATTATCTTATTATATATTTCTTCCTTTGTAATATCGCCACAAACAACTGTTGTTTCTGGATTGATAGCTTTATATAAGTCTGCTCTTGGCTTCAAAAGCTCATTTGCCACGTTTATATCAATGCCTACGTTTTTGAAATTTGCTTCTCCACCGCAAAATGGACAAGGCTTTAATTCTTTTTCTCTCATTGCTTATTCCTCCAATAATTCGGGATTGTCGTGTATATTGCCGATTACTTCAATATTTGATTTTGTACATTCATACAAGAAACCAAGTTCATTTGAAGATTTGCACCATACTATAAATGCGGAATGTTCAGGAAACCATTGCACAACAGCAGTTTCTTTTGTTTCTAAACTTTGAATTATATTCCCATCAAAAATCTTCTTGCCGTTCTTGTCGGTCAAGCCTGTGTACTGTCCGACGGTTGAGGGATTAATCAAGCAATGCTCACCTCGCTTACCAAAAATATAGTATTCGTCCGACGCAACCTCGGTTTTTGAAATGTGT